>JAABUT010000849.1_pt1 | contig 41377 bp, 39 predicted proteins | sample 5559281 | NCBI WGS metagenome assembly JAABUT01 (sample SAMN10711880, study PRJNA513359) | rock metagenome | isolation source: Antarctica rocks | place: Antarctica: Victoria Land, Ricker Hills nord | collected 2016-01-04 | reverse complement strand
CGGAGCCCGGCACGACGTCGCCGCCCTGCGGATGTCGGGCATCCTCGACGCCGAGCACCCCAACCCGTGGATCGCCGACAAAGGCTACCTCGGATCCGACACGATCCGGCCAATCCGCAAACCCGCCCTCCGCAACCTCCTCGACTGGGAAAAAGAACTGAACACCGCAGTCAACCGGATCCAGTGGCGGATCGAGCAGACCATCGCCAACCTGAAAACCTGGCGCGTCCTGCACACCGACTACCGAAGGCCCCTCGACACGTTCGCCACCACCATCTCAGCAGTCCTCGGACTCGAATCCCTCAGGATGGCGCGTGAATAAGCCTCCTGAAGTTGACCGATCTACCTACCACCGCGGAACTCCCCCACACGTCCCACAAAGACTATAAAAAGTAGTTAAATGTGTACCAAGAGGCTGAGCTCGCTGCAGCGGCTGCATTACGCATCCGACCACTGGTCGCTGCTCCTGATCTTTCAGGGGATGGGCGCCGCGGGCAGGGATGGCGCGATCCGCCACGTCATGTCAGGGGTCAACCCGCAAGGCTGCCAGGTGTTCAGCTTCAAACAGCCCACCGACTAGGAGCTCGACCACGACTTTCTGTGGCGCACCACCCTCTGCCTGCCCGAACGCGGCAGGATAGGGTTTTTCAACCGCTCCTACTACGAGGATGTCCTCGTCACCCGGGTCGATCCCGACATGCTGCACGGGCATGGCCTACCCGACGAGCTGATCGACGAGGAAGTGGTTTGGAAGCAGCGCTACCGCTCCATCGGCGACCTCGAAGCGCAGCTGCACCGCAACGGCATACAGATTGTTAAGATCTTCCTGCACCTGTCCAAGGATGAGCAGGCGAAGCGTTTCCGGGCCCGTATCGACGCACCGGAAATGAACTGGAAGTTCGGCCTCGCCGACATCCACGAGCGGTCCTAATGGGACACCTATATGAAGGTTTACGGTGACTGCATCAGTGCCACCAACGCGAAGACGCCCCGTGGTACGTGGTAGCCGCTGACCACAAGCCGAACGCCCGACTGATCATCTCCCACATCGTGCTCGACACGCTCGGCTTCCTGGAGATGGCCTACTCGAAAACGACCGCCAAACGGCACGAAGAGTTGGAATCGATCCACAGCCAACGGCGACCTCGGCGGCCGCCGCGACGGCCTGTGCCACCGCCGCGTCCAGCCGGCCCTCACCCAACGTCGTCCGCCTCCGCCCGCGCGGCGTGTCCGAGCAACCGGGCCACCGCCACCCCGAGCACCACGCTCAAAGCGGCCACCGGCACCCCCCACGCCCGCAAGCGCACCAACCGGTCCGCCAACGGCGCCCAGTCGTGTGCCTCACGGGCGGCCGCGGCCAACTCGACCAGGTCGCCCCGGTTGGCGTCGCCGAGACCCCCGGCCGGCCATGCCGCGGCGCAGCGGTCACCGCCGGTCAACGGCCCGGGTGTGGACGGCCTGACCACCGGCGACCACCGCCGTGACTGCGGCGAAGAGCACGCGGGGTGGCTCGGCGCCCGTGGCGCCGACACCAGGGCCCGGCGGCTGGTCGCGAGCCCGGCGCCGCCCAGGTGGCGAGGCCGATCACCGCGGTCGAGGTCGCAAGCGCCTGCCCGTCGGGGTCGCGGCAAGCCGTAGCCAGCGCGACGATTACCCCGGCCGCACCCAGGATCAGTCCGGCCTTGCTGACCAGGCTCTGCATTCATTGCAGAAGGATGCGTACCGGCGCTGACAGCCGCTGTTTCTAACGCTGCTATGTCCGGCCCGGGTTACCGAGCGTGGGGACGGTCTGGCACCGGGTTGACGACGTCGGGGACCGCCCGCCGCGGCGTCGCAGCGGTCCGCGGGGAGTAGCCGATGTGCAGCGCCACCTGGGGGTGGCCGACCAGCCGCAGGTCGGTCCGCACCTGACGGCGGATCCGCGGCACCTCGGTGAACCGGGTGAACAGCCCGGCGACCATCCGCATCGGGGTGAGCTCGAGCAGCACCCGGTAGAGCGCCTGGCCCGCCGACAGCCATGCCGACGGGTCGTCGGAGTCGGTGCACAGGACGAGCAGCGAGCCGCCGGACTCCGCGCGGGGGTTCGGCGGCAGATGACCGGTCCCGCGCTGGTCGAACGCGCGGACGGGCAGGGAGTCCTCGACCCGGCCGGCTTCGGGAAGCGAGGCGTCGGGGATCCCGTCGCCGCTCTCGGCCGTCCTGCCGGTCCAGTCCCGCAGCTCGGCCCGGTAAGCGGGGTCCGCCATGAGCGCGGCCTCCGCCTCCTGGGTCAGGGCCGCGAAGACGGCCCGGTCCAACCCGGTGCGGATCTCGTCGAGGGAGGCTCCCTCCGCGTGCGCCGCGGCGGTGAGCCGGAGCAGCAGGTCCGTCGAGACCGGCTCAGGGCTGAACGGACGCCTGTTGGTGTGGCATTCGTCCGCGGCCCGGTCCTCGGCCGGCGCCACGGGGTCGCGGCCGTGCGACGCGGACAGGATCTCGACGTGCGCCAGGTGCTCCGGGCGCGTCGGGTCGGGCAGCAGGGACACGCTGACCGGGACGCCCCTGGCCTGCAGGCTCAGCCGGGCGCCGTATAGGGCCGCCCCGCAGGAGATCGTCAACTGCCGCCCGTCGGGGTCGATGACAGGGAGCCGACGGGTCGCGTCGGCGGACAGGTCCAACGACGTGGGACCGAGGTCGAAACGCCAGGGCTGGGTGTTCTGCACCGAACGCGCGAGGGTCGCCCGCGCCGCGGCACGCCGCAGGTCAGCGGTCGCGTCGACGGCATCCGGGACGTCGTGGGTGTCGATCTTCCAGGATTCGGGTGTCGTGGGTGATCTCCTCAGTTCGTTCGTGCGGGACGACAGGTCGGACGCCTCGACGGCCTGGCCGCCGCACTTGACCGGCAACGGCGTCGAGTGGGCCGGGTAGCACCTCGTGGACAGTCGCTGCGAACGGGCCCGCCCGAGCAGGGCGCACAGGCCCAGGGTGCGACAGCCATCTCGCCCCGCCCGCACCCAGTGCTGCGCCGCGGGCTCGGATCTGCTGCTCCGGCCCGGCGGCGGCCGGCGCGGGCCGTCAGCGCTGATGGGTCCCGTGGACGACCACCACGGGGCAGGTGGCGTGGGTCACGCAGTGCTGGCTGACGGAGCCCAGCAGCAGACCGGCGAACCCGCCGTGGCCGCGGGTGCCCACGACCAGCAGAGCGGCATCCTGCGACGCGTCCAGCAGCTGTTGGGCGGCCGCCCCCTGCACGACCTCGGAGCTCAACGGCGAGGCCGTCGAGCGGCCGCCCTCGGGGACAGGGAGGGCGTCAAGAATTGCGCCGAGCTCCTCCTGCGCACCCGAGGCGATGTCGAGCTCGGGGGGCAGGATGACGGTACTCATCCCGGCGACCGGGGGCATGTGCCAGCTCATCACGACGTGGACCGGCAAGCCCCGCAGCTCACCCTCGTCCAGCGCCAACTGCAGCGCGTCGAGTGAGCTTGTCGAGCCGTCGATGCCCACGACGATCCCGCCGGGGACGCGGTCGCCCGTGTCGGTGGCGCGGGGGTCGCCGAGCGTCGCGGTCTCGTCGGGCCTGAGTGTGCTGGAGGTCGTCATCCGCCGAGTGTGCAGGGTCCAGGAACCTCGCGGCACAGGCGAAAGCCCACCGCGGCCGGGCCCTTCAACCCCCTGCCCGCGTGGCAGTACCTTCAGGTCGCGCCGGCAACACGACGCCGAACAGTGCCCGGGCACGCTGACCGACCTGCGTCGACGGGAGCTCCGCACCAGAGCAATGCTCGCGCCGATCGCCAGCGGCCCGGTCCAGGATCGCCACGCTCGTTGTGGCCTCGTGAGCACCACTCACGTCGGCCACCGGGGTGACCCGCCCGAGAGGATCCGCATGGCCAGCCCGTACCGAGTGACCTTCATGCCCCGGGTGAGCCGGACGCTGGGGTGGCAGGGTGCCCGCACATGAGCACCGCTCGCGCGGGTCGACTCCGGGTCCTCGTGGTCAACCCGGGTTCCAGCAGCGTCAAGGTCGACCTCGTCGACGGCGGCGACGGGACCCCGGTGCACCGCAGTGTCCCCGCGGACGCCGGGGTGCCGGACGTCGACGCGTTGGGTGACGCGCTCAGTGCCGCAACGAACGCCGGTTTCGACGCGATCGGCGTCCGGGTGGTCCACGGTGGCGCCCGGTTCACCGGTCCGGTGTCCGTCGACGGCGCCGTCCGCGACCGGATCGCCGCTCTCTCGGAGCTGGCGCCGCTGCACCAGCGGCCCGCGGTCGCGGTGCTGGATCGGCTGCTCGGGGCGGACACCGCGCGGCCGGTGGTGGCCTGCTTCGACACGGTGTTCCACCGCACGATCCCGGCTGCGGCGTCGACCTACGCGGTGCCGGCGGACTGGCGGGACCGGCTCGGCGTCCGGCGCTACGGCTTCCACGGGCTCGCGCACCGCTGGGCAGCCGGCCGGGCGGCACAGCTGCTGGGGCAGCCGGTCGGCGAGCTCGCGCTGGTGACCGCCCATCTGGGCTCGGGGTCGTCGCTGTGTGCGGTCGACGGGGGCGTGTCGGTGGACACCACCATGGGCTTCACCCCCACGGCCGGGCTGGTGATGGGCACCCGGTCCGGCGACCTCGACCCGGCCGTGCCGGCCTGGCTCGTCGCGCACGCAGGGCTCTCCGCGGCTGAGGTCGCCGACGCGCTGGACCACGCATCGGGGTTGCGCGGACTCGCCGGGACATCGGACGCCCGTCGGGTCGTCGAGGCCGCCGGTCGCGGCGACCCGGACGCGCGCCTCGCGGTCGCCGTGTGGGTGCACCGCTTCCGCGCGTCGGTGGCGGCGATGGTCGCTTCCCTGGGCCGGCTGGACGCGCTCGTCTTCTCGGGCGGGATAGGCGAGAACTCGGCGGAGCTGCGGTCCCGGGGCGTGGCTGGGCTGGGGTTCCTGGGCTTGGACCTGCCCGACGGCGCGACACCCGGCGGAAACGGCGAGGGGGTCCTCACGTCGCCCGGCGTGCGCCCTGCGGTGGTCGTCGTGCACGCCCGCGAGGACCTCGTCGTCGCCGCGGATGTCCGCGCCCTGCTGGGCTGACGACACAGCCGGGCCGGGAAGTGTGACGGCGCCGACTCGAGCAGTCGGTCCGCCCGCGTAGGGCAGCTGTCAGTGGCCACGCTGCGGGCCGGCCGGCGCGTGGGAATCTGGCCCTGGTGAGAGTTGGGCCTGCCGGGTCAGACTGGCGTCACCCGAGCCGGACCCGTTGGAGTCCCGACGGGAGCACCCGTCGAGCAGAGGCAGACATGACAGCGACTCAACCCACCAGGACAGCACCGCACACGGCAGGGCAGACCGGAACGCCGGCGCCGATCGGCGGGGACACCGCCGCGGACAACGTCCCCACCGGGACCGGATCGACGGTCGCCCCGAGCGGTTACGTGCTCGCCGCAGCCCCCGGCCCGATGGACGCCGAGGATTTGCGACTGCTCGACGCCTGGTGGCGGGCGGCGAACTACCTCAGCGTCGGGCAGATCTACCTGATGGCGAACCCGCTGCTGCGCCGGGACCTGGAGCCGGGGGACGTGAAACCGCGGCTGCTCGGCCACTGGGGCACGACACCGGGGCTGAATCTCGTCTACGCCCACGCGAACCGGGTGATCCGGGCCCGCGGGCTGGACGCGGTCTACGTCATGGGCCCGGGGCACGGCGGGCCGGGACCGAACGCGTGCGCGTGGCTGGAGGGCACCTACTCCGAGCTGAACTCCCTGATCGGCCGCGACGAGCGGGGCATGGGGCGCCTGTTCCACCAGTTCTCCTTCCCCGGCGGCGTGCCCAGCCACTGCGCGCCGGAGACCCCGGGCTCGTTCCACGAGGGCGGCGAGCTCGGCTACTCCCTGCTGCACGCCTACGGAGCGGTCTTCGACAACCCCGGTCTGACGGTGTTCTGCGTGGTCGGCGACGGCGAGGCGGAGACCGGGCCGCTGGCCACCAGCTGGCACGCCGACAAGTTCGTGGACCCCGCGAAGGACGGTGTGGTCGTCCCGATCCTGGCGCTGAACGAGTATAAGATCGCCAACCCCACGCTGCTGGCCCGTATCCCGGAGGCCGAGCTGCTGCAGCTGCTGCGCGGCTACGGCTACGACCCGCACCTGGTCTCGGGGGGCCTGGACACGAACCCCGCGCAGGTGCACCAGGCGATGGCCGCGGCGATGGACACCTGCCTGGACCGGATCGCGGGGATCCAGCAGGCCGCCCGGACCGGTGGCCGGACCGCCCGACCGGCCTGGCCGATGATCGTGCTGCGCACCCCAAAGGGCTGGACTGGCCCGCGGATCGTCGACGGCCAGCAGGTCGAAGGCACCTTCCGCGCCCACCAGGTGCCGATCACCGGGCTGCGGACCGACCCGGTGCACCTGCGCGCTCTGCAGGACTGGATGCGCTCCTACCGGCCCGAGGAGCTCTTCGACGACGACGGCCGACCGGCCCCGGAACTGCTGGAGCTGCCGCCGTCCGGCACCGCGCGGATGAGCGCGAACCCGGTCGCGAACGGCGGCGTGCTGCTGCGCGACCTCGAACTCCCGGACTTCCGCGAGCACGCCGTCGACGTCCCGGTCCACGGACGGGTCGAGCACGAGGCGACCCGGGTGCTCGGCGGCTGGCTCCGCGAGGTCGCCGCCGCGAACCCCCACGACTTCCTGCTCTTCGGCCCCGACGAGGTCGCCAGCAACCGGCTGCAGGACGTCCTCGACGAGGGCGGGCGCAAGTGGTACGCCGAGGTCGGGGAGTTCGACGACCGGCTGTCCCCGGCCGGCCGGACCATCGAGGTGCTCTCCGAGCACATGTGCCAGGGCCTGCTGGAGGGTTACCTGCTGACCGGGCGGCACGGGCTGCTCACCTCCTACGAGGCGTTCATCCACATCGTCGACTCGATGTTCAACCAGCACGCGAAGTGGCTCGAGGCCGCCGGTCACGTCCCCTGGCGCCGGCCGATCGCGAGCCTGAACTACCTGCTGTCCTCCCACGTGTGGCGCCAGGACCACAACGGGTCCACCCACCAGGACCCCGGCTTCCTCGACGTCGTCATGAACAAGAAGGCCGACGTCGTCCGCGTCTACCTGCCGCCGGACGCGAACACGCTGCTGTCGACCTACGATCACTGCCTGCGCTCACGGCAGTACGTCAACGTCGTCGTCGCCGGCAAGCAGCCGGAGCTGAGCTGGTTGCCGATGGACGAGGCGATCGCCCACTGCACGCGCGGACTCGGCACCTGGGACTGGGCCGGGACCGAGGCCGCACTGGACGCCCGCGACGGGATCGGCCCACGAGGACCGGACGTGGTGCTCGCGTGCGCGGGTGACGTGCCGACGCTGGAGACCCTCGCGGCCGCGGACATCCTGCGCCGGGAGCTGCCGGAGCTGCGCACGCGGGTCGTCAACGTCGTCGACCTCATGCGGCTCCAGCCCGAGGACGAACACCCGCACGGGCTGCCGGAACGGGAGTTCGACGCGCTGTTCACCCCTGACCGGCCGGTGGTGTTCGCCTTCCACGGCTACCCATGGCTGGTGCACCGGCTGACCTACCGCCGGACCAACCACCCGCGGTTCCACGTCCGCGGCTACAAGGAGAACGGGACGACGACGACCCCGTTCGACATGGTCATGCTCAACGACCTGGACCGCTTCCACCTCGTCATCGACGTCATCGACCGGGTCCCCGGCCTCGGAGCCAACGCGGCCCGGCTGCGCCAGCAGATGACCGACGCCCGCCTCCACGCCCGCGCCTGGACGCGGGCCCACGGCGAGGACCCCGCCGAGATCACCTCCTGGGCCTGGCCGCACGGGTGAGCGGGTCCCGATGACCGCGCTCGCGCCGCCCCGGCCCGCCGGTGGTCCCCCGGCGGCCGCGCCCGGCCCCGGTCCCGCGAGGTCGCCCGTCGTCGTTGCGGCGTCCCGTCCGGTCGCCGACGTCCTGGCCGACCTGGCGGTCACCGCCGAGGCCGGGCTGCCGGCCGCCGAGGCCGGGCGCCGACTCACCCGGTACGGGCCGAACGCGGTGGCCTCGCACCGGGCGCGGTTCCTGCCGGTGCTCTGGCACCAGCTGCGCTCCCCGCTGCTCGGCCTGCTGATCGGCGCCGCGACGGTCTCGTTCCTCGTCGGGGAACACGGCAGCGCGGTCATCATCGCGGTGATCGTCACTCTCTCCGTCGGCCTGGGGTTCGTCAACGAGTACCGGGCCGAGAAGGCCGCCGAGTCCCTGCACTCCCAGATCACCCACACGGCCGTGGTTACCCGCGACGGCCGGCCCTCCCCGGTGGACGTCACCGCGCTGGTGCCGGGCGACGTCGTCGACCTGCACCTGGGCGACATCGTCCCGGCCGACGTCCGGCTCGTCGCCGTGACCGGCCTGGAGTCCGACGAGTCGGCGCTGACCGGCGAGTCGCTGCCGGTGGCGAAGTCGACCGGGCCGACGGATCCGGGAGCACCGCTCGCAGAGCTGGCCGGGTGTGCGCTGATGGGGACGGTGGTCAACGCCGGCAGCGGTCGCGGGGTCGTCGTCGCGACCGGTGCCCACACCGAGTTCGGGGCCATCGCCGCCGGGCTGGGGACCCACCAGCTCGACACCGCCTTCCAGGTTGGGCTGCGCAAGTTCTCCATGCTGCTGGTCTCCGTCGCCGGCGTTCTCACGACGCTGGTCTTCGTCGCCAACGTCGCACTGCACAAACCCGTGCTGGACGCGCTGCTGTTCTCCCTCGCCATCGCCGTCGGGATCACCCCGCAGCTGCTGCCCGCGGTGGTGTCGAGCAGCCTCGCGGCTGGGTCACGCCGCATGACCCGGATCAAGGTCCTCGTCAAGCGGCTGGTCTGCATCGAGGACCTCGGCGACGTCACCGTGCTGTTCACCGACAAGACCGGCACGCTGACCCTCGGGGAGATCGCTTACCTGCGCGCCGTCCCCGCCGGCGGTGACCCGGCGGAGGCCGTGCTGCGGTGGGGATTGCTCTCCACCGAGAACTCCGGCGCCGGCGGCAACCCGCTGGACCGTGCGCTGTGGGCCGCTGCGGCGACCGCAGCCGAGCGGCCCGCGCTGGACGCGACGACCCGGCTGGCGGTGCTGCCCTTCGACCACGAGCGCCAGATGGTGTCCGTGCTGGTCCGCGACGGCGCGGGAGCGCCGACCCTGGTCACAAAGGGCGCCCCGGAAACGGTGCTGGAGCGCTGCGTCGACGTCCCGACCGCGGCGCGGACCGCGCTGGAGCAGGAGTTTGAGGCCGGGAACCGTGTCGTCGCGGTCGCGACGCGCGCGGTGCCCGGCGCGACGGCCGACGCGCTGACGCCCGCCGACGAGCGCGACCTCGTGCTGTCCGGGCTGCTGGTATTCGCCGACCCGCCGAAGCCCGACGCCGCCGCAGCCCTGGCCCGCCTGGCGGACCTCGGCGTCGCCGTCAAGGTCGTCACCGGCGACAACGCCACGGTCGCGGTCCGGGTCTGCACCGATCTGGGACTGGGCACCGGAGCCGACGGCGTCACCCCGGGCGTGCTGACCGGTACGGAGATCGATGCTCTTGACGACCCGGCGTTGGCCGCCGCGATCCCGGAGACCACCGTGTTCGCCCGGGTCAGCCCGGAACACAAGGCGCGCATCGTGCGCGTCCAGCGAACCACCGGCAACGGCGTCGCCTTCCTCGGCGACGGGGTCAACGACGCGCTCGCGCTGCACGCCGCCGACGTCGGCATCTCGGTCGACTCGGCCACCGACGTCGCCAAGGACGCCGCCGACGTCATCCTGCTGGAGAAAGACCTCGACGTCCTGGCCGACGGCGTGACCGAGGGACGGCGAATCTTCGCCAACACGGTGAAGTACGTGCTGATGGGCACGTCGAGCAACTTCGGGAACATGTTCTCTGCCGCCGGGGCGTCGGTGTTCCTCTCGTTCCTCCCGATGCTTCCCTCGCAGATCCTGCTCAACAACCTGCTCTACGACGCCGGGCAGCTCGCCATTCCGACCGACCACGTCGACGAGGAGCAGCTGCGCCGCCCGTCCCACTGGGACATCGGGTTCATCCGCCGGTTCATGCTCGTCTTCGGCCCGCTGAGCTCGGTGTTCGACCTGATCACCTTCGGGGTCATGCTCTGGGTATTTCACTCCGGCCCGGCACAGTTCCGGTCCGGCTGGTTCGTGGAGTCCCTCGCCACCCAGGCGCTCATCGTGTTCGCCATCCGGACGCGTCGGATCCCCTTCTTCCGCAGCCGCCCCAGCCTCCCCCTGACGCTGACGACGGTCGCCGTCGTCCTGGTGGGGGCCGTCCTCCCGGCAACGCCGCTGGCTCACACGCTCGGGTTCCAGCCACTGCCCCCGGCCTTCTACGCGGTCCTGGCCGGGATGACCGTCGCCTATCTCGGTCTCGTCGAGCTCGGCAAGATTGCGTTCTACCGGGCCTCGCGCACCCAGGCCGCCACCGTGGCGACGGCACCAGCGAAGCCCAGCGACCCGGGCCGGTTCCTGCGCCGCCGCGCCGCCCGCTTCAGCTCCGCCGCCCGCTTCAGCTCCGCCGCCCGCTCCGGGTCCGCCGCCCGCCGATCGGGGTCCGCGCCGGTACCCCGGTGACCGCGGCGGTCGTACTCCCCGGGGCGCCTCGGCACGAACGCCTCCGGTGGCTGCGCCGCGGGCTCGTCGGGCTGGTCGCGCTCGCGGTCCTGCAGTACGCGGTCCCGCCCCAGGTCGCCGGGGTCCGGACGGCCTGGCGGCCGCTCGACGAGGTGCGACCGGGCTGACTCGTCGCGGGCGTCGGGTTGGAGGCGGCCAGCCTCACCGGCTACTCGCTGTTGACCCGCAGCGTGCTCCCGGAGCGGCGGCCCGCGTTCGGCCGGCTGCTACGGACTGATCTGCCCCGCGTGCGGGTCCGCTGGCCGGTGTGCTGGCCGCGGGTGGGCGCCCCACAAGGTCACCGCCTGCCCTGACGGGGCCGGCCCCACAAGCCGCGGGGCTCCGCCCCACACCCCGACCCTCACTCCGCAGATCCCGGCCAACCGCGGCGAGTGGAGCAACCAGGTCATGGATCCCTCGCCGGTCAGGTCACCCGGCCGGGCCGGTCACGGGCGGTCGACCGCCCCGGGACGCCGACCCGGCGACGTCGGCGCCGACCGCGCGCGGGCGCAGTGCATGCGACCGTTGTCGCCCCTGACGGCGGCCACTGATCGCTCACTCGCCGGTGAGGGCCCGGTCGTCGTCCTCGTCGAGGCTCACCGCCGGTCGGGTCCGGGCTGCCTCGTACAGGCGGGCGATGTACGCCTCCAGCTCTGATCGTTCGACCCGCCACTTCCCGCGGCCCCCGACCTTGAGCGAGCAGTGTCCTGTCCCGGACCATCGCGTACACCTGGGCGCGGCTGACGGCGAGCTCGTCGGCGACCTGCTCCAACGTCAGGAACCGGCCGACGGTCACCGGCTCGGGGTCGGTAGTCACGGCGGGCACCGTAGGCACCACGGCGGACGGGTGATTCCGTTGCGCACACTCGAGCACCGGCGCCCCGGCGGACGTCGTCCACACCATCACCGTGCCGCCCACCGGTTGGGCGGCCGGGACGGTAGAGCGCGCGGCGTGCGCGTCACCCCCGGTCTCCGGGGGTCCGCAGCGGCACCCACACCCAGCCCAGCTCAACCACGTGGTCGACCGCGTAGGTCACGCCGTACTCGTCGGTGTGCCGGCGACCGAACCGCCCGCGCCCGCACAGCGGGAACAGGTCATCGTCCAGGTCGCCGAACTCGAGGTCGTGGAAGCGGTCGTCGTCCATCGCGGGCTCCTGGTGGTCGCGCCGCGGGGTGCGGCGGGTCAGGAACCGGGTCGGACAGGATGAGGGTGGGCCGTCAGGGCTCGGCGCAGCCGACCCCGCAGCAGCGCGAAACGGCCTTGACGGGTCGGGCCCCCACCCGGTCACGGTCGGCAACCCGCCGCCCCCCCACCCCCGCCACCGCGCGGCATCCCCGGCCGGCCAGCCGGCCCCGCGCTCGGTGAGACCACGCACCCCGCCGTCGACGGCGGCAGCACCCCGCGCCGCGGCCCGACACCCCAGCACCTGCCCCGGCGGCCGTGCGGTCGGATCCGCCCCCACCGCCGCCACCGTGACCGGGCACCGCCGCGCCAGCTGGGTCCTGGCCGACCGTGCCCGGGGGACGCCCAGATCGACGCCGCCGAGCACCGCACGGTCGCCGTAGGACGTGGTGAGCCGTCAACCTCGATGACTGGTGTTTTGGTCACCTCGGGAGCATCGAGCTCTACCGCTACGTCACGGTCAGCCCAGGTCTACCTGCCTCGGCGCCAGTCACCCGCGGGGCACGACCCCGTGACCGGACGTCTGCCGCCGGCGATCGCCACCGGACTCCCCGCTGGTCGGCTCGGCCTGGCTCGCGTCGGGGTGGGGGTGCCCATCGCCTCTCGCGGCCGACCGTCGACCCGCCGGGGCGCCGTCAGGTGCAGTTAGTGATGTGACCGGCGTTCGCCTGGCGCAGCAGGGCGTAGAAGGTGTGGCGCTGCTCCGGCGCGAGGGCTGCCAGCACGTCGTCCTCGGCCACGGTGAGCGCGGCCTCGACGTCGGCCAGGCGCCGGCTCCCGGCGTCGGCGAGGGCCACCCGATGCCGGCGCCGGTCCTCCGTCGAGCGGCGCCGCTCGACGAGTCCAGCTGACTCGAGCTCGTTGAGCAGCCCGACGAGGTTGGTCCGGTCCACCTGCAGTGCCGGTGCAAGCGCCTGTTGCGTCATGGCGCCGTGGTCCCGCAGCACCGTGAGCGCGACCAGGTGCCGCGGTCGCAGGCCGAGGGCGGCCAGCTCCGCCTCCGAGCGCAGACGCATGCGCCGCCCCAGCTGGTCCAGGAGGGCGGCGATGTGCGGGGCCTCGTGCAGGTCGACGGTGGTCATCTCGGCGCCAATCTAGCTGACCGCTGGCCCTCCACTACCCATGCGCGTGATACTAATGGTTTGTCCAACACCACCGAGTTGCCTAGGACGAGCCATGACTACTGTCCACGCCACCGCTGCCGGGCCGAACGACGCCTCCGCCGACCTCGCCGCCCGGGTCCGGCGCCTGGAGGACCGGTTTCAGATCAGCGAACGGGTCATCAGCTATGCGGTGGCCATCGACCGCGGGAACTGGGACCTGTTCACCGACTGCCTGACCGACCCGGTCCACATCGACTTCTCCGAGGCCGGGGTGCCCGCGGCCGACTTCCCGCGCGAGCAGTTCGTCGGCTTCGCCCGCACCGGCCTGGAGGGCTTCACCGCCCGCCAACACCTCAGCCCCAACCACGTCATCACCTTCGACGACGGCGATTCCGACCGGGCCGTGTGCATGTCGTACATGTACGCCCAGCACCACCTGACCGACGCGGCCGGCGGGGACTTCTTCCTCATGCGCGGCTGGTACAGCAACCACCTGCGCCGCACCCCGGACGGATGGCGGATCGAACGTCTCGTCCAGCACCTGAGCTGGTCCGAGGGCAACCTGCAGCTCCCGGCCGAGGCTGCTGCCCGTTCCGGGCTCGCGCCCTCCGGCGTCGAGGGCGACCGGTGAGCGCCGTCGCGTCTCGTCTGGCCGGCCACGTCGCGGTCGTCACCGGAGCGGCGAACGGCATCGGCCGCGCCTACGCCCTGCGGCTGGCCGCCGAGGGCGCCGAGGTAGCCGTCGTAGACCTCGCCGACGGCTCGGCCGTGGTCGACCAGATCACCGAGGCCGGCGGGACCGGCGCGTTCTTCACCGTCGACGTCAGTGACCCCGACCAGGTGGCGACTCTCCCGGGTCAGGTCCGGCAGTCCCTGGGCACCGTCGACGTGCTCGTCAACAACGCCGGCATCTACCCGCACGCGCCGCTCGCGGAGGTCACCCTCGACGACTGGCGCCGCATGTTCGCCGTCAACGTCGAGTCCATGTTCCTCACCGTGCAGGCCTTCGCCCCGGCGATGCGGGAGCGGGGCTGGGGGCGGATCGTCAACATGACCTCCAACTCCACCGCCCTGGTCCTTGCCGACTCCACTCCCTACATCGCGTCCAAGATGGCGATCATCGGGCTGACCCGAGGCGTGGCGACCGAGCTGGCCGGGTTCGGCGTCACCGTCAACGCGGTGGCCCCCTCGGGGGTGCAGACCCCTGGCACGGCGGACATCCCCTCCGCCGTCTTTCAGGGCCTCGCGGACATGCAGGCCATCAAGCGCATCGAGCAGCCCGGGGACCTCGTCGGGACGGTGGCCTTCCTCGTCTCCGACGACGCCGCCTTCCTCACCGGCCAGGTCCTCTACGTCGACGGGGGCCTCGTCCGCGGCAGCTGACCGCCAGTCGCCCGCCGCCGCGCTCCCTCGCCATCCCCTGTCAGGAGACACCCGTGCCCACCGCCTTCGACCCCGTCACCCTCGGGGGACTCGAGCTGCCCAACCGCATCGTGATGGCCCCGATGACCCGCAGTCGCGCGGCGATGCCGGGCGCTACCGCGACTCCACTCATGGCCGAGTACTACGCACAACGCGCCGGCGCCGGGCTGATCATCACCGAGGGCATCCAGCCCAACGTGGTGGGAGAGGGTTACGTGAACACTCCCGGCCTGCACAGCGACGCCCAGGTGCGGTCGTGGCAGGCCGTCACCGAGGCCGTCCACGCCGCCGGTGGCCGGATCTTCGCGCAGCTGATGCACACCGGGCGGATCGGCCACCCGGACTCCTATGCCAACGGCCCGATGACCCCGGTCGGGCCCTCGCCGGTCAAGGCGGCCGGCCAAACCTTCACCCCGACAGGGCTTCAGGACTTCGTCGTCCCGCGGGAGTTGTCCGGAGCCGACATCGACGCGACGGTCCACGACTTCGCCAGTGCGGCCAGGAACGCCGTCGCCGCGGGGTTCGACGGTGTCGAACTGCACGGAGCGAACGGGTACCTGCTCCACCAGTTCCTGTCCACCAACGCCAACCAGCGCCGGAACGACTGGGGCGGGTCCGTGCCGGGGCGGGTCCGCTTCCCAGTCGAGGTCAGCCGCGCGGTCGCCGACACGATCGGGGCCAGCCGCACCGGCCTGCGCATCTCCCCCGGCAACCCGATGAACGACATCGTCGAGGACGACGCCGACATCTACCCCGCGCTGCTGGACGCGCTGGACCCGATTGGGCTGGCCTACCTGCACGTCATGGAGACCACCGACCCGGAACTGACCCGTCGGCTGCGCGCGCAGTGGCAGGGCGCCTTCTTCCTCAACCCGGCCACCCCGGGGCGGCGCCACCGGCCCGGACCAGCTGCATCTCGTCGAGGACGGCAGTGCCGACCTGCTCTCCTTCGGTGCCGCCTTCCTGGCCAACCCCGACCTGCCCGCACGCCTGGCCAGCGGCGGACCGTTCAACGCGCCTGACTTCGCCACCGCCTACGGCGGCGATGCGCGCGGCTACACCGACTACCCCAGCCTCGGGGCCTGACCAGTCATCCCCAGAAGGAGCAGGGACCTCGTCCGCATGGACGAGGCCCCCTCCGACATGCGCACCGAACAGCCGCTTGACAACCCATGCGACCTGTCCTCGGGCCCGGCTGCGCGTCAGGGCCTTCGGTCATGCAGTCCCCTCTATAACGACGTCGCACCGAACGGTAGGGCGGCCCCGTCGTTGAGGCCCGGCTTCAGGAAGGACACTGGGCCGGCGACTGGTGACGGCCGCCCCTGCCCAAGGTGGGTGGTCCGCGCCTGGCAGCGGTGTGGGGACGAGCTTGGAGATCAATGTGTGCGCTGCCTGCTCGACGGTGGGTCGGTCGTAGGTCAGCGCGAACTCGAACGTCCGGCCCTCGTCGGGGCCTTGGTCACCGAGGTCTCGGGCCAGCAGCGCGACCGCGAAGTGGGGGTCCAACACGACCAGGTCCCATTCCTCGCGGACGGGGTCCCCGGGTGGGAGGTCCGCGCTGCGCAGTCCGGGCAGCGGGTCCGCGGGCAGTCCTGCGCCCAGCACGCAGACGAACCCGACCCGGTCGACGAGGTCGCGGTAGCGGGCTGCCGTCGCGGGAGTGAAGTGCTCGGCCTTCTGGAACGTCGCCGCGACGAGGCAGGTGGGACCCAATCGAGCGGCGTCACGTTCCAGGTGTTTGCTCACCTGCACGAGCAGCGACTTCGGAGCAAGCCGCAACGCGTGCTCCGGCCGGAGCAGCCCGAACGGGGACCTGATCTGCCGGTCCCGTGCCGGCTGGGTGGGGAATCGGAGCTCCGTGGTCGGGCCCACCTTCGGGGGATCAGCGACGGGGCGACCGAACAGCCACCCCTGACCGAGCGTCGCGCCGAGCGCGCGTGCCTGCGCCAGATGCCGGGGCGTCTCGATGCCCTCGGCGAGGATCACCGCGCCGCTGCGTTCGCTGTAGGCGTTCACCGCGTTCATGATCTGGGCGACCTGGGCGTCCGGGCGTTGCTGGACCACCCGCAGGTCCAGCTTGACCACGTCGGGTCGGAGCAGGGACATGAAGGCCAGCGACAGCGGCTCAGCACCCACGTCGTCCAGGGCCACACCCCAGCCGAACTCCCGGATCAGGTCCACGTTGCGCAACAGGTCCGCGGGCCGAGTCCCCAACGCCCGCTCGGTCAGCTCCACGACGACACGCAGGCCCGTGGTCAGCTCGCGGACCTGAGCGGACAGGTGCCGGGCGGGCTCCGCGTCCAGAGCCTCCGGCTCGACGTTGACGAACAAGCTCAGCGGCGCCGTCACACCACGGGCGACCGCACCAGTGAACGCCGCCTGCCGGCAGGCACGGTCCAGTTCCGCGACCAGCCCCTCCGCCCGAGCAACCGAGAACAGCTGGTCCGGGGACGCCAACTCCCCTTCCGGGCCACGAGCCAACGCCTCGTAACCAACCACCCCGTTGGTCGACAGGTCCACGATCGGCTGGAACACGCTGCGCAGCCCGCCTACCCGCAAGACCTCGGTCAACGTGAGCGCCGAGCCGGTCACCGCCTGCATCAGGACGTTCTCCCTCACCGCACTTCCGGGCCGCAGGATCGGCCGACACTGCGTCTCAGCAGTTGACTCCGCCCACCAGGCGCAAGAAGAGCCCAGCTGCCACTGAACAGCAACTCGCTGGCGCCCGCCGGTCATCAACAAGCGGCTGCCACAACGCTCAACGCTGACACGGCCCGCGGCCGGGCCCAGTCAGCGCCCGGTGCCGATGACGCCGTCCGGGCAGGTCATCGACCGCCCGACCGATCCGCGCGCTCTTCCGACCCCGCTCGGCGGAGATCCGCAGCTGACCGGCCCCCGCCGAGGACTCCCGCTGAGGACTCCTGCCGAGGACTCAGCGGGCGTCCCCACGCGCAGTGGGTTGACGTCGCCATGGTCTCGCCGGCTCCCCGAACCGGGTCCGTCGACGTCGCCCCGGTCACGGAGAGGACCAGGAGGGCTCGCACAGTGCGCAGGTCACCGGTCAGCCGGACCGAGCCGGGCCCCGATACAACGGCAGGGGACCCGGACGGGAAGTCAGCGGTCGCAGCGTCACTTGCCGGCGAGCTGGCCAGCGTGGAGACACGTCTGTTCAGCGATCCCAGCGACGCCGCGGCTCGGGCCGCTCATGTGTTGGAGGTGGCCCGGGCGCACGACCTGCTGGAGGAAGCGGGTCGGGCGCGGCTGGTCATCGTGGACGCCTCCGGTCGCGGCGAGGACGTGGCCGGCGCCGTCGAGGCGGCGCGGGCCATTCTCGTCCAGGCCCGCGCGCAGACAGTCGCCGATCCCCACGGGGCGTGGGTTGTTGCTGCCCGCGCCGAGGTGGTGCTCGCGTGGTGTCTCTACCGGATGGGAGTACTGGGACAGGCGCTCGCCCACGCCGTGGAGGCGGTCCGCCTGCTCCCTGCTGGCGCGCAGCCGCACCTGCACGTCGACCACCGGATGACCCTCGCCCTGCACAACGGTGTCCAGTCCCCCGGTGACGGGTACGTCGCCGCTTTCGATGCGGTGCTGGCCGACGTCGAGCGGCTCGGGGACGCCGATCTGCTGGTGGTCGCGCTGAACAACTACGCGTGGCTGCACCACGTCCACGGCCGGTCCGTCGACGCGGTACCGCTCATCGCCCGGATCCGGATGGTGTCCCAGGCGCGGGGGCTGGCTTTGAGCTCCACGGTCCTGGACACCACCGCGTCGGTGCTGTTCGACCTCGGGGAACTGGCCGGCGCCGAAACCGTGGCCCGGGCCATGGTCGACCCGGGCGTCCCCGACGTCGAAGCCCGGGCCAGACCGGAAGCGCTGCTCACCCTGGCGAAGATCCGCGCCCGCCGCGGTGACCCACGCGAGGCCCTCGATCTCGCCGATCACGCCGAACGCATCGCCACCGCGCGGCAGATCCCTGAGGTTCTCGCGATGGCCACCGAACAGAAAGCGGATCTGCTCGCCGAGCTCGGTGACCCACTCGGCGCCTTTCACACGCTGAAGGCCTCCTACGCCACGTGGCGGCAGGTCTTCAACCGCGAGGCCGCAGACCGGGCCTCGACGCTGCACGTGCTGTTCGAGACCGAACAGGCACACCAGCGGAGCCTGGCTCTCGAGGAACTCGCCGAGCGCGACGCGCTCACCGGGCTGTGGAACCGGCGGCACGCCGACCGGGCCCTGCCCGAACTGCTGTCCGGGGAGCACCGCCATCTAGGACCGGTCAGCCTCGCGATCATCGACATCGACCACTTCAAGAACCTCAACGACACCAGGTCCCACTCAGTCGGCGACGCCGTCCTGGCCAGAGTGGGTGAACTGCTCGCCGAAGTGCTGCCCGAACCGGGTTTCACCGCACGCCTGGGCGGCGAGAAATTCCTGCTGGCCATGCCCGACACCGGACCGGCCGCGGCCCTCGGTGTGTGCGAATCAATCCGGCGGGCTCGTCACCGACCACCCCTGGTCTGCGCTGACCGGCGGGCTGACCGTCACCGTCAGCATCGGCTTCGCCACAGCAACCCAACCGAGCTCCGCGTCGACGCTGCTGGGCGCCGCCGACAACGCCCTCTACCGGGCCAAGAGAAGCGGCCGCAACACAGTCCGGCCCACCGCGGTCCCGGTCGACCGCGTCAATTCGTCCACGGGCAGGCCCTTCGCGCCCCACTGAATACCGAGGCCTCGTCCTCCCACCCCGGTCCGGTTGCCGTGCTGGGCGCCGGTGAGCACCTGCAGCGTCAGCCAGTCGACGGTCGCCGCGCGCCGCCCGGACCGGACCGCGTCCCGCTGCAGCACCGCAGCATCCGCGCGTGCGGTGCTCTCCGCCGCGTACACCGGAAGACCGGTTTCCAACCGGTGGCGAGGTCACTGATCGCTCGAGACGACGATCAGCGGACAGGCGAGGTCTGTGCACCGCATCACCTCGGCTGTGTGGCGCGCAGGTAGCGGTACGCGATCGACGCGCTGACCCCGACCTCGCCGGCCGCACGTGGCACGGTCGCCCCGGCCGCGACCAGCGCCCGGACCCGGGCGCGCCGGTCCGCGGCCAGCACCCTGCCGCGGGGTCCGCAGCTCCACCCGCCGCTGCGCCCACCACCCGGACAGCGACGGGCCGTGCCAGCGCCGGGTCCAGCCGGCCATCACCGCGACCCCGTCCCGATCCGCGTCGACCCGGTAGGCCAGCAACCGCTCCACAGCCACCCCCAACACCCCGGCTCCGGCTGGGGTGTCCACCCAGCCCGCCCCGGACAGCAGGTCACCCACGACGGCAGGGTCCGGGCCGTGATCACGGCAGATCGCCCGCACCCGCTCCGAGTTCGCCCCCAGCACCGCCGACAGAACAGCCACCCGGACACCCCATCCGCGGGCCCGCACCAACGAGCCGGCCAACCGCGTCCAGTCCCGGCTCCGCCGGACCTCAGCGAACTGCGCGACCAGCCCGTCCCGGTCCCGGACGCTCAGCTCACCCGGCCGCGGCCCGCCCGACCCGACCGGCCCGGTCACCGCCGGTCGAAACCCCCGGCGCCCCGGCCCGGCCACCCGGCCCCCGGCCGCGGCCGGTTCCCGTGCTGTGCCTCGGTGAACACCCGCAGCGGCAAGCAGTCGATGATCGACGCCCGCCGACCGGACCGGACCGCGTCCCGCGCCAACACCGCCGCGTCCGCCCGTGCGGTGGCCTCCGCCGCGTACACCCCGACCAGGTCCTCCTCATCCCACACCGCCCACACCGCCACCGGCACCCGCGCCACCACAGCCGGCCGGGACTCGTCCACGTCCCGGGTCGGCACCAGCCGCCGTGGCCGCACCGGCTCCCCCACGCCCCCGCCCCGTGTTCGGCCCGGCCGGGCCGAACACGGGGCGGGGGTGAGCTCGGCGACCTGCTCAGCGAGCTGGTCGGCGGTGGGGATGCCGGGCAGGTCCAGGCTCAACTGCCCCGGCAACGGCGACACCGCACGCAACCGGCGCCCAGCGGTCGTGGTCATCGCTGGTCTCCCGTGTCGTCGGCGGCGCGCAGGTTCCGGGCGACCGTGGACTTCGTCAAACCCAGCTCGGTCGCGACCGCGCCCAGGCTCATCGGCGGGGTCTGCGCGCGCATCGACCGCGCCAACCCCAGCTTCGCCTCCGTCATCACCCGCGGCCGACCCCCCACCCGACCCCGGGCCCGCGCCGCCGCCAGCCCGGCGAGGGTCCGGTCCCGGATCAGCTGCCGCTCGAACTCCGCCAACGCACCGAACAGGTGGAACACCAACCGGCCCCCCGCGGTCGTCGTGTCGATCGCCTCCGTCACCGACCGGAACCCCACCCCCCGCCCTTGCAGGGCCGTGACGGTGTCGATCAGGTGCGGCAGGGACCGGCCGAGCCGGTCCAGCCGCCACACCACCAGGGTGTCCCCCGAGCGCACGTGGTCCAGGGCCGCCGCGAGCTTCGGACGGTCCTCCCGGGACCCGGACGCGTGATCGGTGAACACCCGAGAGCACCAGGCCTGCTTGAGGGCGTCCAGCTGCAACGCCGGGTCCTGCTCGGCAGTGCTCACCCGCGCGTACCCCACCAGATGCCCGCTCGGCTTGGGCTTGCGCGCCGACGACCGTTTGGCGGCAGTCGTCCTGGCGGCCGTGGTGGTTCCCGCGGTGGCCATACCGGGACCGTACCGAAACCGCGGCGGCAAGCTTCCGGTACGAGCGGCTGCCTGGTGTGGCGGGTCGCGGACAGCGGTTGGGACGGGTGGGGTTTCAGTCCCGGGTCGGGTGGTCGGCAGCGCTCAGGGTCGCGGTGAGCTGGTCGACGCGGCGGCGATGTCGTCGCGGACTAGGCGCATCCGTTCGATGCCGTCGATCCCGCGGTCGGAGGGCTCGTCGGTGTCCCAGTTCTCGAACCGGGGCCCGGAGACGGGGTCGACCTTCGCGTCCCGGCCGAGGGTGACCATGACGGTCGCCGCCGCGACCATCTCCGGTGTCAGGGCCTTGGGCGTCTCGTGGGTGATGTCGATCCCCACCTCCCGCAGGGACTCGGCGGACAGGGCGTTGACCGCCGTCCCGGGTTTGGTTCCGGCGGAGGTGACGGTGACCGTGTCGCCGGCCCGGCCGGCCTCCTCCAGCGCGGCCGTCTCCCACCGCCTCGAAATCCTCGTCGACGCCGGCCTGCTGACCAGCGAGAAGCGCGGTGCGGGCCTACTTCACCCTCGTGCCCGGCGCCCTGGACTCCCTGGCTGCGGTCCTGACCACCCCACAGGCGGTGCCGGACACGGCCTCCCCACACTAAGGCGCTCCCCATCCGGGCCGGGCCCACGGCATGGGTCCTGGGCACGGTCGGGACCCCCGCTTCCTGGACGAGCAGCGCCGCGGGTCAGCGGGACACTGCTGCAGCAGCGCGCGAGCAGCGGCGCGTCCGGGGGTGCCGGCGATGCCGCCGACTGGGTGCGTCCCGGCACCGGAGATCACCATGCCGGGGACCGGCGTCAGGTGACGGGCCAGGGCCGGCGTCGGCCGTGGCGGGCCGGACTGGTGCAACCCCAGGTCTAGGTACATCGGGTGTGCTCCGGGCCAGCGCAGCTCCCGCTGCATCAGCTCAGGGGTCCGCACCGACCGCCCGACCACCGAGGCCGTGAAGCCCGGGGCGCGAGCCTCCACGGTGGCGACCATGCGGTCGGCGAAGCCCTCGGCCGCCTGCTCCCAGCCACCCTCCAGCACCGCGGGGGCGCAGGGGCACGCCAGGTACACCGTGTGCTGGCCCGCCGGAGCCAGGGAGTCCTCCAAGGCGCTGGGGGTGAAGGAGTACGTGGGCACGCGGCCCTGCGGCAGACGGCGGGCCTTGGGCCTGGGCCTGGGCGACGCCGTCAGCCAGGTCGTCGAGAGTGTCGACGTATGACTGCAGGCCGTTCCAGTCACCGGGGCGGGCTGTGGGGTAGGCGGGCAGCTGGTTCACGGCGAGGTGGACGACCATCTGCACGGCGTTACTACGGGAGACCGCGCGCAGCTGCCGGGCTGGCTCGCCACCGAGCGGGGGGTCGAGCAGGTCCAGCAGGGCCACGGCTGGGTCCACGGCGCTCAGGACGGAGTCTGCGTGCAGCCGCTCCCCGGACTCCAGCTCCACCCCGGTGACCGGATCGGTCTCTGCGCGCCCCGCGCGGGTGATGCGGGCCACCGGGGCGTTGACACGCCAGGATCCGCCGAGCTGTTCGAACCGGGCGGTCAGCGCCGTGACGAGCGCGCCGGAGCCACCGACGGCGTGCCACTGGCCAACCTGGTGGTAGAAGGCCTGCCAGAGGGCGAATTGCCCCGCCGGGCGCTTCCGGTGATGCAGAGGCGTGCACGGCGAACGCGGAGACCGGCGCGCGGACCAGGTCGGTGGCGAACCGCTCCCTCAGCATCCTGCCGTACGGCAGGAGGAGGGTCCGCCCGAGCCCAGCCGGTCCTCGGCCGCGGACCAGGGCCTGGGCGGCTCCCCAGGTGACCCTTGGCGCGGTGCGCAGCCGTCGCCGGTGCCCAGCTCCGGCCTCCAGGCCCCAGCGGGCTGCGCTGACGACCGGCATCGCCTCGCGCATCCACGCCGCGTAGCGGTCGGCCTCGGCCCGGTCGACCTCGGCGAGGGAGTCCACCGTCGCCTCGACGCTGCGGTGGAAGCGCACGATCCGCCCGTCGGAGAACACCGCCACCGAGAAGGGGTCCATCTCTCGATAACGCAGGCCGACCTCGTGCAGGTGCAGCTCGCCGGCGATGTCGGTGGCGTTGAGGATGTTGTGCGCGGCGGAGTGGGTGTTGAAGCGGAACCCGGGGATCAGCTCCTCGGTGCGCGAGCCGCCACCCAGCCGGTCGGACTGCTCGAGGACCTGCACGCGGACGCCGGCGCGCGCGAGGTAGCAGGCGGCCACCAGGCCGTTGTGCCCGCCGCCGACCACGAGCACCTGATGCGCCACCGGCTGACCGTATGCGCTCGGTGGACCTCTCCTGGTTGTGCGCGCACGGGGTGGGAGTGGTGCCATGGGGCGTGGCCGGAGGCTGGGGCGGCTCGCGAGACGGCGCAGTCCAGCAGGTGCTGGGCGAGCCTGACAGCCGCGCAGCGACGGACGCGCTACTCGGGGCGCTGCGCCGGGGACGCTTCGGGCCTCGGGCCTGGTGGGCCTTCACCGCGGCGACCAGCGCCCGCTCAGCGGTGCAGGCCGCGCGCCACCGCCGCCCGCTCGTGGAGGCGGTCGCCCTGCACCTGCTCCTGGGGCTGCTCGCCCGGCCGCGGCGCCGGTTGTGGGTGGCCTCCAGCGGGGCTTACGTGTTGCTCCACCTCGGCATGCTGGAGGGGCGCCGGTCCCTGGGCGTGCCGAACGCCCTGACCATCGTGCGGGCCAACCTGCCGGCTCTGGCCGAGCGGGTGGGCCCGGCGATGGTGCTGGTCGCTCTGCTCACCGACGTCGCCGACGGCCGTCTCTCGCGCAGGACCGGGTGGCAGACCCGCTTCGGCGCCCAGGCGGACTTCCTCGCCGACACCGCCTTCTGGACCCACCACGTAGCAGCTCCGGGGACCCCCCGGGTGCTGCGGGTCGCCTCGCTGGCGGCGTGGGCGGTGCCGGTCGCGGCCGTCACCGCCACCAGCGTGGTCCGCGGGCGGATGGTCGACGTCCCACGGCGGCCGTGGTTCCGGCCCGCCATGACCGCCCAGCTGGTTCTGGGCGCCGACGTCCTGCTCGACGCCATCCGGTCCGCCGCACGCCGCCGCCCTCGACCGGGGAGCTCCTGACCGGTCCGGGACAGGTCGGTCGATCCGGCCGGGGCTCAGACGGCGCAGTGGATGGGGTGGGGCAGGCTGCCGTCGGCCAGGCGGGCCCCGAAGAAGCGTTCGACGACCATCCGGCGGCCCTCGGCCAGGGGCGTGCCCGGCGGGGCTAGCCACAGGTCGGGGCTGGAGCCCAGGTCAGCTCCCGCGGGGTGCCAGTGCAGCCCGTCCGCGGTGACCGTCAGCTCCGGGATGCTCGTGGACTCCTCGATGTCCAGGCCAGTCTTGGAGAACCCCCGGCGCAGGAGGGGGCGGACGACGAAGTGGTCCTCAGGCACTCCCAGACCGAGCAGGAGGGCACCGACGTCCGCGACCTCCGCGCTGTTCTCCGGGGTCTCGGTCAGCGCCACCCGGGGCACGAGCCCCAGGTCGACGAGCGCGGTGATGCCCTCGACGGTGCGCCGGAAAGACCCCGCTCCGCGGTGGGCGTCGTGAGTGGCCGCTCGGGCCCCGTCCAGGGAGGTCTGCACCGTCAGGGGCAGGTCAGCCAGTCCGGCGAGGGCCTGGCGGCGCCGGCCCCGCACCAGCATCGCGTTGCTGAGCACGGTGGTGGGCAGGCGGGTGGCGGCCGCGCGCAGCACCTCCCCGATGCGCGGGTGCATCATCGGCTCCCCGCCGGTGAGGAAGACCTCGGTGAAACCTTCGGCGACCGCCTCGTCCAGACGCCTCTCGACCTCCTCCAACTCCAGCAGGCGCGCCGGGGCCTGCGGGGAGGAGGCGACCGCGCAGTAGTCACAGGCGAGGTTGCAGTGGAAGTTGGTGTACAGCCACAACCGGGAGGGGAAGTACGCCGACCCGAACAGCGGGACCACCGGGCGCTGGGCGCCTCCCGGGTCCTCCGCTGGCGCGGCTCCGTCGCCCCAGCCGGCATCGGCGGGGCTAAAGGACGTCGGCAGGGTGCTGCGGTACAGCTGGTAGCGCCCGCGGGAGCGCTCCAGCGGGGGCAGCACCTCCAGGCAGGTGGTCCACCACCCCGTCTCGACGGTCTCCACGAACGCCTCGGGCAGCCCGGCGGCGCGCATGGACGCCGCGTGCGCCTGCCAGTCGTAGGCCAGAGGCACCAGCTCGGCACTGCTCCGCCCGTCCTCGCAGTCCAGAACGGCGTACCAGACGTCGGGGGTGCCGTCGTTGGCCGGCTTGCCCAGGACGCCCACGTTGACCACGAGCGTGCCGGCGACCCGCCGCTGCCAGGGCAGCCCGGAGTGGGTGCACAGGACGACGTCGGCGCCGCTGGCGGCGACCCGGAGGCGGTGCTCGTCTTCTCCCAGCGACTCCCACCAGAAGTCGTTCAACGTCAGCGGTGAGCCGTGGACCATGTGCACGTCGACGCCGTCGACCCGCTCACGGCGTTCAGTGGGCTGCGCGCCCATCCATGCCGCGAAGCCCCGGTCGGTGGTGGCCAGGGTGTGGTCGTAGATGAGCTGGGCGAAGGCGTTGTCGGTGGCGTCGCGGTAGCCGCACCCGCAGTCGGGGTCCGCTCGGGCCAGGGCGACGTCGTAGTTGCCGGCGATGCAGCTCACGCCCGCCTCCTCCAGCAGCGGGCGCAGGGCGTCCACGTCAGGCCCGAAGCCCCCCAGGTCTCCCAGGCAGTAGAGCCGCTCACAGCCCCGCGCGCGGGCGTCGACGATGAAGGCCTCCAGTGCGCCGGGGTTGCCGTAGGGGCCGCCGCAGACCCCGATCCGGGTTATGCCGCGCTCCCCGCGGCCCCTGCCCGCCGGGGGGTGCGCCCTCGGGTGGTGGACAGCGCCTCCAGGGGACGTCGGGCGGCCTCCTGCCCGCCGAGGCGTCGGTGGGCGAGGACCGCACCGACCCCGAGCAGCCAGAAGGCCACCACGAGCAGGTAGGACGCGGTGGCGCCCACCGCCGTGGCCAGCGAGGGAAGCGCCAGGGTGCCCACGATCGCCCCGACCCGCCCGACGCCGACCGAGGCACCCACTCCCATCCCGCGCAGGTGGGTGGGGAACAGCTCGGTGAACGTCGGGTAGGCCGACACCCACGCCGCGGTCGCAAAGCCGTTGGCGACCACGAAGGCAACCGTCACCCACGCGGCGCTGCCGCTGGCGGTGGCCCAGGCCAGCAGCCCCACCCCGACGGCGGACGCGGCGTAGGTTCCCGCCACCGTCACCGTGCGCCCCCAGCGGTCCAGGCGGGTGCTGACGAGCAGTCCACCGGCCAGCGCCCCGACGTTGCCGACGATATAGAACAGCGGAACCCGGGCCTGGCTGATGTGCACCTCGGGCAGCACGACGACGGACAGCAGCGCGAAGAGCCCGTAGTAGCCGAAGGCCTCCGCCAGGTCCAGGCCGGCTCCCAGCGCCAGGCGGCCGGGGTACTCGGTCACCAGCTCGCGCAGCGCTGCGCCCAGCGGCAGGGAGCTCGTGCCGGTGGAGACAGCGGCCGCAGCTGGGGCGCCGGAGACGCCGGCGTCAGCGCCGCTCCCGCGTCCGGGACCGCAGGCGTCCTCGAGGTCGGCGACGATCCGGTCTGCCTCGGCGCTGCGGCCCTGGGCGACCAGCCAGCGCGGTGACTCCGGGATGCGGCGGCGGAAGGCGAGCACGACGAGGGCGATCAGCCCGCCCAGGACGAACATCGCGCGCCAGGACGTCTGCGCCGAGATCGCCGCCCAGTTCAGCAGGGCGTAGGCGAACACGGCGGCGGCGATCGCGCCGGCGGGCCAGAACGCCATCACCGCGGCATTGGCCGTCCCGCGCACCCGCGCGGGGATGAACTCCGCGATCGCGGCGTTGACGATGGAGTACTCGGCGCCGACGCCTAGGGCCGCGGCGAAACGCAGCACGTAGACGGCGGCCAGGTCCGGTGACAGCCCGGTCAGCACCGTGAAGGCCGCGTACCACAGCAGGGTCACCACGAACAGGCGCCGACGTCCGAAGCGGTCGCTGAGCCGCCCACCCACGACAGCGCCGACCAGAATTCCTCCCAGCCACACCCCCAGCACACCGTCGCGGGCGGTCACCGAGGCACCAAAAGTGTCCCCGAGCGGGCCGATCGCGTTGCTGAACAGCTGCACTTCGAAGGAGTCGAACAGCCAGCCGGCTCCCAGCGCCAGCAGGATGGCCGTGTGGCGCCGGCTCCACGCCAGCCCGTCCAGGCGTGCGCCGACACCCGTGGGCGTGTCAGGGCCGCTGGTCGAGATCTCAGCGGGTGCGCTCATGCGCGGGCTCCTGGTGGGGGTGCTCGGGGAGGGACGGCCAATCCCGACGGCGCCGGGGGGGTGAGGCGGTGCTGTAGCGGCGAGCGAGGCCCTCGGGGTCCGCGCCAGCCAAGTACCGGGCCTTGAGGACCAGCATGAGCAGGACGGTGCGCCAGGTGCCGCGCTCGTCGAAGCGGCGGGTGGACGCCGTGGACGTCGCGGGCAGCACCACCAAGCGCCCGCGTCTGCGCAGCCGCCTCGACAGCTCCAGGTCCTCCATCAAGGGGATGTCGGGAAAGCCCCCGACCGCGGTGAAGGTGCTGCGGCGCACGAACATCGCCTGGTCGCCGAAGACCAACCCGAGGTGGCGGGCACGCAGGTTGGAGGCGCGACGCAGGTTGTCCAGCGCCAGCGAGCGGCGATCGAAGGCCAGGGTCAGACCCCCGCCGACGACGCTCGGGTCGGCCAGCGCCGCCCGCAGCTGGGCCAGGGCGCCGCCGGCGATGACCGTGTCGGCGTGCACGAACCACAGCACCTGTCCCCCCGCCGCACAGGCGCCGGCGTTCAGCTGCACCCCCCGCCCGCGCCGTGAGACCACCAGGCGCGCGGGCCGCGCCACGAGGGCGGGGGTGCCGTCGCTGCTGCCCCCGTCGACGACGACGACCTCCGTGCCCGGGAAGGCTCCGTGCAGGCGCGCGAGGGCGGCCTCGATGGTCGCCGCCTCGTTCAGCACTGGAACGACGATCGAGACGCACAGCGCCCGGGTCTCCTCGTCGGCCGCTGGTCCGCGGGCACCGGCGCGCGCCGGCTCCGGGGCGGCGGTGCGGCTCATGGCTGGAAGCGGTACACGACGCCGGGCGCAGCCAGGTCCAGGCCCCGCAGCTCGGGCACCGAGCGGGCCACGAGGGCGGCGAACGCCGCGGGGCTGGCCGCCATCCTGGCCAGCAGCGCCTCCACGGGCTCCGGCGCCCCGACGCCGTTGGCGCGGTCGGTGAGGTAGCCGACCAGGGCCAGCGGCAGCTCGGCCTCTCCGGCGAGCACCACTTCTGGCCCGGCGGTCTGGCTGACCGCGGCCACCCCCAGGGCGGTGAGCTGGCGGACCTCGCTGCGGGTGTTGAACCTCGGGCCCTCCACGTGGCCGTAGCAGCCGCCGTCGACCACCGGTAGGCCCTCCGCGGTCCCGGCGGCGACGAGCGCGGCGCGCAGCGGCTGGCAGAACGGGAAGGCAGCGATCCAGTGGCCCCGCCGCGGGTCGCCGGGCTCGGCGTACCAGGTGCACGCCGATCCGTCGGGCATCCGGTTGAGCGGGAAGTGCAGGTCGTCGAAGACCACGAGCGAGCCCAGCGGGATGCCCTCGTCGACGGCGCCGCACACCGTCAAGGAGACGACGGCGTCGACCTCGCTGGCCAGCAGCGCGGCGAGGTTGGCCCGGTGGGTGACCTGGTGGGGCAGGCGGGCGTGGCCGGGGCCGTGGCGTGAGACGTGCACCACCTCGATCTCCACTTCCACCCCGGCGTCGCGGCTGCTGAGGCGCCCGAGGGTCACCTCCACGTCGCCGTGCCCGGTGGTCACCACCTGCTCGCGCGGGTCGAGGAGCCCGGGCCAGGTGTGGCTGCCTGATCCGCTGATGATGCCCAGCTTCACGAGCGGCCCCCGGCCTCGACCCGGGAGCGGGCGGTGACGCGCACGATCGGCAGCAGGGTGCGCAGCTCCGCGTTCTCTGCGGGGTCCAGAACGCCATGCTGGACGCAGGCGGGGACCAGGGTGCCGTCCTCGGGATGAGCCATCGCGTAATGGCAGGCCGCCAGTCGCTCCTGCACCGAGCGCAGGTGCGGGTCGGTGGCCGTCTCCCCGCGCTGCATGAGCTCCCATGCCGGGGCGACGTCGGCGGCGTCCATGAACTGGTGCAGGACGAAGCTCACCGGCCGCACACGGGTGCGGTGGCGCACCAGTTCACCAACCCCCGCACGCCGCACCATGCGCCCCGCCCACCGCACCGCCACCAGCAGGGTGCCGGGGTGGCGGGCGACGATGCGGCCCACCTGCACCGCCAGGACCTTCCCCGGGGTCCCGGTGAAAGCGATCGGGCCGAAGCGAGCGAAGAAGGTGTCGCGGGCGGCGAGGTCGGCGGCGTCGGCGCCGTCGAGCAGCGGGTGCCAGCGGTCCCCGACGTAGACGCCGAAGGCGGTGCGGTTGCACCGCACGTCCCCGTGCTCGAGCACCTGGTGGTCGACCTTCCGGCCGACCCCCCGCTCGATCTCGGCCCACACCGAGTCCGGCGTGATCTCGCGGTAGGCCTCCTTCCACCGTCGCTCGTCGCCGAGGAACGCCGCCGGCTGGAAGGAGAACATCCCCCAACCGTCACCGCAGCTGGTGCGGATGACGTCGGCGACCTCGTCGAGGTTGGCTGGGGTGACAGTCATGTTGTGCGCCAGGAACGAGCGCACGCCGTGCTCGCGGCGCAGCCGGGCGAACTTCTCCGTGAACGCTCGGCGGTATGGCGCGAGTGAGGCCTCGTCCGGTGGCCGCTCGATGCCGCGCCGGCCGTACATGAGCTTGTCGAAGTGGGCGGCGAAGGACACCCGGTCGAACCGGCGGTGACCGTCGGGGCCCAGGACGACCGCGCGCAGGTAATCCTCGTCGACGTCGCCGTGGGTGAAGCTCATCGGCTCGCGTCCAGCAGCGCGCATGACGGCCAGCGCCTCGGCGTGATCCTCCGCGGGCAGCAGGCTGACCTCACCACCGATCAGCTGGGCGTGGGCACGCGGTCCGCGCAGCCGCCGCAGCAGCTGCATCTGGGAGCTGACCTCGCGCACGGTGTGCCCGCCATCGACCCGGACCTGGTTGGCATCGCGGGAGTGGTAGCAGGGGGTGCAGGCGAAGTCGCACTTCGGGAACACCCCACGGGTGCCTTCACACCCGACGTTGTGACGGCCCAGCGACTGCCCCGGCGTGCGCGCGGACTCCGGCAGGCCGGCCCACCGCCGCGCCAGGGCCGCGACCAACTCGGGATCGGGCCGCGACGCCCGCTCCCACCGACGCACCCACGACCCCACACGTCGCACCTGCTCGATCCACTGCACCAGCCACCCCTCCCTGTCGCTCAGCCGTCCGCACCCACCAGTACCGGAGCGCTGCTCCCCGCCGGCTCAAACACCACCAACTCTGCTCAGAGGCGCCCCGACCTCCCAGTGGTCGGCGCGCTGCGCGACGCGGCGTGGGGACGCGCGCGGGCCCACCACATCCTGCGCAGCACCACGAGGGCGCCCACCACCGCGCGCGCACCAGGAGCGGATAGGCCGGCCCGGACGTCGGCGACAGCCACGCTCCAGGTCGCGTCGGCGTAGGTGGGGTAGGCGTGGGTGGTTGCCGCCAGATCCCGCAGCCGCAGCCGACGGCTGACCGCCAACGACAACTCAGCCAGCACCTCCCCCGCCCGCGGGCCCACCACCGTGGCCGCCACCAGGTGTCCGCGCCGGTCGCTGACCAGGCGGGTGAAGCCCGCCGTCGCCCCTTCCACCACGGCCCGATCCACTTCGGCGTGCTCCACCGTGCGCACCCGGCGGCCCGCGCTGGCGGCAGGCGACCCCGGGCCCAGGTCGACGGCGGCGAGCTCGGGGTCGGTGAACGTCACCCGCGGCGTCGCTGCCGGCACCCGCCGCCGCGTCCCCAGCACGGCGTTGGTGGCGGCAGCGCTGGCGTGCACCCCGGCGGTATGGGTGTGCCGAGAGCGCGCGGTGACGTCACCGGCCGCCCAGACGCGGTGGTTGGAAGTGCGCAGACACTCATCGACGACCACCTGGCCCCGCTCGTCCACGTCCACCCCGGCGGCTGCCGGGCCCAGCTCGCCGGTGAGGGGTCGACGCCCGATCGCGGCCAGCACGGCGTCTGCCTCGCGCCTCGTGCCGTCGTCCAGGGTGACGGTGGAGGCAGCCAGCGCCACCGCGCGCCGACCGGTCAGCACCTCCACCCCGTCGACGACCAGGGCCCGGGCCACCAGCGCCACCGCGTCGGCGTCCTCCCGGGCCAGCAGCCGGGCCCCGCGGTGGACCAGCACCACACGCGAGCCGAGCCGGGCGAAGGCCTGCGACAGCTCGCAGCCGATGCCCCCGCCGCCCAGGACCACCAAACGCTCGGGCAGCTCGCGCAGGTCCGACACCGTGTCACTGGTCAGCACCGGCGCCCCCGATCCCGCCAGGTCCGGCAGCACCGGCGTCGACCCGGTCGCCACCAGCGCCTGGGAGAACGCGACCTCCTCCGGGCCCACGAGGGCGCTTCCCGGTCCGGTGAAGCGGACCGAGGCATGCACGACGCGGACCCCGGCCCGGGCCAGCGCCTCGGCGGAGTCCACCGGCGCGATGGTCCGCACGGCAGCCCGGACGTGGTCCATGACCTCGGGGAAGAGGACATAGACCGGCCCTGCGTGCACCCCCAGCCGACCAGCGCGGCGGGCGGAGGCGGCCGCCGACGCCGACGCCGACGCCAGCAAGGCCTTGGACGGCACGCACCCGGTCCACAGACACTCCCCGCCAGTGCGGTCCCGCTCCACGAGCAGTACCCGCGCACCCAGTACCGCGGCAGTCCTCGCCCCGACGATGCCCGCCGTCCCCCCGCCCACGACGAGCAGGTCCCAAGGACGGCTGGCACCCCCTACCGACCGGCCACCCACACGTCCCACCCGCCCATCCTCCGCGGTCGCTCCGGCCGCAGGGCGTGTCTCATGGATCTTCGGTGAGGTCACGGAGCCCCACGTCGATGGTGGCGACGGGTGCCGGTGTAGACCTAGAGCCGAATGTCGGTGCGTAGGGCGACGGCGCGGTGGCGCTTAAGCGCGGTTGAAGGTCCACTCGATGGTGTTCTTGGCTCGGTAAGCGAGGGGATCAAAGGCGGCCGGGAACCCGCCCGCCGCCCGCAGGGCTGCTGGTCAGGGTGCTGCGGACCGGCCGGGTGCGGGTGCACGCCGAGCTCGGGCCGGGCAGCGGGCTGCGCCGGGGTGACGAGGTGCGGGTCGCCATCGATGCTGCGTACGCCAATGTGGTCGACCACCGCACCCGCCGCTCCGCCTGTCGGGCCGGCCGCGGCAGCCGCCCGGCCAAAGCCGAACGGTCCGGGCGGACCGGACCAGCCGGCGTTTCACCCTGTTGTATCGGCGAGACTGGACAGGTCGAGTCCGGCCGTCCCGAGGAGAGCTCATGCCAGCGCCGCTGCCCCGCCAGCCCGCCCCCCCACTCGACCTGCCGCTCGTCGGCGGCGGGCGCTTCGACCTGGGCACTGCCACCCCCGACCAGTTCACGCTCGTCGTGGCCTACCGCGGCGTGCACTGCCCGCAATGCAAGAAGCAGCTGTCGGAGCTCGACGGCCGGCTCGGCGAGCTGCGCGACGTCGGCGTCGACGAGGTCGTCGCGGTCAGCGGCGACGACCAAGAGCGGGCCGAGCGGGCCGTCCGCGAGTGGGAGCTGAAGGACCTGCGGGTGGCGTACGACATGGACGAGGCGACGATGCGCGCGTGGGGCCTCTACGTCAGTAAGGGCCTGACCGACAGCGAGCCGGCCCTGTTCGGCGAGCCGGGGCTGTTCCTCTTGCGCCCCGACGCCAGCCTGTACTCCGCGCACCTGCAGTCCACGCCGTTCGCCCGCCCGCGCCTCGACGACCTGCTCAAGGCCCTGGCCTTCGTCCGCGAGAAGGACTACCCGGCCCGCGGCGAGGCCTGAGCACCGCCCGCCCACACTGACCGCCCGAGAGCCCTGTGTCGCAGCGCCCCTCCGTCGTCGTCTTCGACGTCAACGAGACCCTGTCCGATCTGTCCCCGATGGCTGACCGCTTCACCGACCTGGGTGTGCCCGGCTCGATGGCGAAGCAGTGGTTCGCCGAGCTGCTGCGCGACGGCTTCGCGCTGACCGCCGCCGGCGCGTCGGGGAAGTTCTCCGTGGTCGGGGAGGGCGTGCTGCGCAGCCTGCTGGCGCCTGAGAAGCTCGACCGCGACCTCGACGAGGCCGTGCAGCACGTCATGAGCGGGTTTACCGCCCTGCCCGTCCACTCGGATGTGCCGGACGGAGTCCGGGCGCTGCGCGACCTGGGCCTGCGCCTGATCACCCTCGCCAACGGCCCGACCCCGGTCGGGGACGGGCTGCTCACCCGGGCCGGGCTGCGCGAGGCGTTCGAGACGCTGCTGTCGGTCGAGGACGCCGGGGCGTGGAAGCCCGACCCCGCGTCGTACGCCTACGCCGCGCGCACGTGCCGAGTCGACGCCGCCGAGATGCTGCTGGTCGCCGTGCACCCGTGGGACATCGACGGTGCCTCGCGGGCCGGGCTGTCCACGGCGTGGGTGTCGCGCGCCGGCACGGACTACCCGGGCTACTTCCGGCCACCGACGCACACTGTCCGGGCGCTGCCCGAGCTGGCCGCCCTGCTGGCGGGGTGAGCGGCCCCAGCACCGCGTCCGCGCCCGCCAGCTGCGCGCGCAGCTCCGCGACAGCCCGGGGCAGCGGGTCGTGGTCGGGGTTCAACGCGGGCAGCTCGGCCAGCCCGCCGTAGCGGACGGTGGTGAGGCCGTCCGGCGCCACGCCCGGCCCGGTCCGCAGCACCGCGGTGTTCGTCGACCCGGCCCGGGTGCTCCCCGAGACCAGCAGCACCCGCATCCCGTCCCCCCTCCTCCGTGCCCAAGTCACCCCGTCGGGCAGGGCAGGGACCACCCGGAACTGTCCGGTGATCACCTGCAGCGGCATGCGACCGGACGGTAGAGACCACCCCCGACACAACGGTGACCGGCAGATGAACAGCCGGTCGTTCACGCGTCGCTGGCCGACGCGGCCCGGTCGCTCCCGCAGCGGCACCGGTCATCGGATGGGCTCTGGCATCGTGCGGGTCACAGCCGTCCGAACCATCCGAACCGTCCGAACCGTCCGAACCGTCCGAACCGTCCGAACCGTCCGAACCGTCTGAACCCGAGGAGCCCGCCGGGGCCGTGTCCGCCGACCTCTCCGCCAACCTCGACAGCGCCTACGAGAACAAGACGCTGCAGGAGGTCCTCGCGGCCCCGGTCAGCGCCCTGGCCGGGATCACCGACGCCGACGCCGAACTCCTGCAGAAGGCGTTCAACATCAAGACCGTCAAGGACCTCGGCACCAGCAAGTACTTCATCCGGGCGCACGCCATGGTCGCCCTGAGCAGCTGAAGCCCCCCCTCGCCGGCCCGGCTCGAGCCCCCGCCCTCCACCACCTGAGGAGCACCGCACCATGCCCAGCGAGACCATCAACGGGATCGACCTGCACTACGCCGAGGACGGGGACGGGGACGAGACCGTTCTGCTGGTCAACGGCCTGGCCGACGACCTGGAGACCTGGGCCTACCAGGTGCCAGCCCTGGTCGAGGCCGGGTACCGCGTCGTCCGCTTCGACAACCGCGGCATCGGGGCCAGCGGCAAGCCCGCCGGCCCGTACAGCGCCGCCCAGCTCGCCGCCGACGCCAAGGGCCTGGTCGACCACCTGGGGCTGCGCGAAGTCCACCTCATGGGCGTCTCGATGGGCGGGATGATCGCCCAGGAGTACGCCCTGGCCCACCCCGGTGACCTGGCGTCACTGACCCTAGCGTGCACGTACGCCGCGCCCGGGCCCTTCTGCTCGCGGATGTTCGCCCTGTGGGCGGACCTGGCTCCCGTGCTGGGCGTGCCCTTCGTCATGCGCGACGTCACCCTCTGGGCCTTCACCCTCGACTTCTTCCGCGCCCGCGAGGCCGAGCTCGTGGAGTTCGAGACCGCCATGAGGTACCTGGACATGCCCGTGCACGCCTACCTGGCGCAGCTAGCGGTCATCCAGGCGCACGACACCACCGACCGGCTCGCCCAGCTCGCCGTCCCCACCCTGGTGCTGGCCGGCGAGGAGGACATCCTCATCCCCACCGCCCTGTCCCACGACTTGCACGAAGCGATCCCCGGCTCCACCTGGGCGACGACGGCCGGGGGCCACGGGTGCATCTGGGAGCACCCCGAGGCCTTCAACGCCGCCTTCCTGGAGTTCCTGCGAGCGCACGGACGAAGCTCCTGATGGCGCACCCCACCACTGCCGGCGCGGCGGGCAGCACCGGCCGCGAACTGGCCTCACCCAAGCTCGGGCTGCTCGGCGTCCTCATGCCCGGCCTGGCGCAGATCGCCCCGGCGTTCAACCTCTTCTTCACCACCGGGCTCATGGCCAGCCTCGCGGGTGCCTCCGTGCCGCTGGTGTTCCTCATCAGCATGGTCGGGATGGTCGCCACCGGCCTGAGCCTGGCGGCGTTCTCCTCCATCCACCCCAGCGCCGGGTCGTTCATCACCTACATCACCCGCGCCATCGGCCCCCGCACCGCCACCGCCGTCGGCGTGATCGCCCTGGTCGGCTACATGATCGCCTTCGGGGGCATCTACATCTTCGTCGGCAGCTACATCGTCGAGAACGTCCTGGGCAACCCCACGTTCCCCGGCGTCACCACCATCGTGACGGTGCTCTACGGAATCGTCGTCACGGTACCGGTGATCATCGGGCTCCAGTTCGGCATCCGCGCCACGATCGTGCTGTACCTGTTCGAGGTCGTCCTCCTCGTCGTGCTGTTCGTGGTGGTGCTGGCGCGGGGCGGCGCGCAGGGCCTGTCGGCGCAGCCGTTCACCTGGCCGCACGGCAGCGGAGCCTCCAACGTCTTCGTCGCCTTCAGCCTCGCGGTGCTCGCCTTCGGCGGCTTCGAGGCTTCAGCGCCCCTGGCCGAGGAGACCCAGGACCCCCGGCGCAACGTGCCGATCGCCGTGGTCGGATCGGTGCTGATCAGCGGCCTGATCTACGTCGTCGGCTCCTACGCTCTCGTCACGGCCTTCGGGGTCGGCCACATCGCCGCCTTCTCCGCCGACCCCAACCCCTTCCACACCGCGGCCCGCAGCTTCGTTCCGTTCCTGGCCCCGGTGATCACCTGGGTGTTCCTGTCCAGCGTCACCAGCTCCTACGTGGCCGCGAACACCCAGACCTCGCGCGTCATCTTCGCTGGCGCCCGCGGCGGTCTGTGGCCGCGCGGCCTGGCGGCCATCAGCCCCCGCTTCCGCACACCGTGGGCCGCGGCCGTCGCATTCGTCGTGCCGAGCCTGCTGATCGGCGTGGTTTCCACCGCCTTCACCGATCCCGGCACGGCCTCGGGGTTCCTGGGCACGCTCGGCATCCTCGGCGTGGTCGTCATGTACGTGGTGGCCAACGTCGCCCTGATCGCGGAGTTCGTGAAGCTGCGCCGCGCCGGGATCCACAAGAACCCGATCCTGTGGGTGGTCAGCCCCGTCATCGGCGTGGCGGTCCTCGCCATCCCGATCTGGGGAGACCTGCGCCCAGGGCAGGCAGCGCCGTTCAACGCCCTGCCCTGGCTGGCGATCGCCCTGGTAGCCCTCGGCGTGCTGTACGCCGTGGGGCTGTCCCTGCTGAGGCCGCAGGCGCTCGTCGCGGCACCCGCGCTGCTGGAGGGCGCCGAGGCGGCCGAGACAGACCCCCTGCCCCTGCCGCGCAGCTGAAAGGTCGAGACCACGCGGCCTGCACTCATGGACATGGCCGTACCGTCCCGATCGAGGATCCCTGACGGTGTTGATCAGCTCGTCAGTCCCAAGAGGCCAGGGCGCGCACCATGGCGGTCGTGACGACTCGCCACCCCCCTGACCACCTTCTGGGCGGCTTCCTCCGCCGTGCGGACGTGCGCCGTCACCGCTCCGCTGCTCGGCTCGGTCCTCCTGCGCGGGCGCGCGGCACCCGAGCTACTCGCCGTGGCCGGACTGGTGCAGCTCGGTGACTCCGCCCTGGGCGTCTGGCAGCGCAAACCCGACATGACCCTCGCGCCCGCGGTGATGGGAGTGCTACACCTCGCCAGCGCACGCTGGCTTTCCAGGTAGACGATCAGCTACCGACGTGATCACGCGGTCGCCCCCGGCCGCTTCCTGCGCCATGTAGCGCTGCGACTTCCCCACCACCTACCGCTGAAGGTCACAGCGAGTTCCGCAGGGGCGGTCGTCTCGTGATCCGTGTCCGTGAACTATGGAACGTCAGGAACGTTCGCGATACAATCAGCGGGTGGCGCTGGTCGGGTACGCGCGGGTGAGCACTCGGGACCAGCACCCCGAAGCGCAGACCGACGCGCTCACAGCCGCGGGCTGCGAGAAGACCTTCACCGACCACGCGTCCGGCACCCTCGCCCGGCGCGCGGCGCTGGACGAGGCGCTGTCCTACCTGCGGGCCGGGGACACCCTGGTGGTGACGAAGCTGGACCGGCTCGGCCGCTCGGTGCGCAACCTCAAGCAGGTGGTTGACGACCTGCAGGCAGGCCACGTCGGGCTGCGGGCGGTCAGCCAGGGCATCGACACCACGACCCCCGGCGGCCGGCTGTTCTTCCACATGCTCGCGGCGATCGCCGAATTCGAGCACGACCTGATCGTCGAACGCACCCACGACGGCCTAGCCGCCGCCCGAGCCCGCGGCCGCAAGGGCGGCCCGAAGTTCAAGATGACGCCCAACAGGATCGTGCAGGCGCGGGCGATGTACGACGCCGGCCAGCACACCGTCCAGGAGATCGCCGACACGTTCGGGGTGTCGCGGCCGACGGTGTACCGGCACCTGACTGGCCACGCAGCCGCCGCCGGCCAGCGCAGTAGGTCAGGAACGCAGTGATGGTCTCGGCGCGGTTGACGCCCGAAGCGAGGGCCGCGCTGGTGCGCCAGCACCTCGACGACGGGGTCCCGCTGATCCGGCTCGCCGCGGCCGCCGGGGTACGAAACCCGGACGGTGCGGCGCTGGGCCGCGAGCTACCGGACCGACCCGACCACCGCCGGGCTGCGACGGCAGACCCGCAGTGACCTCGGCCGCCGCCGGCTGTCCGACGACCTGGTCGCAGCGATCGAGGCGCTCGCGCTGCGCCGACCGCCCCCGACCACCGCCCACGTGCACCGCCGGGTCAGCGACCTCGCCCGCGGTCGTGGTCTGTCCGCGCCCAGCTACTCCACGTCCGGTCGGTGGTGGCCGCGATCGACCCGGGGCTGCGCACCCTGGCCCACGACGGGGACGCGGCCTACCGGGACCAGTTCGAGCTGGTCCGCCGGCGCAGCGCGGCCCAGCCCAATGAGCAGTGGCAGGCCGACCACACCCTCCTCGACCTGCAGGTCCTCGATGCCCAGCAGAAGCCGGCCCGGCCGTGGCTCACGGTCGTGCTCGACGACCACTCCCGCGCCGTCGCCGGTACACCCTGTTCCTGGGCGACCCGACCGCCGAGCAGACCGCGTTGGCGCTGCACCAGGCCGCCAGCCGCAAGACCAACCCGGCCTGGCCGGTGACGGGTCTACCGGACCTCCTCTACAACGACCACGGCAGCGACTTCACCAGCGCCCGGCTGAAACGGGTCTGCCTGGACACCCACATCCGGCTGATCCACTCCCGGATCGGTGTCCCGCAGGGCCGCGGCAAGATCGAGCGGTTCTTCGGCACCGTCACCACCGAGTTGCTGCCGCACCTGCCTGGGCACATCCCGCACGGCACACGCGGTCAGCCCGTCACGACGCCGACGCTGACCCTCGCGCAGCTCGACGGGATTCTCGAGCGGTTCGTCGTCGACGACTACCCCGCCCGCCCCCACAGCGAGACCGGACAGCCACCGGTCCAGCGCTGGCTCGGCGCCGGCTGGATCCCGAGGACCTCCGCCCATCCTGAGGACCTAGACCCGCTGCTGCTGACCGCGGCCACCGGCCGGGTCGCGCAACGCGACGGGATCGGCTTCGCCAGCACCCGCTATGTCTCGCCCGTGCTGGCCGCCTACGTCGGAGAGAGCGTCACGATCCGGTACGACCCGCGCGACGCCGCGGAGGTGCGCGTCTACCACCAGGACCAGTACCTATGCCGGGCGATCGCACCGGAGCTCGCCGACGCCCTGCCCACCGACCAACGACATCTCACCGCAGCACAAGAGCCGATCGAGGCGGTGCGGGAGCCTGACCCGGTTCACCGGGCATCTGTTCTGAGGTGATATCGCCTCGAAGAGGAGTCTGTGATGCCTGCTGCGCTGCGGACACTTTGGACCGGATGCGCTGGGCAGATCCCTGAGGTCAGCCGGCCGGACCGGCAGGCGCTCGTGGGCCTTTACCGCGACAGCCGAATCCACTACGTTGGGTGAGCGTGCGGATACTCTCCGCGCACCCCGCCTCGGAACCCGCGGGTAGTGCTCCGTGAGGACACCCATGATCGCCAAGGCGTCGGGTCGACCAGCTGCTGAGCACCGGGGTGGAGACGCGTACCAGCCTCCGCCCAGCCACCCAGGTGGCGTGCCGAGGACACCGCGCCGGCCCCATCAATTCGACCTGGTCGTTCGGTGCGCCCAGTGACCGTGACGACGGGGTACCAGCGGCGCAGCGAGCTGCTGGACCTGCTCACCGACGGGGAGCCGACGACGCCCCTGGTCCAGCGGGTGTGCGAGGTGAGCGTGCACCTGCTCGATGTGTCTGGTGCGGGGATGGCCCTGGTCGGTGGACGACGGCAACAGATCCTCGTGCACGGCACCGACCCGCTGTCCGAGGAACTGGAAGATCTTCAGGTCGCCCTGGGGCAAGGTCCCTGCATCGAGGCCGTGCGAACCGGGGTCCCCCTGCTCGTCCCCCGCCTCGACGACTACGACGCCCCGACGTGGCCGGTGTTCGCCGAGCAGGCTCTGCTCCATGGGGTGCACGCCCTGTTCGCTTTCCCCCTGCGCGCCGGGACCGTTCAGCTCGGTGCCCTCGACCTGTACCGCGACCGGGCCGGCCCGTTGACCGACGAACAGTTCCGGGACGCGGTCCTGCTCACCCAGATCGCCAACCACGCCATGCTCGCCCAACGGGACCGCGTTTACCTCAACGGGACTGTCAGCGCACTGCACTGGCTCGGCGATCACGACCAAGCCCACACCACCGGGCCCGGTCGCGCCGTCGACTCCGGCCTCACCGTAGAACAGACCCCCGCACCTCCATGGCCGGACGGGGCCAACGACGCCCTGGCATCAGACCCCGGCGAATGACCGACCTCGCGGTCGAGACCGCCACCCACGAACTGTCCTCCGCCTACCCGGGCGACACCGACCCGGCCGACCCCGCAGCACTCGGGCGCGGCGCCGCTCCACCTCAGGTGCTGGTCGTCGACGACGACCCCGGGATCCGGCTGGTGTTCGGCCGTGCCTTTGCTCGCGCCGGGTACGAGGTGTTCCTTGCCGCCTCCGGGACCGAAGCCCTCACCCAGCTCGACCGGCAACCCGACGTCATCGCCGTTCTCTCCGACCTGGACATGCGGGGCATGACCGGGCTCGCGCTCGCCCAGAAGATCCACCAACGTCAACCCGAACTACCCATCCTCTACGTCAGCGCCAGCCAGCACGCAGCCCAACTGGCCAATCACCCCTCCATCGACCTCCTCACCAAGCCCGTCACAGCCGACCAACTCATCGACGGCGTCGCCGCGCTGCTCCGTCACCGCTACACCCACCATCACCTCGCGACTGAGGTGCCCCGCGTTTCTCGGACAGTGGATACAATTCCTCCACTTAGATGAGAGGCCAGGTCGTGAGTCGAGCAAAGAGGGTGTTCAGCCCAGAGTTCCGTGAGGACGCTGTCCGGTTGGTCATTGGTTCGTCGCGGCCGATCGCTTCGGTGGCGCGGGAGCTGCAGATTGGTGAGGGAACCCTGGGTAACTGGGTGAGTGTCTACCGCCGTGACCATGCCGGGGAGGAACCGGGTCTGGACGTGGGCGAACGGGCCCGACTGCGTGAGCTCGAACGCAGATACCGGGAGGTGAAGTTGGAAAATGAGTTCCTGAAAAAAGCCGCCTCGGGTTCAATCGGTGGGTGCAACACTGCCGGTGGACTGGTGAATGAGGGGGGCTGGGGTGGCGCGAGTGGGTCGGCCGGGTATGTCGAGTGAGCAGAAGAAGGAGTTGTGGCGGCGTTGGCGTGAGGGCCAGTCGCTGTCGGAGTGAGGTGCCCCGCGTTTCTCGGACAGTGGATACAATCGCTCCGCTCAGATGAGAGGCAAACAGGTGAGTCGAGCAAAGAGGGCGTTCAGCCAAGAGTTCCGTGAGGACGCTGTCCGGTTGGTCATTGATT
>JAABUT010000848.1_pt1 | contig 41395 bp, 34 predicted proteins | sample 5559281 | NCBI WGS metagenome assembly JAABUT01 (sample SAMN10711880, study PRJNA513359) | rock metagenome | isolation source: Antarctica rocks | place: Antarctica: Victoria Land, Ricker Hills nord | collected 2016-01-04 | reverse complement strand
AGAAGAATTGACTATCTAGATGACTCAGAAGAACATAAGCTAACTCTGAATAAAGTTGACTTTGAAACAACTCGATAGTCTAGTGACGAGCGATCGACGATAGTCAGAAACATAGTCATCAACATAGCTATCAACATAGATGCGTAGCTAGAATTGTAACAGTATTCTTTCTCTTCAACGATTTATGTTTGCATGAATGTATTTTCTTAGCCTTGTGTAGAATCGAAATGTCTATTGTAGCAGACTAGCTATGTAGAAAGAAATCGACTTGCTCAGCGAAGAGATTGACTATTGACTGATGTCATTGAAGCAGACTCACTAGAAGAAAATCAACTAGCTCATCGAAGAGATCGATTCGAATGATGTCATTGTAGCAGACTCACTAGTTGCACATAAACGTTTGATCAGATTCACTGATGAGTAGAGCGATGTGAGTAGATAGATCATCGCGTTGACGAAAGATGTCTTTGTAGCAGACTCACTAGTTGCATGTGAACATTTGATCAGATTCACTGATAGATAGAGTGATGTGAGCGAGTAGATCATCACATTGAGAATGTCGTTGAAGCAGACTCACTGAAATTTCAATATAAAAACAAGCTCAAAGATTTGCTTGTTATCAAAGACATTATCGTGTCATTGTAGCAGACTCACTAGTTGCACATGAATGAATAGACGAATCGATTCACTGATGAGTAGAGCGATGAGAATAGATGAATCATTGCATTGATAATGTCATTGAAGCAGACTCACTAATCGACTTGCTCATTGAAAAGATCAACTTTGAGCTCGTTATTGTAGCAGACTCACTAGTTGCATGTGAACGTATGATCAGATTCACTGATGAGTAGAGCAACGAGAGCGAGTAGATTATTGCATTGAGAATACATGTCATTGAAGCAGACTCACTGAGAGTTTGCTCATCGAGATAAAGACTTCACGCAGTTCTAGACTGATCTCTTTGATTGCTCTTTGAGATAGAGACTTCACGCAGTTCTAGACTGATCTCTTTGATTGCTCTTTGAGATAGAGACTTCACGCAGTTTTATGACTGATCTCGTTTGTTCATCAAATTCGAAGAATTTCTTGCGAATCTGAATGAATGATTAATTCGCTGATCTTCTGATCTAGTTGAATGATTTCGATCGTTTGTTTATACTCGCTGATCAGCGCACGAGTTCGAATCTTTTGTTTATTCTCGCTGAGTCAGCTCACGAGAAAGAAGAATGAGTGTCTGCACGATCGCAAGTCGACTAGATCAAAGTCAATAGTCGTGTGAATCGAACAGAGCAAGTCAATGCAGATTATTTCTCTTCGTCTGTAACAAAGAAGCATTTATATAATGTTAGAAATCAGCATAGAGCGAGTCATATGAGTGTAATGTAACGAGTATATAAATGCTAAGAAAGAAAAGTATCTAGAAGAGAAGAATCGACTATCTATATGACTCAGAAGAACATAAGCTAACTCTGAATAGAATTGACTTCAAAACAACTTGATAGTCTAGTGACGAGCGATCAACGATAGTCAGAAACATAGTCATCAACATAGTCATTAACATAGCTATCAACATAGATGCGTAGCTAGAATCGTAACAATGAGTTTATTAAAGAGAAAAGAGCTTTCGATGCATAGAAACAAGAAAAGAACAAAGATTTAATCTTCATCATCAACGTTAATGAAGATTTAAAGTATATCAGCGATGCATCATCAAATGATGATGTTGATGATAACGAGCATGATAAGTAATGTTATATTGTTTATCATCAGACATTTAATTAACAATATCAGAGCTGAAAAACAATGATACACTTAATGTTGATCTTTTCATATCATTTTCGCAATCTAGATTCTCAAACTTTAAAGAACTCTCGTTATCTACGTTATTTAATACAGCAAGATTTACAACAGCAAGATCTACAACAGCAAGATCTACAACAGCAAGATCTACAACAGCAAGATCTACAACAGCAAGATCTACAACAGCAAGATCTACAATAACTTCACTTTCAAATGTTCAATTTTCAGCGTCTGCTCATTTTGATCTAGTTACATTATACTTGACTGAGAGAAATAAATTGAAGAAAAACAATCAATCATTATAAAAGATAATGAATCAATAAAATTTGATGAAATTTGTTGCAATCTTTAAATTGAATGAAGAATCTAAGTCATCATCTTTAGCAATGAAAAAAAAACAACGCAAGATGACTTCTTTTTTGAAGTTGAGTTCTGTTTCAACATGTAAACGTAGCTTTGAAATGATTAATTTCAAGAAGAAATTATCATTTAAGAATAAAGCTAAATTGAATGCATTGTCTGAGCAAAGAAGACAAGAAGACATCAATAAAAAGCTCATGTAAATAGTTTTGCAATTCATTTTGCAATCTACTGTTTTCATGAAATTGCTTGCACATTTCTCAAGCAGTTTAGTTAGAGACAGTGACTGAAGTCTGAATCAATGATAAAGAAGTTGAAAACATTTCTCTACATATATATAAATTTCTTTTCAACATGTAAATAAAGATCATTCATACATACACATTTTAAAGTTTCATAATATCATTCTACTAATACTTATTTCAAATAAGTAAAATGTTTAAACATGTTATCAAGTTTAAGTCAACTCATCAAGTTGATTAAGTTGAGTCAAGAGTCTGATTTAACTCTGAAACTCAACTTGAGTTGAGTTGAACAACTCAAACTCAACAACAGATTTAATCATGCTTTTGCTGTAGAAGATCATCAAGTGAAGTACATTCTCATCATCATACTGAAACAGTATTTCATCTTTTACATAGTTTAATGTATTGATTTTCAAAATAGTTTGACATTTGAGATCAAAATGACAAAGAACTGAAGCGAAACTGATCTGTTTCTTCAGATTACTGAAAGCTTGAACACAAACTTTATTTCAAACAAAAGACGTGTCTTTTCTAATCAATTGAGTGAATGATTTGACTAGTTTGAAGAAGTTTCTAATGAAATAATGATAAAAGTTCACAAATTTCACGAAGCTCTGAATTTCTTTCAAATTGATCAAAGTAGTTCAGTTGACTATGATGATCATTTTGCTTAAATTCATGCAAAGATCTTGTTTTGATACAATGACTTCTAGAAAGACTGTCTCTTCTACATTGAATTCACACTTTCAAATATTTATTTGCAGTTCAGCTTCAAGAAGTTGATTCAATACTAGTTTGATGTGATCTTTATGTTTCTTTCTTGTTTTGCTATAGATGAGAATGTCATTTAAATAGACTTGACAAAAGTCATTCAGAAAGTTTCATAGAACATTATTCATATATTGCTGAAAGAAGATTAATTCATTAGTTAGTTTAAATGATAGTACTTTGTATTTATATGCTTTTAAAACAGTGATAAAAATGATATAATTCTCATTATCAAAATGCATTTGAAGTTTGTTGAATGCTGATATGATGTTCAATCTAGTTAGATGTTTGCAATTCATTATGTTATCAATGATCTCGTTTATTAACGATAGAGAATATCTATTTCTTTTGAAAATGACATTTAGCTTTCAATAGTTCATGCAGAATCAAAGATCTTCATTTGCTTTAAGAGCAAATAGAATCAGAAAGAAATAGAAAGTCTGATTGAAAGTGATGAATTTCTTCAACAAGTTCTCATTTAAGTACTTCTTTACTTTCAGAAGTTTGACAGAAAACATTCAATAAACTCAACAGTGAGAAGATGTTGAATCACTGATGAGTTCAATTTTATGATTGTAGAAGTGAAGAAAAAATAGTTTATTCAATTGAGCTCGATCAAAAACATCTAGAAACTCATGATATTTTGATGACAGCTTCGCTTTAATATCTTTTAAATTCTAAGTCGTTTCATTGATTAAAGAAACGTTTATGTCAGAATCATGTCTAGATGATACAATCAATGAAAATCAGAGTTGATAGTGCTTGATCTTTAAAGATAGCTATAACTGAATATTAAGAATACAGAAGAAGATTGATACAAAAGCTTCTATTTATGTAATGTTCAGAGACTGCGCTAGACTCGAAAGAGATGTGTTTGTAACATGAAAAGAAAATGATGTAAATGAACAAGATGTTGATGAAAGAAAAGAATGTTAAGAAAGAAAAAAGATGTTGAATCATATTTGAGTCAAATCTGAGTCAGATCTCGATCAGATCATTGACTAGTTCTAATCATTACACAGAGTACTCGCTAGCGTGCATTGCAAATTAATTAAAGCTTCAGCCTTATTCAGTCTTATCAGTCTTGATACACTCGTAACATTACTTTCTCTTTGAAAATTCATATTTGCATGAATGTAATTCATTTACTCACTTTTTGTTGATAGTTATTTCAATATTTAGCGCGATTTGCTTGAATATAGCTTATGAAATTCGTTCAAAACTTTCTCTGAGTCATTGAATTTCTCTTTATCAACATAGTATCATTCATCATTTCTATCTAGATCTTTTCATTTGACTTTGTACTGTATTTGATCTTGATAGTGTCTGAAGTTCAATATATCATTTATCTTTCAATGTTCATCATTTTCAATAGTGATTAATCTGAATGATTCTGAATGTTGTTCTGATAGAAAGTCTTCTGAATATGATTGTAGCAGCTTCAAGCTGAACATTGAATGCAGATGCTTCATGCTGACTGATAAATGAAGATGATAGAAGATACTCACTTTAACAGTGATTTGATAGAGATTTAGCTGTTTGTCTTTCAAATCTTTGCAGAGTCTCGTTGTTTTGATGTTTTTGAAAGATAGTCAAACTCAATCATCTACTTCATATGTGACGTTTTATCTATGTTTATTGATTTGAACTTTGATGATCAGCTTCGTCTTTTTCAATTGTTGATGATCAAAGCTCAGTAACTTTTTCATTCAAATGACAATATCATTTGCTTTTCTAGCTTCAAGTCATTCACAAGTTGTTTTGTAGTCAGTTGTATCTGAATCGAAACTCATTCAAGAGTGAAATTCTTTATTGAAGTAGAAGAGAATCATTGAAGTGATTGAAAAGATATTGAAATTGTCGCTGAATTCTATCATAGATATTCATTTGACTCAGTCATTCTGCATGTAATTGCAGTAAATTCTAAGTTCGCGTTCAACGTTCTGATTGACTCATTTTGATTGATCATCAATCTCAGAATGATAAACTGTGAATAGACTAGCTGTGATTCTCAGTCGCTTGCAAAGACTTTTTCACATAGTCGATATGAATTGAAAGTCTTTGTTCAAAACAATAGAACTGAGTAGATCATGCAGTCGATAGACGTTTCATAGCATGATTCAAATCATTTCTTCGACTGAGATGTCATCATTTTCTCAATGACAGAAAACATAGTGATGTTCTTTGATGAAATGACATATGATTATGCAAATGATGTTATAGTCTTCTAACAGAGATAGTTCAGTAATGAAGTTTATAGTTATATCTTTTCAGCGTTTCTGTGAAATTGAAAGAGAATGATGAAGTTCATTGATGCTATTTCTAGAGACTTTGCTTCGCTGATAAGCATGACAGTTTCAAATGTATCGTTGAATAATAGCTCGATGATCTGATCAATAGTAGAAACGCTGAACTAGATCAATGATTCATTTATTGTCGAGATGAGAGATTGAAGATTGATCATGCACTTTCTGTAGTAATTTCGTGTGCATGTTCTCAGAAACTCACAGTAGATCTTTTTTAAATAAAACGTCGTTAATGATTTCGCAGTTCTTCAGTTTAATGATATGAAATTTGAGCTTGTTGTCATTCATAGCTTGTCTGTATTCGCTGCATAGCTCATCTGTTTGATTGATCATACATACTCATTGATAGAGATTTGCTTTCGATTCAACAGATAGAACATTGATTCTATCAAAGATCAGAATAGTCTGAAAATGATCTTCAAGACACTGAGCTGATTCAGAGACGTTCGCTAAAGACATTCTGATTAAAGCATCAACTTCAGTGTTTATTTTGCCTGATCTAAAGATGATCTGAAAGTTGAACTTTGATAGAATGTTCAGATAGTTGACTTGTCGTCGACTTAACTATTTGTTTTTCATGAAGATCTTCAAAGTCTGATGATCAATAAACATCTGAATGAGTAATTCAATGCATTTCAGCTTGAGTCATCAATGTTTGAAACATCAAATAATGACTAGCAATTTCTTGTCATAGATGTGATAATTGATTTTGATGAGAATCATGCTTTTGCTGTAGAAAGTCATTGAATGAAGAACTTTCTCATCATCATACTGAGATAGTATTTCATCTTTTACATAGTTTGAAGCATCAATCTTCAGAATAGCTTGTCGTTTGAGATTGAAATGACGAAGTACTGAGATCAAGCTGACTTGTTTCTTTAGATTGTCAAAGACTTGAACACAGATCTTGTTTCATACAAAAAACATGTTCTTTCTAGTTAGCTGAGTGAATAATTTGACTAGCTTCAAGAAGTTCTTAATGAAATGATGATAGAAGTTAACAAATTTCACGAAGTTCTGAATTTATTTTAGATTGATCGAAGTGATTCAGCTGACTATGACTGTCATCTTGCTGAAATTTATATGAAGATCTAGTTCTGATACAATGACTTCTAGAAAGACTGTCTCTTCTACATTGAATTTGCACTTTTGAATATTCATCTGCAGTTCAGCTTCGCGTAGTCATCTCAATACTAGTTTGACGTGATCTCTATGTTTCTTTCTTATTTTGCTATAGATGAGAATGTCATCTAGATAGACTTGACAAAAGTCGTTCAGAAAGTTTCATAAAATGTCATTCATATATTACTGAAAGAAGATTGATTTGTTAGTCAGTTCAAATGATAGCATCTTATATTTATATGCTTTTAAAGCAGTGATAAAAATGATGTAATTCTCATTATCAAAGTGCATTTGAAGTTTGTTGAACACTAATATGATGTTCAATCTAGTCAGATGCTTGCAACTCACTATTTTATCAATGATCTCGTCTATCAGCGATAGAAAATATCTATTTCTTTTGAAAATGACATTTAGCTTTCAATAGTTCACGCAGAATCGAAGATCTTCGTTTGCTTTAAGAATGAATAGAATCAAAGAGAAATAAAGAGTCTGACTGAAAGTGATGAATCTTTTTGACAGATTCTCATTCAAATACTTCTTTACTTTCAGAAGTTTGACAGAGAACATTCAATATGCTCGACAGCAAGAAAGCGTTGAATCACTAGTAAGCTTGATTTTATGATCGTAGAAGCAATGAGAGAGCAGTTTATTCAATTGAGCTCGATCAAAAACATCTAGAAACTCGTGATATTTCAAAGACAGCTTCGCTTTAATGTCTTTTAAATTCTGAGTCGTTTCATTGATTGAAAAGACGTTTAAAACGTTCAAATTGCACTGAGTATTGTACGCGATTTCTTTATTGATGTTCATCATGAATAAAGCAAAGACTTCAATCTTGTTCTTCTTTGAATAATTTAACAGTGTTTTGAACGAAGCAATGTTTATGCTTTGAATCGAGAATGACTCTTTCTGAGCAGTGATTGAAATGAATCGTTTGAGCATCATAGAGATCTTAGTCTGAGTGATTGAAAAGAGCGAAGTTGATTGCAATCAACTTGAGTGCTTTGAATTGAGCGAAATCGAAAAAATTAAAATAGAAGTATTCAATTGATTTGAAAAAACAATGACGTCGTTTCACATATTCAGTAATATTTCGTTTTTATTCATTCAGAGCTTACTCAATATGACTTCATGATGATTAATATCAGTCATTAACATTGATACAGTCAATTTCTTATGACTCTCGATGATGAGATTGAGTAGAATTTTATGAGTGATAGTCTTCTTAAATATCTTTTCATCATATTCTTTTATTAACTTCTCTTTTGTCAGTGATATAGATTGAATTTTCAGCTCTTTACATACTCTATCAACTAGATTGATATGTATGATCATATAAATGACTGAATCACTGTTTATCAAAGAGCGAAGACTGAATGATTCATTCTGCAAGATGAGAAAAGCATCAACTAGAAATGACTTATCAAAGTAATTCTCTTTCGATAGAATTTCATCTAAATTGCACAAAGATATAATCTTCACTTCAATGATTATTGAAGAGATGACTAGTTTTTTGACTTGAACTTTGATTCAGTATTGAGTTCAAAACGATCATAGTTCTCGTCAACTGCATTGACTTTGATAGATTGATTCAAGCATTCTCTGAAACTATGATCTGATTTGTGACATACAAAGCAGATTTCAACTAGAACGTCTGCATTCTTGACGTTAGTCAAAACTGCGCTGCGCGACTTTGATTAGTCAGACTTCGAAGTCGAAGACTAAACAGCAATAATTGCTTTAGAAATGATGATCTTTGAATCATTGCATTTGAGTAGTTTGTTCTTGATCTTTCAAACTGCTCTATGTTCATTGTTCAAGTGAATCAGATAGTTTCAAATATCTGATAGCTTAATGAGCAACTTCATCTGAGCTGTTCAAAAGATTCAAAGATGAGAGTTTATTTTATTCTTTAGATCAACGACTAGTACGTTCTTCTGATACTTCAGATAGATGTATAGTCGTTGAAACTGATTAAAGAAATCGCTAAATTTCTTTGATTCTTGAATCAGATTAATATATTTTCTACGATAGTTATCTTTCTTATCAGAATCATGAAATAATTGAGCTAGTTTCTTTAGAAGTTCATTGACAGTCAGATAGAAATTGTCACAGTTGAGATTACGTCTGACTTGAGTGACTTTGATGATGTCATCTGCTAGTCGAGAGTGAATGTAGCTCAGCTTGTAGAGTTCATTTGAAAAGATGTTAATCTTCATTGCTAGCTTCTCTCGTATATCAAGAGATCAGTTCTTTCAAGTAGAATTCTTTTCATCAATGAACATTGAAGAATCGAGTATTTTATGATATTTAAATCGTTTGAAGTAGTTGACAATCGAGAAAGCAGTGATGATTACATTGACTGTGATAACAGTGAAAGCTTGTAGTTTTGCTTTCAACTGTTGAATTTCGCTCTTGTCTTGTTGTTTCATCTTGACGAAACGATCTGTTTCTCTATTAAGAGCATAGTGTTGAGATCATGTCTAGAATCTAATCACACTGCAGCGAGATAGTGCGTAACTGAATAGAATGTTTGATCAATAGAGATAGCTCTAACTAGAAAACTAAGAATACAGAAGAAAGAAGACGATTTCGAGCTGTATTTATAGTAGAATGAACAAAGAGACGAAGTAGTTGATTTACGAAATCTCTAGAGTCTATTGACTAAACTCTATTCAATGTCGACACGCTTCGTAACACATAAATACGTTTCTTTCATACTTTCATATCATCATGTATGATGATTTCAGCATTTGATTTGTTGAAAGCAATGAATAAAGAAGCATGTTGTGAGTCAACGATAAAAGAGAAAGCTTGTGAACGTGTTTATTGCAAGAAATCAACGAAAGCTTTATCTTTATCAGATGTGTTCTTAAATGTCATAATGAAGAAGATGAGAATTGTTTGAAAGAGAATTGAATGAATTACGATGCTTGATGATTGAAAAAGAAAGATGTATGTTTGTTCAACAAAGATGTTTCTGAAGATAATTGATCTTGAAGCAATTCACAAAGATTCTTTATCATAATTCTCTTGATCAATTTGATTCTTTAGCAATTCACGAAGATTCTTTATCATAGATTCTATTAATTGATTTTGAATGAATGCATACTGAATGAGCAATAAATCTTCTAGCAATTCAACAATTGTATATTTTCATTGATTCTATGAATCTTCTGATGTTGTTCTTGTCTTTCAAGATTGAATCATCAGATAAACAAATTTCTTTAGACTTGATTTATCTGTATGAGTTGATTGAATGAGTAATGAGATTAATATCATGTGATGAACGAATTCTTAATATAATGTCAGAATCATGTTTAAATGATACAATCAATGAAGATCAGAATTAATAGTGCTTGATCTTTAAAGATAACTATAACTGAATATTAAGAATACAGAAGAAGATTGATACAAAAGCTTTTATTTATGTAATGTTCAGAGACTGCGCTAGACTCAAAAGAAATGTGTTTGTGACATGAAAAGAAAATGATGTAGATGAACAAGATGTTGATGAAAGAAAAGAGTGTTGAGAAAGAAAAAAAGTGTTGAAAAAGAAAAAAGTGTTGAAAAAGAAAAAAAGTGTTCAGAAAGAAAAAGAATGTTGAGTCATATCTGAGTCAAATCTGAGTCAGATCTAGATCAGATCTCGACTAAATCATTGATTAGCTCTAATCATTACACAAAGTACTCACTAACGTGCATTGCAAATTGATTAAAGCTTCAGTCTTATTGATCTTGATACATTTGTAACACAAAGATATAATCTTCACTTCAATGACTGCTGAAGAAATAATTAGTTTTTTGACTTGAACTTTGATTCAGTATTGAGTTTGAAATGATCATAGTTTTTGTCAGAATCGTGTCTAAATGATACAATCAATGAAGATCAGAATTGATAGTGCTTGATCTTTAAAAATAGCTATAACTGAATATTAAGAATACAGAAGAAGATTGATACAAAAGCTTCTATTTATGTAATGTTCAGAGACTGCGCTAGACTTGAAAGAAATGTGTTTGTGACATGAAAAGAAAATGATGTAGATGAACAAGATGTTGATGAAAGAAAAGAGTATTGAAAAAGAAAAAAGATGTTGAGTCATATTTGAGTCAAATCTGAGTCAGATCTCGATCAAATCGTTGACTAGCTCTAATCATTATGCAGAGTACTCGCTAGCGTGCATTGCAAATTGATTAAAGCTTCAGTCTTGTTCAGTCTTATCAGTCTTGTCAATCTTGATATGCTCGTAACATTATTTTCTTCTTCAAAAATTCATGTTTGCATGAATGTAGTTCATTTGCTCACTTTTTGTTGATAGTTATTTCGATATTTAGCGCGATTTGCTTAAATATAGCTTATGAAATTCGTTCAAAACTTTCTCTGAGTCATTGAATTTCTCTTTATCAACATAGTATCATTCATCGTCTTTATCTAGATCTTTTCATTTGACTTTGTACTGTATTCAACCTCAATAGCATTTGAAGTTCAATATATCATTTATCTCTCAGTGTTCATCGTCTTTGATAGTGATTGATCTGAGTGATTCTGAATGTTGTTCTGATAGAAGATCTTCTGAATACGATCGTAGTAGCTTCGAGCTGAATATCGAATGCAAATGCTTCATGCTGATTGATAGACGAAGATGATAGAAGATATCTATTTTAGCAGTGATTTGATAGAGATTTAGCTGTTTGTCTTTCAAATCTTTGCAGAGTCTCGTTGTCTTGACGTTTCTGAAAGATAGTCAAACTCAGTTATCTACTTCATATGTGACGTTTCGTCTATGTTTATTGATCTGAACTTCGATGATCAGCTTCGTCTTTTTCAATTGTTGATGATCGAAGCTCAGTAACTCTTTCATTCAAATGACAATATCGTCTGCTTTTCTAGCTTCAAGTCGTTCACAAGTTGTTTTGTAGTCAGTTGTATCTGAATCGAAACTCATTCAAGAGTGAAATTCTTTATTGAAGTAGAAGAAGATCATTGAAGTGATCAAGAAGATATTGAAATTGTTGCTAAATTTCATTATAGATATTCATTTGACTCAATCATTCTGCATGTAATTGCAGTAGATTCTAAGTTCGCGTTCGACGTTCTGATTGACTCGTTTTGATTGATCATCGATCTCAGAATGATAGACTGTGAATAGACTAGCTGTGATTCTCAGTCGCTTGCAAAGACTTTTTCACATAGTCGATATGAATTGAGAGTCTCTGTTCAAAACAATAAAACTGAGTAGATCATGCAGTCGATAGACATTTTATAGCATGATTCAAACCGTTTCTTCAACTGAGATGTCATCATCTTCTCAATGACAGAAAACATAGTGATGTTCTTTGATGAAATGACATATGATTGTGCAAATGACGTTATAGTCTTCTGACAGAAATAGTTCAGTGATGAAGTTCATAACTATATCTTTTCAGCGTTTCTGTGAAATCGAAAGAGAATGATGAAGTTCATTGATGCTATTTCTAGAAGCTTTGCTTCGCTGACAAGCATGACAGTTTCGAATGTATTGTCAAATAGTAGCTCAATGATTTGATCAATAGTAGAAACGCTGAACTAGATTGATGATTTGTTTATTGTCGAAATGAGAGATTGAAGATTGATCATGCACTTCTTGTAGTAATTTCGTGTGCATGTTCTCAGAGATTCACAGTAAATCTTTTCTAAATAGAACGTCATCAATGATTTCACAGTTCTTCAGTTTAGTGATATGAAATTTGAGTTTATTCTCGTTCATAGCTTATCTATATTCACTGCAGAGCTCATCTGTTTAATTGATCATACATACTCATTGATAGAGATTTGCTTTCGATTCAACAGATAAAACATCGACTTTATCGAGAGTCAGAATAGTCTGAAAACGATCTTCAAGACGCTGAGCTGATTCAGAGACATTCACTAGAAACATTCTGATTAGAGCATCAACTTTAGTGTTTGTTTTGCCTGATTTAAAGATGATCTGAAAGTTGAACTTCGATAGAATGTTCAGATAGTTGACTTGTCATTAACTCAACTGTTTGTTTTTCATTAAGATCTTCAAAGTCTGATGATTGATAAACATCTGAATGAGTAGTTCAATGCATTTCAGCTCGAGTCATCAGTGTTCAAAGCATCGAATAATAACTAGCAGTTTCTTATCATAGATGTGATAATTGATTTCAGCGAAGATCATGCTTTTGCTGTAGAAAGTTATTGAATGAAGAACTTTCTCATCATTGTACTGAGATAGTATTTCACCTTTTACATAGTTTGAAGCATCAATCTTCAGAATAGCTTGTCATTTGAGATTGAAGTGACGAAGTACTGAGACTGAGCTGACTTGTTTCTTTAGATTGTCAAAAGCTTGAACACAGATCTTGTTTCAAACAAAAGACGTGTTCTTTCTAGTCAGCTGAATGAATGATTTGACTAGCTTCGAGAAGTTCTTAATGAAATGACGATAGAAGTTAACAAATTTCACGAAGCTCTGAATTTCTTTTAGATTGATCAAAGTGATTCAGCTGATTATGACTGTCATCTTGCTGAAATTCATACGAAGATCTAGTTCAGATATGATGACTTCTAGAAAGACAGTCTCTTCTACATTGAATTCGCACTTTCAAATATTCATCTGCAGTTCAGCTTCGCGTAGTTGTCTCAATACTAGTTTGACGTGATTTCTATGTTTCTTTCTCGTTTTGCTATAGATGAGAATGTCATCTAGAGAGACTTGACAAAAGTCGTTCAGAAAGTTTCATAGAACGTCATTCATATATTGCTGAAAGAAGATCGATTCATTAGTCAGTTTGAATGATAGCATCTTATATTTATATGCTTCTAAAGCAGTGATAAAAGTGATGTAATTCTCGTTATTGAAGTGCATTTGAAGTTTGTTGAACGCTGATATGATGTTCAATCTAGTCAAATGCTTGCAACTCACTATTTTATCAATGATCTCGTCTATCAACGATAGAAAATATCTATTTCTTTTGAAAATGACATTTAACTTTCAATAGTTCACGCAGAATCGAAGATCTTCATTTGCTTTGAGAGCGAATAGAATTGAAGAGAAATAGAAAATCTGACTGAGAGTGATGAATCTCTTTGACAGATTCTCGTTCAGATACTTCTTTACTTTCAGAAGTTTGACAAAAGATATTTGATATGCTCGACAGCGAGAAAACGTTGAATCACTAGTGAGCTCGATTTTATGATCGTAGAAGCGATGAGAAGATAGTTTATTCAATTGAGCTCGATCAAAAACATCTAGAAACTTGTGATATTTTGAAGACAGCTTTGCTTTAATGTCTTCTAAATTCTGAGTTGTTTCATTGATTGAAGAGACATTTAAAGCGTTCAAATCGCACTGAGTATTGTACGCGATTTCTCTATTGATGTTCGTCATGAATAGAGCAAAGACTTCGATCTTGTTCTTCTTTGAATGATTCAACAATGTTTTGAACGAAGTGACGTCTATGCTTTGAATCGAGAATGATTTTTTCTGAGCAGTGATTGAAACAAGTCGTTTGAGCATCGTAGAAATCTTAGTCTGAGTGATTAAAGAGAACGAAGTTGATCGCGATCAACTTGAATGCTTTGAATTGAGCGAGATCGAAAAAATCGAAATAGAAGTATTCAATTGATTCAGAAAAACAATGACGTCGTTTCACATATTCAGTAATATTTCGTTTTTATTCATTCAGAACTTACTCAATATGACTTCATGATGATTGATATCAGCTATCAACATTGATACAGTCAATTTCTTATGACTTTTGATGATGAGATTGAGTAGAATTTTATGAGTGATTGTCTTCTTAGATATCTTCTCATCATAATCTCTTATTAGCTTCTCTTTTGTCAGTGATATAGATTGAATTTTCAGTTTCTCGCATACTTTATTGACTAGGTTGAAATGTATGATCATGTAAACGACTGAATCACTGTCTATTAGAGAACGAAGGCTGAAAGATTATTTCTGAGAGATGAGATGAGCATCAATTAGAAACGACTTTTCAAAGTAATTCTCTTTCGATAGAATTTCATCTAGTTTGCACAAAGATATAATCTCTATTTCTTCAATGACTTTTGAAGAGATGACTAGTTTTTTGAATCGAAATTTGAATCGAAATCAAAGCGATCATATTCTTTGTTCACTGCATTGATTCTAGTAGGTCAATTGAAGCACTTCTTAGAGCTATGACCTGATTTATGACATATGAAACAGCTTTCGACTAAAAATGTCTGCTTCTTTGACGTTAGTTAAAATCGCGTCGCGCGACTTTAGATGATCAGACTTCGAATGATTGACTGGTTGAGTGACAACAGTCGCTCTATGAAAGATAGTCTTTGAAACGTCGTTGATGCATTTGAGCTTGTTCTTGATTTCTCGAATAACTCGCTGATCATTATTCAAATGAATCAGGTAGAAACGAATTTCTTTTAAAGAATCAGATTGAACTAGTTGATCTACTCAAATGAATCGAAGACGAGAGTGTATTTTATCTTTTAGATCGACGATCAGTTGCTTTTCGTGATAGTCTAGATAGAAAGATAGTCGTTGAAACTGAGTATAGAACTTGCTGAATTTCTTTGATTCTTGAATCAAGTTGTAGTATTCTCTACGAAAGTTGACTTTCTTATTTGAATCATCGAACAACTGAGCTAACTCTTTTAAAAGATCTTCGACGATTCTATAGAGATTGACACAATCACGTTCACGTCTAGCTTGAGTGATCTCTGCTGCGTCATCGAATAATCTAGAATGTACATAGCTCAATTTGACTCGTTCATTAGAAAAGAGATCGACGTTGATCTCTAGTTTATTCTGAATTTTTCCGTATCAGTTCTTTCAAGTAGAGTTCTTTTCATCAGTAAACAGCGAAGAATCAGGTATTTTTTGAGATCTAGAACGCTCAGAGTAGATGAAATCAGAAGAAGTGTTTTCTTTAGTTTGAAGTCTTGTCTTCAACTCTTTGATTTCGTCTTCTTGTTGTTTATTTAACTAGTAGAGTCGATCTGTTTCTTTATCAATAACTAGACTTCGAGTCTTTCAGATTTTGTAGAACACAAGAAGTATTATCGTTTCAGCGAATGATTCGTCATCTTCATGAATGAATGACGCAGCACTTGATGATTTCGTTCGTGATTTCGATGAATCAGCATCAGAGGTTTGAGAGAAATGAGTTCAAAATTTCTCAGAACGCTCTTCAATAAACGAATGACTAGACATGATGAGATTTGTTTGAAAGAGAATTGAACGAATGACGATGCTTGACGATTGAAGAAGAAAGACGTATGAGATGAGATTCAATCTTCAACAAAGAAGATGAGATTTGTTTGTTGAATGATTTGATTGATTCTCTAGCAAACAACGAAGATTCTTTATCATTGAATCTATCAATCGATTTAATTCTTGAGCAATTCACGAAGATTTTTTATCGTGATTCTCATAATCGAGTGAACTTTGCGTACTTAATGAGCAATAAGTAGTCTAGCAATTCAAACAGTCTTGTCGTTGATTTTATTCAACCCTCTAGTGTTGTTCTGTCTTTCGATTGTTGTTAATCATCAGGTAAATGAATTTCTTTAGACTCGTTCTGTCTAGATGAGTATGTTGAATGAGTAATGAGATCAGTATCGTGTGATTAACGAATTCTTAATATAATGTCAGAATCGTGCCTAGATGATACAATCAATGAAGATCAGAGTTGATAGTACTTGATCTTTAGAAATAGTTATAACTGAATATTAAGAATACAGAAGAAGATTGATACAAAAGCTTCTATTTATGTAATGTTCAGAGACTGCGCTAGACTTGAAAGAAATGTGTTTGTAACATGAAAAGAAGATGATGTAGATGAACAAGATGTTGATGAAAGAAAAGAGTGTTGAAAAAGAAAAAGAGTGTTGAGTCATATCTGAGTCAAATCTGAGTCAGATCTAAATCAGATCTCGACTAGATTGTTAACTAGCTCTAATCAGTCTTGATACGCTCGTAACAGTTTTCATCAACTGCATTAACTTTGATAGATTGATTCAAGCATTCTTTGAAACTATGATTTGATTTGTGACATACAAAATAGATTTCAACTAGAATGTCTGCATTCTTGACGTTAATCAAAACTGCGCTGTGCAACTTTGATCAGTCAGACTTCAAAGTTGAAGACTGAACAGTAATAGTTGCTTTAGAAATGATGATCTTTGAATCATCATGTTTGAGTAGTTTGTTCTTGATCTCTTGAACTGTGTTACAATTCTAGTCTTCGTCTAGTCTTCGTCTAGTCTTCGCCTGATTTCATTCTAATCAAGTCTAGCGAAAATCTGATCTAGAAATGATATCATTGAAACTCTGCATCATATGTGTAAGACATCAACTCAATCGAGTCTAGCACAGAGCTGAGAAACACACATATAAGAATCGAGTTCTTTTCTGTAGATACTTTTCTTTCTTAGCATTTATCTATTAGTTAAATGACATCTCTATGACTCGCTCTAGATCGATCTTTAACAGTAGATAAATGCTAATCAACTACTCTGCTATCGACGTGTAGATGATACAAAATAATCTACTTCGTTTATTCAGAAAATTCGCAAGAGATTCTTTGAATTACTTTCATCAAAACACATCTGCAAATTTACTCAAATTTACCTATCTATCTTTCTCACAATGACACGCGACTTTGAATCAATCGAGTCACGAACAGCTCATCTGCTTAAAAGCATTGCTAGCAGACGCGTTTTCATTATTTCTTTCGATGCTTCAGCTGAATCTCAGAATGTCACTATCTCATGAAACATCAACACAAGTCAACAACTTCGTCAATGAGCTTATGATCAGTCGAACGAGATCATCAAGATGTTGATCAAGCTAAGAGATCAATGAGACATGACTTTGAAACTGAACGAGCAGTGAATCGTTGTTCAAGTCGAACATGACAAGAGATTGAATCAACTAGAGATCAAACAAATGATCATAAACACTCTAGAAGAGATAAACAAACGCTATTGAGAGAAGATGTTGAATCTCAAGAATAAACTCAAAGAAGTATCACATTCAGCGAATCAGTCTCGATCTCATCAGTCTACTGAATCTCTATCTCGTCAATCTATCGAGAATTATACTCGATGTGAATCATTTACTTTATTTGATAATGATCATCACAAGTCTTTCAAGTTTTCAAACTCATCTGTATTCATCGATGAAGATGAATCAACATGAGATAGCTGAAGAATCAAGATGAATGACAAGCTTCAGACAAATGTCAATCACTTCGATAATGAGAATATCTGTATTGTCTATGTGATATCTAGACTAGAAGATGATGCTGCTGAGCACATCTTCGCTCGATGTCGACATGATGCTTTGCATTCATACATCTCGATCGACGAGCTATTTAAGCATCTGAAAGAAATATACGATGATCAGAATAAGAATCGAAAGTGTCGTTGCAAGTACAACGCTCTGAGACAAGCAGACAAGTTCTTCAACATCTTCTACTTCAACTTTATGAAGTTATTCAGCTATCTAAAATACGACGATCGCATTCTGATGAATGATCTTCAGAATAAGATCAACAATCACTTGCAGAATGCTCTATTGATTTGCTTGAAAGATTTTATCATTTTACATCGTCTTAAGAGCTTTCTTCAGAGTGTGAATAATAGACAGCGAGTCAATTATCAGCTTCGAAGCGAACGTTGCATGATCATCATCAAAGTCACTGTCGTACCTGATAAATGCGCTGCTACTTCATTGTCAGCAATGATGACTTTGATAGTTGAATATGTCAAGTCGACTATCTTTTCTATCTCTGAGTCAGTCAGATCATCTATCGTCTGCTATATCTGCAAGATCTCAGATCACTTATTCAAGAACTGCTTTCAGAACAAGATCAATATCTTGACATCTTATGCATTCACTTCTCGTCTACATGAAATCATCATTTCGAAGAATAAAGAGAATGAGAAAATATCTTTCAAGAATAGCGAGGCAAAAAACTAGAGACTTTCATCAAAGACGTGATGAAAGATGTGTTAATTTCTTCAACGACAAGCATGTCAGATGACTCTTTTGCTTCTGAATCTTTGATTATTGAATGTGTACTTTCTAGCAATGAAATTAGTTACTCATTGAAGTCATTGATTGACATCGAAGCTGCTGACTATTCATTCATTAATGAAGTGATCGCGCAGATTGTTTATGATCAGTTGCAAATCGAGTCTCTGACTTTGATCAAAGCGAAGTCAATTCGAGAATTTGACGATCATTATGCTAAGAAACTCATTACTCATGTCATCTACTTGAACCTGACTGTTTAAGATCATACGATTGACACTGCTTCTATGTTGATCACTCGATTAGATCAACATCAAATGATTCTTGAAAAAACATGAATGAATAAAATCGACCTAGTAATTGATATGCAAATCAATTTTCTTCGATTTTCGAATTTCAACTCTACTAGTCAGAAATTGATTGCTCTATTCTCAAGCAATAAATCAATCACGAAACAAAAGAGCTTGACTTTTACTCATATACTGAAGAGATCTTTCACTTTCGTTACATCTCAACTCAGTCAGAAATCATTCTCTTCTCGTCAGTTCAATGAGAAGTCAGTTAAACTAATTGAACAGTCAAAATCGCGTGACGCAGTTTCGTTTAACATCAATTCTAAATCAACGTTCAGTCTGAAATCAGCTTTCAGTTCAATGAACATATCAATGATAGAGACAGCAGTCTATAGAATGTTAGTCAAATGATCAGACGTCAAGATCTTTGCTGTTATCATCTTGAAAATTGATCGACTCATAACTACAGCTGAGAATAAGCTCGAAGAAGTGAATCTACATGAGCTTTCACACGTTGAGACTCTCAAGCAAGTCAAGATCAAGCTCTTCTCTGAATATCACGACTATCTAGACGTGTTCAATCGAACAATGATTAATCAGCTATCATCTCATCATTTCTACGATCACAAGATTGAGTTGATCAACAAGAGAATGCTTTCTCGAAGCAGACTGTATCAGATATTCAATCACAAGCTTCAGAAGATAAAGAAGTATCTGATTGAACATTTGAACAAAGAATTCATTTTCTCTAGCTTCGCTTCATACGTCTCGCTTATCTTGTTCGTCGAAAAGAAAGACGATAGTCTGCGTTTCTGCGTTGATTATAGAAAGCTCAATGCTTTGATCAAATGAGATCGCTATTCTTTGTCATTGATCAACGAGATTCTCGCTCGAATACAAGAAAGCAAATATCTGACTCGATTGAACATCATTGTCGCGTTCAATAAACTGCGAATACATTCAGATAGCGAAGATTTGACTATCTTTATTACTTTCTTTGATTCATACAAATATCATGTAATGCTCTTTGAATTAATCAACGAATCAACGTTTTATCAACACTATATGAACGACGTGCTGTTCAAATATCTTCATCAGTTTTGTCAGATCTATCTAGATGACATTATCATTTACAGCAAGATCTTGAAGAAACACAAGCGACATGTATGATTGATTTTGAATAGACTATGAGAAGCTGACTTACAGATGAACATAAACAAATGCGAATTTCATGTTCAAGAGATCATCTTTCTAGAACTATTGATATTCATCGAAGAACTGAAGATGAATTCACGAAAGATACAAGCAGTAGTGAAATGATTTATTCTCAATAATCTCACTCAGATTCAGTCATTCATTGACTTCTGTAACTTCTATCGACGCTTTATCAAGAACTTTTCGAAGATTATTCGTTCAATGATTTAACTCACTTAAAAGAAGATCATATTTGAATGAAATAAGGCTTGTCAGACTGCATTCGATCACATGAAGAGATGTATGACTGAGACTTCTATACTTCGTCACTTTGATCAGACTCATGAGACTATTCTGAAAACTGACTCATTCAACTACGTAAACGACGAAGTTCTCTCTCAATATGATGATGAAGAAGTACTACATTCGATTGCTTTCTATAGCAAGAACATGTCTTTTGCTGAGTGCAACTACGAGATATATGATAAGAAACTGCTGATCATAATTTGAGCTTTTGAACACTGATGACTCGAACTGAAGCTGATCAACATTTCTATCAAGATGTTCATCAATCATCAAGCACTCATTTCATTGATGAAAGACAAAGAGCTGAGCAGACATCAGATGCGCTGAGTTCAGAAGTTAACTGACTTCAACTTCAAGATAATGTATCGATTTGACAAACAGAACATTAAGATCGATGCATTAACTTGTTGAGCTGACTTCGTGTTTAAAAATCTCGATGATGAACGCATTTAATATCAAAGAACTACTATTCTGACATAGAATTGAATGAAGATCGCTGATCTAAAGAAGAATAATGATCAATCAATCTATAAACAGATTCTTGAAACTAATGAGATTGACGAGAATTGTACGTTACTTCGCGAAGCAATAGCAAGAGACGAGACACAATATGAAGATATCAAATTGAAGAATTGTTGAACTCAGAATGAAATCTTGTATCATGATAGTCAGTTATAAGTTTCGTTCAACGAGCTTCTACAAATGAATCTGATTCGTGAGATACATGATCAATCATCGATTGATCATTCTGAAATTCTTAGAACAGTGAAGATCATAAAGCGAAATTACTATTGATCTTCTATGCGAAAAACGATAGATCGATATATTTGAAACTGCTATGTATGTCAACGTTCAAAGACATCAAGAAATAAATCAAATGACTTGCTTCAATCTCTATTTATATCTGAACAGCGATGACAGAACATAGTCATGAACTTCATTATCAATCTATTTGATTCGTACGACTACAACGCTATTCTGACTGTCATCTGCAGATTGTCAAAAGAAAGACATTATATCTCTTGCATCATTGATGATGAAGATATCACAGTCGAAAAGACAGCTGAAATGTTGCTTCAATGAGTATATTGAACTCACGATCTATCAAGCTTCATTGTATTCGATTGAGATTCTCAGTTCATCTTCATTCTTTGAAAGTCTCTTTGCAAATGACTGAGCATTTCTCTTCAATTGTTCATCATCTATCACTCTCAGATCAACGATCAAAGCGAACGAGTCAATCAGAATGTCAAGCGATATCTTCGTTTCTTCTGTTCATACATGCAAAACGACTGATTCAAGTGACTATTCATGATCGAGTTTGTTGATAATAACATCTTGTCTTCAGTCATCTTCTTGACTCTCTTCTTCATGAACAAGAACTTTCATTCTCATATGAACTTCGACTCTGACATCATCGAGTATGAAAGCATTCGCGAACGCTTGCAGATTGATTGAATCAAGAATATATCTGAACAAATGAACAAAACATTGATCTTCGCTTGTGAAGCTCTGACAAAAACACGAAAACAAATGATGAATCAAGCTAACAAGCATAGAAAGAAGATCAATTACAAGATTGAATCAAAGATGTTTCTGAATGAATAAAACATCATTACAGCAAGACTCTTCAAAAAATTGAATGACAAGATGCTCAATTCTTTTCAGATCATTGATTTCATTGACTCATTCTATAAATTGAAACTATCTGAGACTATGTGTATACACAATGTATTTCATTCAAAGCTTCTTTGTTTCATCGTCAATGACTCTCTGCAGAGTCAGAAGAATGAATCTTCGAAGTCAATAATGATAAACGATGAAGATGAATGAAAAATCGACGATATATTGAACTTTCGATGATATCAAAGACAACTTCAATATCAAGTCAAATGAAAGAACTATGACAACGATCTCAACTGATATAACGCTGACAACGACGAGTTTATGAATGCTCAAGAGATGATTGATGAATTTCATATCAGATATTCAAGAAAAGCGCACTAAGAAACAACATTCATGCAAACATGAATAGTCAAGAAAGAGAAATAATGTTACAATTCTAGTCTTCGTTTATTCTTCGTTTAGTCTTCGTCTGATTTCATTCTAATCGAGTCTAGCGAGAATCTGATTTAAAGATGATATCATTGAGACTCTGCATCATATGTGTAAAACATCAACTCAATCAAGTCTAGCACAAAGTTGAGAAACATACATATAAGAATCGAGTTCTTTTCTGTAGATACTTTTCTTTCTTAGCATTTATCTATTAGTTAAATGACATTTCTATGACTTGCTCTAGATCGATTTCTAACAAACTGCTCTATGTTCATTTTTCAAATGAATCAGATAGTTTCAAATATTTGATAGCTTGATGAGTGACTTCATCTGAGCTGTTCAAAAGATTCAAAGATGAGAGTTTATTTTATTCTTTAAATTGATGACTAGTATGTTCTTCTGATACTTTAAATAGATGTATAGTCATTGAAACTGATTAAAGAAATTGATGAATTTCTTTGATTCTTGAATCAAATTAATATATTTTCTATGATAGTTGTCTTTCTTATCAGAATCATGAAATTATTGAGCTAGTTTCTTTAAAAGTTCATTGACAGTCAAATAGAAATTATCACAGTTGAAATTACATCTGACTTGAGTGACTTCAACAATGTCATCTGCTAGTCGAGAGTGAATATAACTCAGCTTGTAGAGTTCATTTGAAAAGATGTCAATGTTCATTGCTAGCTTCTTTCATATGTCAAGAGATCAGTTCTTTCAAGTAGAGTTCTTTTCATCAGTGAACATTGAAGAATCAAATATTTTATGATATTTAGATTGTTCAAAGTAAATGACAATCGAGAGAGCAATGATGATTACATTGACTGTGATAGCAGTGAAAGTTTGTAGTTTTGCTTTCAACTGTTGAATTTCACTCTTGTCTCGTTGTTTCATCTCAACAAGATGATCTGTTTCTTTATTAAAAGCATAAATACGTTTCTTTCATACTTTCATATCATCATGTATGATGATTTCAGCATTTGATTCGTTGAAAGCAATGAATGAAGAAGTGTGTTGTGAATCAATGATAGAAGAGAAAGCTTGTAAACGTGTTTATTGCAAGAAATCAATGAAAGCTTTATCTTTATCAGATGTGTTCTTAAATGTCATAATAAAAAAGATGAGAATTGTTTGCAAAAGAATCAAATGAATGATGATGCTTGATGATTGAAAAAGAAAGATGTATGTTTATTCAACAAAAAAAATGTTTTTGAGAATGATTGATCTTGAAGCAATTCACGAAAATTCTTTATTGTAATTCTTTTGATCGATTTGATTCTTTAGCAATTCACGAAGATTCTTTATCATAGATTCTATTAATCGATTTTGAATGAATGCATACTGAATGAGTGATAAATCTTCTAGCAATTCAATGATCATATATTCTCGTTGATTTTATGAATCTTCTGATGTTGTTCTTGTCTTTCAAGATTGAATCATCAGATAAACAAATTTCTTTAGACTCGATTCGTCTGTACAAGTTGATTGAATGAGTAATGAGATCAGTATCGTGTGATTAACGAATTCTTAATATAATGTCAGAATCGTTTTTAGATGATACAATCAATGAAGATCAGAATTAATAGTGCTTGATCTTTAGAAATAGCTATAACTGAATATTAAGAATACAGAAGAAGATTGATACAAAAGCTTCTATTTATGTAATGTTCAGAGATTGTGCTAGACTTGAAAGAAATGTGTTTGTAACACGAAAAGAAAATGATGTAAATGAACAAGATGTTGATGAAAGAAAAGAGTGTTGAGAAAGAAAAAAGATGTTGAGCGACAATGTTCATTGCTAACTTCTTTCATATGTCAAGAAATCAGTTCTTTCAAGTAGAGTTCTTTTCATCAGTGAATATTGAAGAATCAAGTATTTTGTGATATTTAGATTGTTCAAAGTAGATGATAATCGAGAGAGCAGTGATGATTACATTGACTGTGATAGCAATGAAAGTTTGTAGTTTTGCTTTCAACTGTTGAATTTTGTTCTTGTCTCATTGTTTCATCTTGACGAGACGATCTGTTTCTTTATTAAAAGCATAGATACATTTCTTTCATACTTTCATATCATTAAGTATGATGATTTCAACATTTGATTCGTTAAAAGCAATGAATGAAGAAGTGTGTTATGAATCGACAATAAAAGAGAAAGCTTATGAACGTGTTTATTGTGAGAAGTTAACGAAAGCTTTATCTTTATCAGATGTGTTAGAGATCGATCTAGAGTGAGTCATAGAAATGTTATTTAACTAATAAATAAATGCTAAGAAAGAAAAGTATCTACAGAAAAGAACTCAATTCTTATATGTGTGTTTCTCAGCTTTGTGCTAGACTCAATTGAATTGACATTTTACACATATGATGCAAAGTTTCAATGATATCATCTTTAGATCAGATTCTCGCTAGACTCGATTAGAATGAAATCAGACAAAGACTAAACAAAGAATAAATGAAGATTAAAATTGTAACATTACTTCTCTTTCTTGACTATTCATGTTTGCATGAATGTTGTTTCTTAGTGCGTTTTTCTTGAATATTTGATATAAAAGTCATCAATCATCTTTTGAGCATTCATAAATTCATCATCATCAACGTTATATCAATTGAGATTGTTGTCATAGCTCTTTCATTTGACTTGATATTGAAGTTGTCTTCGATATCATTGAAAGTTCAATATATTGTTGATTTCTCATTCATCTTCATCACTTATCACTATTGATTTCAAAGATTTATTCTTTTGATCAGACAGAAAATCATCAACGACAGAACGAAGAAGCTCTGAATGAAATACGTCATGTATATGCATAGTCTCTGATAGTTTCAACTTATAGAATGAGTCAACAGACTCAGTGATTTGAAATGAATCAAGCATCTTGTCATTCAATTTTTTGAAAGATTTCGCTATAACGATGTTTCGTTCGTTCAAAAACATCTTTGATTCAATCTTATAATTGACTTTCTTTCTATGCTTGTTAACTTGATTCATCATTTGTTTTCATGTTTTGATCAGAGCTTCACGAGCAAAGATCAATGTCTTGTTCATTTGTTCAGATATATTCTTGACTCAATTGATTTGCAAACGTTCGCGAGTGCTTTCATACTTGATGATGTCAGAGTCAAAGCTCATACAAGAGTGAAAGCTCTTATTCATGAAGAAGAAAGTCAAGAAGATGACTGAAGACAAGATGTTATTGTTGACAAACTCGATCATGAATAGTCACTTGAATCAGTCATTCTGCATATATGAACAGAAGAATCAAAGATATCGCTCAACATTCTGATTGACTTGTTCGCTTTGATCATTGATCTGAAGATGATAAATGATGAACAATCGAAGAAAAATGCTCAGTCGTTTGCAAAGAAACTTTCATAGTATAGAGATGAATTGCGAATCTTGATCAGATACTATGAAGCTTGATAAATCATGAGTTCAATATACTCATTGAATCAGCATTTCAGCTGTCTTTTTGATAGTGATATTTTCATCATCAATGATGCAAGAAATATAATGTCTTTTCTTTGATAATCTGCAGATAATCATCAGAATAACGTTGTACTCGCTTGAATCAGATAAATCAATAATGAAGTTCATTGCTATGTTTTGTCATCGCTGTTCAGATATTAATAGAGATTAAAGCAAGTCATTTGATTTATTTCTAGATGTCTTTGAGCGTTAACAGATATAGCAGTTTCAAATATATCGATCTATCGTTTTTTGCATGAATGATCAATAGTAGTTTCGCTTTATGACTTTCATAGTTCTAAGAATATCAGAATGATCAACTGATGATTGATCGTGTATCTCATGAATCAGATTCATTTGTAAAAGCTCGTTGAACGAAATTCATAGCTGACTGTCTTTGTATAAGATTTCATTCTGAACTCGACAATTCTTCAACTTGATATCTTCATATTGTGTCTCATCTCTTGCTATTGCTTCGCGAAGTAGCATACAATTCTCGTCGATTTCATTAGTCTTAAAAATCTGTTTATAGATTGATTCACTGATGTTTTTCTTTAGATCAGCAATTTTCATTCAATTCAAAGTCAAAATAGTGATTCATTAATAGCGAACGCGCTCATCTTCTGAATCTCTGAGCACGACGTCAGCTTGACGAGTTAATGCATTGATCTTAATGTTCTGTTTGTCAGATCGATACATTATCTTGAAGTTGAAGTCAGCTAGCTTCTGAACTCAATGCATCTATCGTTAACTCAGCTTCTTGTCTTTCATCAATGAGATGAGTGCTTGATGATCAATGAACATCTTGATAGAAATGTCAGTTAGTTTCAGTTCAAGTCGTCAGTGTTTAAATGCTCAAATAATGATCAGAAATTCTTTATCATATATCTTGTAGTTGCATTCAGCAGAAGACATGTTCTTGCTATAGAAGACAATCGAATGTAGTACTTCTTTGTCATCATATTGAGAGAGAACTTTATCGTTGACGTAGTTGAATGAGTCAATTTCAAGAATAGTCTCACGAGTTTGATCAAAGTGACGTAGTATAGAAGTCTCAATCATACGTCTCTTCATATGATTGAAGACAATCTGACAGACTTCATTTCATTCAAATATGATCTTCTTTTGAGTGAGTTGAATCATTGAACGAACAATCTTCGAAAAGTTCTTGATGAAGCGTCGATAAAAGTTGCAGAAGTTAATGAAGAACTGCATCTGAGTGAGATTATTAAGTGTAGATCAATCAATGACTGCTTGCATCTTTCGCAAGTTCATCTTCAATTCTTCAATTGATATCAAAAGTTCTAAAAAGATGATTTTCTGAACATGAAACTTGCATTTATCAATGTCTATCTGTAGATCAGCTTCTTGTAGTCTATTCAAGATCAATCATACATGCTGCTTGTGTTTCTTTAAGATCTTGCTGTAAATGATAATGTCATCTAGATAGATTTAACAAAACTGATGTAAATATTCAAACAACATGTCGTTCATATAGTGTTGATAGAACGTCAATTTGTTGATTAATTCAAAGAGCATTACATGATATTTATATGAGTCGAAGAAGATAATAAAGATAGTCAAATCTTCACTATCTGAGTGCATGTGTAGTTTATTAAACGCGACAATGATGTTCAATTGAATCAGATATTTACTTTCTTGTATATGAACGAAAGTCTCATCTATCAATGACAAAGAATAATGATCTTGTTTAATCAAAGCATTGAGCTTTCTATAATCGACGCAGAAACGCAGACTATCGTTTTTCTTTTCAATGAACAAAATGAGCGAGACGTATAATGCAAAGCTGAAGAAAATGAACTCTTTGTTCAGATGTTCAATCAGATACTTCTTTATCTTCTGAAGCTTGTGATTGAACATCTGATATAGTCTGCTTCAAGAAAATGTTTCTTCATTGATCAATTCAATTTTGTGATTGTAGAAACAATGCAATAATTGCTGATCGATCATTGCTCGATCGAAGACATTTAGATAGTCGTGATATTCAGAGAGAAGCTTAACTTTGACTTGCTCAAGAACTTCAGCGTAAGAAAGCTCATGCAAATTTACTTCTTCAGACTTGTTTTCAACTGTAGTTATGAGTCAATCGATTTTCAAGACAATAACAGCAAAGATCTTGATGTCTGATCATTTAACTAACATTCTATATGTTGCTGCTTCTATCATTGCTATGTTCATTGAACTGAAAGAGAATGAATTCAGACTGAACGTTGATTTAGAATTTTTGATGTTAGTTAAAGTCGCGTCACGCAATTTTAACTGTTCAATTAATTTAACTGACTTCTCATTGAACTGACTGAAAGAAAATGATTTCAGACTGAATTGAAAGATAATGAAAGATCTCTTCAATATATGAGTAGAAGTTAAACTCTTTTGCTTCATGATTGTCTTGTTGCTTGTGAATAGAACAATTGATTTCAAATTGAGAGTGAAATTTGAAAATCAAAGAAAATCAATTTGCATGTCAATTACTAGATTGATTTTGTTCATTCATGTTTTTTCAAGAATCATTTAATGTTGATCTAATTAAGTGATCAACATAAAAGCTGTGTCAATCATATGATCTTGAACAGTCAGATTTGAATAGATGACATGAATAATGAGTTTTTTAACATAATGATCGTCAAATTCTTGAATTGACTTCGCTTTGATCAAAGTCAGAAACTTGATTTGCAACTGATCATAAACAATCTGCGCGATCACTTCATCAATGAACGAATAGTCAGCAGCTTCAATGTCAATCAATGACTTCAATGAGTAACTAATTTCATTGCTAGAAAGTACACATTCAATAGTTAAAGATTCAGAAGCAAAAGAATCATCTGACATGCTCATCGTTGAAGAAATTAACATCTCTTTCATTGCATCTTTGATGAAAGTGTTAGAGATCAGCATAAAGTGAGTCAATATGAATGTCATTTAACTAGAAGATAAATGCTAAGAAAGAAAGATAGCTACAGAAAAGAAGCTGACTACATATGTGTGTTTCTCAGTCAACGCTAGACTCAATAGAAACTAGTCAAGATGACGAAGCAAGAATAGATCTGACAAGACTAGAAGACTGAGTCTGACAAGACTAGAATCATGACATTACTTCTCTTCTTCGACAATTCATGTTTGCATGAATGTATTTTCTGTTCGATTCGATTGATTGCTCAATCATGATTTCACAGACTCAGACTCATTAAATTCTGATTGACTGAATAGTCAAAAGCGCTTCTAGCGCGATTTGTTCAAATATTGAATATGAAAATCGTCAACTATCTTCTGAGCGTTCATAAATTCATTGTCATCAGCGTTGTATCAATTGAGATCATTGTCATAGTCATTTCATTTGACTCTATACTGAAGTCGTCTTCGATATCGACGAGAATTCAATATATCGTCAATTTCTCATTCGTTTTCGTCGTTTATCACTATTGAATCTGAAGATTCATTCTTTTGATCAGGCAAGAAATCGTTGACGACAGAACGAAGCAGATCAGAATGAAATACATCATGAACGTGCATAGACTCTGATAATTTCAGTTTATATGAAGAGTCGACGAGATCTAAATTGATGAAAGAATCGAGCATTTTGTCATCTAGCTTCTTGAAAAATCTCGCTGTAACGATGTTTCTTTTATTCAGAAACATCTTTGATTCGACCTTGTAATCAACTTCTTTTCTATGCTTATTGACTTGTTTCATCATTTGTTTCTGTGTTTTGACTAGCGACTCGCGAGCAAACTTCAGTGTTTTGTTCATATGTTCAGATATATTCTCGACTTTAGTCATCTGCAAGCGTTCACGAGAACTTTCATATTCGCTGACATCGAGTTCAAAGCTCATACGAGAATGAAAGTCTTTGTTTAGAAAGAAAGAGATTGAGAAGATGACTGAGAACAGAGCATTATTGTCGACGAACTTGATCATGAATAGTAGCTTAGCTCAGTCATTCTGCATGTACAAACAGAAGAATCAAAAATATCTTTCGACGTTTTGATTGACTTGTTCACTTTGATCGTCGATTTGAGAGTGATAGACAGTGAATAATTGAAGGTTAATGTTCAGTCTTTTGCAAAGAAACTTTCATAGAATGAAGGTAAATTGAGAGTCTCGATTCGAAACAATGAAATCGAGTAAATCGTGTATTCGATATATTCATTGAAGCATTAGCTCAGCTGTTTTTTCTGCTGTGATTTCTTCGTCATCAGTAGAACAAGAAATATAATGTCGTTTCTTTGTCAGTTTACATATCACTGTTAGTATGATGTTTTTGCCTTTCGAAAGAGATAAGTCGATGATGAAATTCATGACTATGTTTTTTCATTGCTGTTCAAGTATGAATAGAGAATGTAGTAGTTCATTGAATTTATCTCAAGAAGTCTTTGATCGCTGACAAATGTAGCAGTTTCGAATATATTGATTTATTGTCTTTCGCATTGAAGATCAATAGTAGTATCTTTTTATGATCTTCATCTTTCTGAGAATTTCAAGATGATCAATAGAAGATTGATCGTGAACTTTTCGAATTAGCTTCATTTGAAGATGCTCATCGAAGAAAACTCATAGAAGATCATCTCAATATAGTATTTCGTTCTGAACTCGACAATCTCTTAATTTAGTATCTTCGTATTGAGCTTCATCTTTTAATACAACTTCACGAAGTAGAATACAATTCTCGTTGATTCTGTTAGCTTCTAGAATCAATCGATAAATTGATTCATCATTCTCTTTCTCTTCTAGATCAGTGATTTTCATTCGATTCGACGTGAGAATTGTAGTTCGCTGATAGCGACATCATTCATTTTCAAGACTTCTAGAAACTGAATCGACTTGACGAGTCAATGCATCGACTTTGATGTTTTGTTTGCCTGAGCGATACATGATTTTGAAGTTGAAGTCGACGAGCTTTTGTACTCAGCGCATTTGACGTCTACTTAGCTCTTTATCTTTCATTAATGATGTTAAAGCTTGATGATTGTTATGAACATGTCTGAATCGATCAGAGTTCAGATTTAACTCTAATCAATTTGATTAAAGCAAGTCATGATGCTATGCCTAGTTTGAATCTAGCGCATTTCTTCAAGTCATTCTCAGCACTTCTTCTCGTTGTTCAGCACTTTCTTCATTCATTTCTTTCATCATTCTTTTAGACAAACACATCTGATCTATTACATCACATCTGTATCGAGCCTAGCGCAGTCTCAAGCCATTATTTATAGAAGAGCTTGCACTCTTTCTCTTCTGTATTCTTAATGTCTTGTTATAGCTATCTTTAAAGAACAATACATACATATCAGTTCTGAGTCTCTTTGATTGAATGATCTAGGCACGATTTCAACATTACATTAAGAATCTCGTTTATCATACGATACAGATACTCATTACTTGTTCAATATACTCGTTCAGGCAGATCGAGTCTAAAGAAATTCGTTTACCTGATGATTGACGCAATCGAAAGACAGAACAACACTAGAGAATCTATAGAATCAATAGCGAGGCTGATTGAATTGCTAGACGACTTACAGCTCATTCAGTACGCATCGTTCATTTCGATTAATAGAATCAGCGATAAAGAATCTTCGTTGATTGCTAGAGAATCAAATCGATCAAGAAAATCAATCAATTCTCAAATCAAACAACAAAAATGACTTCATCTTCTATTGTCGAGCATCGTTCTTCGCTCGATCTCTTTCTTTTAAAAACACTCGTTCAATTCAATCTCTTCTTTCTCATGCCTCGCTTCTTCAAAGAGCGTTTCGAAGCTTCATTCTTCATTGTCGAAGATAACGACTCATTCGCTGAAATCATAACATCTTCTATGACTATGAAAGCTTTGAAGAAACGATGCGAAGAGCTGAAAGCTAGACTACAAGCTAGAGAGATTATCTCGTCATCGTCAATCTACTCTGAGCGTTCTAGATCTCAGAAAATACTCGATTCTTCGTTGTTCACTGATGAAAAGAACTCTATCTGAAAGAACTGATATGAAAAAGTTCAGAACAAGCTGAAAATCAATGTCGATCTTTTTTCAAGTGAATGAGTCAAGCTGAGTTACGTACATTTCAGATTATTTGATGATGCAGCTGAGATCATTCAGTCAAGACGCGAACGTGACTGTTTCAACTCATACAAGATCGTCGATGAGCTTTTGAAAGAGCTAGCTCAGTTGTTCAATGATTCAGATAAAGAAGTCAACTTTCGTAGAGACTACTACAACTTGATTCAAGAACAGAAGAAATTCAGCGAGTTTTATACTCAATTTCAACGACTATTCTTCTATCTAGACTATCAAGAAAAACAGCTGATCATCAATCTAAAGAATAAAATAAACTCTCGACTTCGATTCGCTTGAGTAACTCAATTGATTCAACTCAGTACTTTGAAAGAAATTTGTTTCTATCTCATTCGATTGAATAACAATCAACGAGCTATTCAAGAGATCAAGAATGAAGAAGCAATGATCAAAGCTCAAATAACTAAACAGATCATCTTCACTGAAGAATCAGTCAAAGCTACTCGTAGAATCATAGAAATGAAGATGACTGATCAGTCAAAATCACGCGACGCTGTTTTGACTAACGTCAAAGAAAATGACTTACTAATCGAAAACTGCTTTCTTTGTCATAAGTCTGATCATACTTCTAAAGAGTGCTTGAATATGTCTTTCAGAATTAATGCATTAGATGACGAGTTTGATCGTTCTTTGAACTTCGATTCAGAGTCTGATTCAAAAAACTAGTCATCTCTTTCAGAGTCATTGAAGAGGTAGAGATCATTTCTTTGTGCAATCTAATCGACGAAATTTCATGTATCGAAGAGAACTACTTCGAAAAGTCATTTCTAGTCAATGTCACTCTATTCTCGCAAGACGAGTTCTTCAAGCTACGATCTCTGATAGATAGTGACTCGACGATCTACATCTTGATTCATACAAAGCTAGTTGATCAAATATGTCAGAAGCTCAAAATTCAACTCATATGACTAGCTAAAGAGAAGTTAATAAGAGAATATGACGAAAAGCTGACGAAGAAGATCATTACTCATAAAATTCTACTCAATCTCACAGTCGAAAGTCATAAGAAATTGACTGTTTCAATGTTAATAGCTGATATAAATCATCATGACGTCATATTAGAAAAGCTCTGAATGAACAAAAATGAAATACTACTAGATATGCAAAACGATGTCATCGTTTTTTCGAATCAATTAGAAGCTCTCATTTCTGTTTTTTCAATGTCAGTCAGAGCTTCACACTTAAAATAATCATGATCATCAAATTCTTCTATTCATTCAATCTTCAAAGTGCTTCAACGACTCGCTTTTACTGCTTCGAAAAAGAACTTTTCTATGTTCAGTGTGAAAGCTGCATCTTTTCATGCATTGATTAAACGATCAAAGAAGAATTGCATCGAGATTTTCGTCATGTCGATTGAAGATATTGATAGAAAAATAGTTTACAACACTCAATGCGAACTGAATGTTCTAGACGTCGCTTTCATTGATGCATCAGCTCAAAATCTAGAAGACATCAAAGTCAAGCTATCTTCGAAATATCAGAATTTTCTTGACGTGTTTGATTGAGCTCAAGTCGATAAGCTATCATCTCATCGTTCATATGATCATAAGATAGAGCTCACTAACGATGTCACTTCTTCTAGATGTCGAGCTTATTGAATGTCACTTTACAAGCTTCAGAAGATCAAAGAATATCTGAATGAAAATCTGTCAAAGAATTTTATTACTTCTAACAAGATCTCATATTTCTCACTCGTTCTATTCACTCTGAAGATCAATGATGATCTTTGCTTCTGCGTCGACTATCAAAAGCTCAATGTCATTATCAAAAGAAATCGCTACTCTCTATCACTCATAGATGAGATGATTGACAAAATCGTTGACTGCAAGCATCTGACTCGACTGAATATAATTTTCGCTTTCAACAAACTTCGTATGCACTTTGATAGTGAGAACTATACGATCTTCATTATCGCTTTAGAAGCGTACAAATCAAAGATTCTATCATTCGAATTAACAAATGATTCAATCTCGTTTCAGCAATATATGAATGATGTTCTATGAGACTTTCTAAATGACTTCTGTCAAGCTTATTTAGACGACATTCTCATATACAGCAAGATTCAAAAGAAGCATAAACAACATGTCAAGATGATACTAGATCGTCTACGAGACGCTGATCTGCAGATAGATATTCGAAAGTGCGAATTCGACGTAGAAGAAACAGTCTTCTTAAAAATCATAGTATCAGAACAAGATCTTTGCATGAACTCTATCAAAGTGAAAGCTATAGTCAATTGAGCTACATCTACTAATCTAAAAGAAATACAAGACTTCGTTGACTTCGTCAATTTCTATCGATGCTTCATCAAGAACTTTTCAAAACTAGTCAAGTCATTCACTCAGCTGATTCGAAAAGACACGTCTTTTGTTTGAAACAAAGTCTGCATCGAAGTCTTTGACAATCTAAAGAAGCAGATCAGCTCAACTTCAGTTCTACGTCATTTCGATGTTAAACGTCAAGCTATTTTGAAAATCGATGCATTCAACTATGTAAAAGACGACATACTATCTCAGTACAATGACGAAAGTGTGCTTCATTCGATAGTCTTCTATAGCAAGAGCATGATTTCAGCTGAATGCAATTATCACATCTATGACAAGAAATTGCTAGCTATCATTCAATGCTTCGAACACTGATGATTCAAACTAAAAGATACTGAGCTATTTATTCAGATGTTTACTGATCATCAGACTTTGAAAATCTTCATGAAAAACAAACAGCTGACTTGACAACAAGCAAACTATCTGAATATTCTATCGAAGTTTAACTTTCAGATTATCTTTCAATCAGATAAAATAAACATCAAAGTCGATGTTTTAACTAAAATGTTGATGATCGATAGTTCTGAATCAGCTAAAGACATGAATGATCATTTTAAAACTATACTGATCTTGAATTGAATAAACGTTCTATCGATCGAGTTCGAAATCAAATCTGAATACAAGACTAATCTTTATCAACACGTACATTTAGTCAATTAGAAGAATGAACTATGCAATGAGTATTGATAAGCTATGAACAAAGATGAACTGAAGCTTCATGACATGAAGCTAAAGAACTGTCAAATCATTGACAACGTTCTATTCAAAAAGAGTTTACTATGAATGTTGAAACAAATGCATACGAAATTGCTTTGAAAGATTCACGATCAATCATCAATCTCGCATTCTGACATTAGACGAATGATTAATCTAGTTCAACGCTTCTACTATTGATCAGATCATCGAGCAACTATTCGACAATACATTCAAAACTATCATGTCTGTCAGCGAAGCAAAGCATCTTGAGATGATACAAATGATTTGCTTCAGTTTCTATCGATTTCTTAGCAGCGTTGACAAGATATAGCTATGAACTTCATTACTGAGCTATCTCTATCGAAAAACTATAACGTCATTTGCACAATCATATGTCGTCTCTTCAAAGAACATCACTATGTTCTCTGTCATTGAGAAGATGATGACATCTCAATCGAAGAAACAGTATGAATCATGCTATGAAACGTTTATCGACTTCATGATCTACTCAGTTCTATTGTTTCGAATAAAGACTTTCAGTTCATATCAATCATGTGACAAAGTCTTTGTAAACGACTGAAGATCAAAGTCAATTTATCAACAGTTTATCATTCAGAGATTGATGATCAGTTGAAACGAGCTAATCAAGATGTTGAACGCGAACTTTGAATCTATTGCAATTACATGCAGAATGACTGAGCTAAATGACTTTCAATGATGAAATTCAGTGACAATTTCAATACATTCTCGACTATCTTGATGACTTCTTTCTACTTCAATAAAGACTTTTATTCTCGAATGAGTTTCGATTCAGATACAATTGATTACAAAACGACTCGTCAACGTATTGAGACTAGAAAGATCGATGACATTGTCATTTGAATGAGCGAACTTCTTATCTTCAATCATCAACAATTGAAAAAGATCAAGCAAATCATTGAAGCTCAGATGAACAAGCATAGACGAGACGTCATCTATGAAGTAGATGATCAAGTTTGATTAGTCTTTGAAAACATCAAAATCACTAGATCATGCAAAGATTTGAAAGACAAGCAGCTCGATCTCTATTCAATCACAGTCAAAGTTGAGATCTTCTATCATCTTCAGCTATCTAGAAGCATGAAGCATATACATTCAATATTCAGCTCAAAGTATCTACGAACTTCATCAAACAATCTTCTATCAGAACAACATTCTGAGCTCTTTAAATTGATGATCATTGAAGAGAATGAAAAGCACTGAGAAGTAGATGATATATTGAACTTCAGACGATATAGAGAAAGACTACAATACAAGATCAAATGAATCGAGATAAATCGTGACGACGAATGATACTATGTCGATAAAGAGAAATTCGATGACTCGAAGAAAGTTTTGAATGAATTTCACAAGCTATACTCGAATAAGTCGCACTAAATTGAAAACACAATGAATTTTTTTGCTTTTATTTCTTTTCTATTCATGTGAACATAAATATTCGAAGAAAGAGATAATGTTATGAACATGTCTGAATCAATCAGAGTTCAGATCTAATTCTAATCAATTTGATTAAAGCAAGTCATGATGCTATGTCTAGTTTGAATCTAGCGCATCTCTTCAAGTCATTCTCAGCACTTCTTCTCGTTGTTCAACACTTTCTTCATTCACTTCTTTCATCATTCTTTTAGACAAACACATCTGATCTATTACATCACATCTGTATCAAGTCTAGCGCAGTCTCAAGTCATTATTTATAGAAGAGCTTGCACTCTTTCTCTTCTGTATTCTTAATGTCTTGTTATAGCTATCTCTAAAGAACAATACATACATATCAGCTCTGAGTCTCTTTGATTGAATGATCTAGACATGATCTCAACAATGATCAGTGAACATCTTGATGAGTAGCTCAGTCAATTTCAGCTCAGATCGTCAATGCTTGAAGACATGAATGATTGCTAGTAGTTTCTTGTCATAGATCTCGTAATTGCACTCAGCAAGACTCAGATTCTTGCTGTAGTAGATCATCGAGTGCAATGTTTCTTCTTCATCATACTGAGAAAGTATGTCATTGTTGACGTAGTTGAATGAGTCTGTTTCAAGAATAGTCTCTCTATTTTGATCAAAATGACGAAGAATAGAAGCTTCAGTCATTCGTTTCTTCATATGATCAAAGATCGTTTGACAAGCTTGATCTCATTCAAATATTATCTCTTTTTGAGTTAGTTGAATCAGAGAACGAACAATCTTTGAAAAGTTCTTTATAAAACGTTGATAGAAATTGCAGAAGTCGACGAAGAACTGCATCTGAGTGAGATTTGTAGAAGTAGATCATTCGACTACTGCTTATACTTTTCTGAGATTCATCTTTAGTTCTTCGATGAATAGCAATAGTCTCAGAAAGAAAGTCTTCTAAACATGAAACTCACATTTGTTTATATTCATCTGAAGATTGATCTCTCGTAGTCTATGTAGAACTAGTCGTATGTGTTTCTTATGTTTCTTCAGTGTTTTGCTGTAGATGATAATGTCATCTAGATAAATCTGACAAAACTGATGAAGATAGTCAAATAGCACGTCGTTCATATAGTGTTGATAGAAAGTCGAGTCGTTGATTAATTCAAAAGACATCACGTAATATTTGTAGAAATCAAAAGAGGTAATAAAGATAGTCAAATCTTCGCTCTTCGAATGCATGTGTAGTTTGTTGAAGGCGACTATTATATTCAATCGAGTCAGATACTTGCTATCTTGAATACGAGCGAGAGTTTCGTCTATTAAGAGTAGAGAGTAGCGATCTCGTTTGATCAAAGCATTGAGCTTTCTATAATCGACGCAGAAACGCAGACTATCGTCTTTCTTTTCGATGAATAGTATGAGCGAAGTGTATGAGGTCGAGCTAGAAGATATAAAGCTCTTATTCAGATGTTTAATCAGATAATTCTTCATCTTTTGAAGCTTGTAATCAGACATATGATAGAGACGACTTCGAAAAGACGTTTTCTCGTCGATCAACTCAATTTTATGATCGTAGAGACGATGAGAGAGTAGTTGATCAGTCATCGCTCGATCAAACACATCTAGATAGTCATGATATTTCGAAGAAAGCTTAGCTTTGACTTCTTTCAAGATCTCTTCGTGTGAAAGCTCTTGTAGATTTACATCTTCGAGTTTATTTCTAGCTGTTTTTAGAAGTCGATCGATTTTCGTGACGATGATCGCGAAAGTAGTCACATTCAATCGTTTGACTAGTGATTTATATGCTGCAGCCTCTATCATTGCTATGTTCATTGAATCGAAAGACGAAGCGAAGTTGACTGAACTAGATGATTTCATGATTCTACTGAATGAAGATGACTTCTCGCTGAGTCAAGTGATAACAGAAGAAGTAGATCTCTTTAGTATTTGAGTAGAAATCGAACTCTTCTGTTCTATCGCGATTTTCTTGCTCGAAAAAACAGTCGAATGAGCTTTGATAGAAGCTTTGATATGAGCTTCGAAACTAGAAAATTGAAGACGATCATCTTTCATATCAATAGTCATCTTGATCTTGTTCATTCATGTTTTTTCAAGAATCATCTGATGTTGATCTAATCAAGTGATTAGCATAAAGACGAAACGTTTCATATGATCTTGAACAGTTAGATTCAAATAAATTGCATGAGTAATGAGCTTTTTTGCATAATGATCATCGAATTCTCTTATTGATTTGAGCTTGATTAAAGGTAAAGATTCAATTTGCAAATGATCACAAACATTCTGCGCGATTAATTCATCAATGAACGAATAGTCAGCTGCTTCAGTGTCAATCAATGACTTTAATGAGTAACTAATTTCATTGCTAAATAATACACATTCAGTAGTCAAAGATTTCGAAGCAAAGAAATCATTTGAGCTGCTCATTGTTGAAGAAATTAACACATCTTTCATCACGTCTTTGATGAAAGTCACTAGTTTTTTGCCTCATTCTTTGATTTCTCTGTAAATAATTTCTTCTCTTCTTTCGACATGATGATCTCATTGAGGCAAGAGATGAATGCACGAGATGTTGAAGTACTAGTCTTCAGCTGAGAGCAGTTCTTTGAAAGATGATTCGATACTTTGCAGTTGAAGCAGATGATTGACATTCTTGATCATTCAGATTCAAGAGTGAAAAAAGTAACGAGTCGAACATAGCTAGTAGTCAAGACTGATGTTGATGTCAACGAAGAAACGAAATGTTTTTTCGAAGCTGCTATTAATTTGACTGTTTGTTGCTCGTCACGTAGCTGATAATTGACTCGTTGTTTGTTATTCACATCTTGAAGAAAGATCTTGAGCTTATCAAGCGAGCTAAATTCTATGAGGCAAACTGACAACGCATTCTGAAGACGATTATTGATTTTATTCTGAATGTCGTTCATCAGAATGATATCGTCGTAGTTCAGAAAGCTGAATATTCTAGTGAATTCTGAATAGAAGAAGCTGAAGAGCTTGTTGAGCTGCTTCAGAGTAACGTATTCATGATGACACTTTTGAATCAGATTCTGATCTTCGTAAATTTCTTTCAGATGTTTCAGTAGTTCTGATAGTGATTGATAAAGTGAGAAAGCATCAACACGACGCTTTGCATAGATTTGCTGATCAGCATCGTCTTCTAGTCTGAAAATCACATAGACAATACGAATCTTTTCAGTAGAGTAATAATTCGCGTTGACATCGAGCTTGTCAGCTATTTTGATGTTTCATGTCTTTCAGATAGAGTCATCTGTTTCGATGAAGATGAGTGAATTCGAAAGCTTGATGAACTTATGATGATCATTCTCGTTATTGAATAGAGTGAATGACTTTCATGAGCTTCAAGAGCGTTGATCGACTTCAGAGATCAATGAGATCTCTTTCTGATTGACTCAATGCTCGACTGACTGAGTCTCTTGACGAGGCATAAATCGATCAGCTTGACGTTGTTTCGCTCTGAAGTTCAATCGCTCGTCTTGTAGCTGATGAATCTTTTTCTCTAGCTCATCGTTCTTATCAAAAGCAACTTCTAGTTGTTTCGCTCTCTTTTTATGATCTTCTTGTACAAGAAGTCAGTGTTCATTGAGTTGTAGAGTCAAGTCGCGCTGACTTCGTAGCTCGTTTAGCATATTGATGACTTCGTTGAATTGATTGCTGACTCAATGAAACAGTTGTTCTTCGATGTTTATGTTTCATACAATGACAGCTTTCTCAGCTTCGACTGAAGCATCGATGAGTAGAAGTGAAACTCTTCTATTGACAATGCTTCTGAGCAGATGATTTGTTCGAGACTCAACTGACTCGACATCGTGTGTCATAATGAGAAAAGATAGAAGTTGTTGAGATAAGAGTAGATGAGAGATTGATGTTTTGAATTGATGTTTTTTGATGAGTGAAAATTCAAAGAATCTCTTGTGAATTTCAGATAATAGAAGTACTCTCGAGTCTGTGCACGTTTCGATTTCGTGCACACTCTAAACTCAATTAGTAATCAATACTATTTTTATTATTATTCAATCATCATTCATAGAATCAAATTGCAATTAATATAGAGAGTTGTCGATATCTATATGAAGCTTTCAAGCTATAAGAATTAATCATCAAATCGCTTAGAAGCTTTGAATTGTCTTTCAGCTCGCGTAGACCTGATTTGACTAGACTTTCTTTTCATCTTCTCAATAGTAACAAAATCAGTGAATTGCTGTACTTTCATCTCTTTAAACTTCTTCTTTTGTCATTTCTGAAGCTCTTTAGCCTTCAGCTTTTGCTTCTGAACTAGATGTCGTTGCTTCAATTTCTTCGCTCATAGCTTCTTTTTTTGCTTTGCTTTCTTCTTTCGTTTCGTCTTCTTTTTTTCTCGTTTCATCTTTCTTTCAGCTATTAAACGCTGTTTCTCTAGCTTTCTAAGCTTTCTTTGTTTCTTTTCTTCAGTCTTTTGAATAGCAGCTTGCTGTTTCTCTTCGATTCTTTGAATTTGATGATCACGAGTTGTCTGAATCTTATTAGAACTAAAAAACACTCTCTTTGCCTCATCATTAATTTCTAAATCGTCAAATAAAGACTTTTCACGTCGTCTGCGACTTCTTTCAATACGTACTATTCATCGAAGATCTTCATTTTCTGCTTTTAGAAGAGCAACATCTGTAGTAAGCTTTTTCATCGTATTGTTCAACTTACGAGCTTTCGAATCAATTACTTCTTCTACAACTGACTTCATTAATCGTTGAATCTTTCTTCAATCAGCTTCTGACAATGCTGAAGAAGAAGAATGACTTGAAACAGATCTAGCGTTCGATTTAATCTGCTTTATGATCTGTGATGAATTGAAAGACAGCAATTCTGTCTTTTCTCA
>JAABUT010000847.1_pt1 | contig 41413 bp, 32 predicted proteins | sample 5559281 | NCBI WGS metagenome assembly JAABUT01 (sample SAMN10711880, study PRJNA513359) | rock metagenome | isolation source: Antarctica rocks | place: Antarctica: Victoria Land, Ricker Hills nord | collected 2016-01-04 | reverse complement strand
AAGCTCCGCGAGTTGCCCCTCGGCGACGAGGGCTGCAGTATCGAGGTTGCCCGCACCGGAGTTGTCGATGATGTCCGGCGGGCTGCCACCGACGAAGCGCGGCTGCAACTGCTCCGCGAGGCGCTGAATACCCTGGTGGCCAACTTTTGCCTTGGGAAATGCCGCCGCGTAAATCTTCTCGGCATTGACGGCGTAATCGTCACCGTAGCCGCCTTTGAAGATTACAACATCAAGGGGGGCATCTTCCTTCACCTTCAGTGGATTCTTCGCGTCACCCGTGGGCAGAGTGACGGCGCCGGATGCGGGCGCGCCCGCGACACTCGAACCCGTTGCTGTGGTTGCCGCAGGCGCCACGGATGCCGCCGCACCCGCTGTCGCCACTGGTGCGCTCGTACCCGAGGTCTTCGGCGCTTCCGTCGCCTTGTCACCGCCGCACGCGGCGAGGATAGCCGAACCCGCAGCGGCGCCTGCTACCGCGAGGAAACGCCGCCGAGACCACGATGCGTGTCGCTGCTCGTCTGCCATGCTAGGCTCCCTTCCTGCTGGGCATCGCCCTGCGTTCCCTGGACATGCTCACCGGCACGCAAGCCGGAAACATCATGCTAGGCGTACAACGCGGGACCCATGCACCACGCACATCCTGATATCCATCCTCCAAGAGTCTAAAGCGTATCAACACTCTTTGCAACAAGAATGAAGTCCATAGTCTATCGTACCTGGCGCCTTTGCGGTTTAATTCCCCATCACCGCAAGAGATAGGGGTCGAGCGCGTCGCGCAGGCCGTCGCCGATGAAGTTGATCGAGAGGACGGCGAGGGCGATCATGATGCCCGGTGGAATCCAGAGCCAGGGCAGGGATTCGAGCACCGTGAGCGATTGCGCGTCCGTCAGCATGTTGCCCCAACTCGGCGTCGGCGGCTGCACGCCGAGACCGAGGAACGAAAGCCCCGCCTCCAGCAGGATTGCCTGCGCGATACCGAACGTCGCGGCGACGATGATCGGGGCGAGGGCGTTCGGCAGCAGATGCTTGAAGATGATCCGGCTGTTCGGCGCGCCAATCGTGCGGCTCGCGAGGACGAAATCGCGCTCCCGCAGCGAGAGGAAGAGGCCGCGCAGAATTCGCGCCATCGGCGGCCAGCCTAAGAGGCCGATCACGAGCATCACGTTGTAGATGCTCGGGCCGAGGATCGAGACGATCGTGATGATGATGATGAGCGAGGGGAACGAGAGGACGATATCCGCCAGCCGCATGATGAGCGAATCGACCCAGCCGCCGTAGTACCCCGCGAGCGCGCCGAGCAGCAGCCCGATCACCGTGTAGATTCCGACCGCGACGAGGCCGACGGAGAGCGAGACGCGCCCGGCGTAGATCAGCCGACTGAAGACATCGCGGCCCGACGAGTCGCCCCCGAGCCAGTGCGCGGAGGATGGCGGCTTGCGGATGGCGCTCAGCGTCGTGCGGTACGGGTCATTGTGCGCGACGACGGGCGCGAAGACGGCGCAGAAGGTGAGAATCGCGAGGATGGCCAATCCGACCATCGCGACCCGATGCCGCCGGAACCGCTGCCAGACGCCCGCCCGACGGCGCGGCGGCGCGCCTCCCGCCGCGAGCGCCGTCCCCGTCGCTATCCCCCCCTGTGTCAATTCCGATGCGCTACTCATGTGTTCCCCTTGGAGTAGTAATCAGTAGTCGGTAGCCAGTAGATGCGGGGACTTTCTCTGCTTACCGGCCTCCGGTTTCTGGTTTCTGGTTTCCGGCTACTGGCTACTGGCTACTGCGTTATGTGTACTTGATGCGCGGATCGATCACCGCGTAGAGGATGTCGGCGACGAGGTTGCTTAAGAGGATCATCAGCGCGGTGATGAGGTTGATCGCCATGATGACCGGGTAGTCGCGCCCCTTCACCGCCGTGATCGCCAGTGTGCCCATGCCGGGCCACTGGAAAATCTGCTCGATGATGACGGTGCCACCGAGCAGGAGGGGCAGCGTGAGCGCGACGACGGTCACGAGCGGGATGAGCGCGTTGCGCAGCGCGTGCCGGTAGATGACCGCGCGCTCCGGCAGGCCCTTAGCCCGCGCTACATTGACGTAATCCTGCCGGATCACTTCGAGCATACTGGAGCGGACATAGCGGATCAGCGGCGCGGCCTGCGCCAGGCCGAGCACCATCGCTGGCATGATGACATGGCGGAGGGAATCGCCGATGGTGTGTGGCCTGCCGACCGTTGCCAGCCCGGAGGTGGGCAGCCAGCCGAGTTTGAGCGAGAAGATGTAGATGCCCGCCAGACCGAGGAAGAACGACGGCACGGAGATCGCCGCGAAGCCCGCGATCGTGACGATGTAGTCCAGCACCGAGTACTGTCTGAGCGCGGAGAGCACCCCAACCGGGACGGAGATCAGGAGCGCGATCAGGAGTGCCGTGCTCATCAGGCGGAGCGTCGGCCAGAGTCGCTCGCGAATCTTCGTCGCGATCGGCTGGCGGTCCTGCGCGGAGTAGCCGAGGTTCCCGTGCGCGAGCTCCTTCATCCAGAGGGCGTACCGCACCGGGATCGGCTTGTTCAGCCCCAATTGCTCGCGCTGCTGCGCGACCCAGTCCGGCCCGAGGGATGCCGCCGCCTCCGGGCTGATGAGCGCCGTCACCGGATCACCGGGCGCGAGGTTGACGATGATGTACGTCGCCAGCGTAATCCCGATCAGCACCGGAATACTGATGGCGAGACGCCGCAACAGATATTGTCCCAATGCTCACTCCGTTCGCGATAAGAAGCTAGAAGCCAGAAGCCGGAAGCCAGCCGTCGGACGAAGCGGCCTAGTGTGCATCTGGTTTCTGGTTTCTGGCTTCTGGCTTCTTATCACTTCGTGACGCTCCACTCCTCGGCATTCCAGACCTGATGCGTGGCGTAACTCGGCGGTTTGAATCCTTGCAGCCGCTTGTTGTAGACATGCACCGAGTTCGGCGACCAGAGGTAGACCCACGGCATCTCCTCGTTGAGGATCTGCGCGAGTTCGGTGTAAATCTTCTTTCGCTGCGCCCGGTCGGTCGTGCCGCGACCTTGCTTGAAGAGGTCGTCCACCTTCGAGTTCGAGTAATGCCCGTAGTTCGCGCCCGCAGGCGTGAAGGCAATCGTCTCGAAGTACTTGGCGGAGACGTTCGGGTCCGTGCGGAAGACGCCGCCACCGATGAGATCGACATCGAAATCGCCCGCCTGCGTCGCAGTGGCGATCCCGAAGACGCGGCGGTTCAGCTCCGGCCCGTCGACCGTCTGGAGATCGAGCGTGATGCCGACATCCTTAAACTGCTGTTGCAGGATGGGGATGAGCGCGTCGTTAATCTTGTTACCGGTGGAGTAGGGCAGGGCGAGTTTCTGGCCGCTGTTCCAGTTGGCGTCCTTGAGCAGCTGCTTCGCCTTGGTCGGGTCGTACTTGTAGGCGTTCAGCCCTTCCGGCGTGCCCATCCACTCCGGCCCGATGATCGTCGAATTGACGACGGTTGCCTCCCCCTTGAGGATCTCCTTGACGATCCCCTCGCGGTCGATCGCGTAGGCCATCGCCTGCCGCACGCGCTTGTCCTTGAGGTAGGGCTTGTCCAGGTTGTACGCGAGGAACGAGACGCTCGGTGACGGCACGCTGACGACGGTCAGGTTCGGGTTCTTGCGGAGCCGGTCCGCCTCCGTGACGGAGACCTGCATCAAGTCGATCTCGCCCTTTTCCAACTGTGCGATGCCGGTATCCTCCTGCGTGATCACTTTGCAGAAGATTTTGTCCAGTTTCGCCTTCGGGCCACCCGTGTAGGCATCGTTCCGCTTAATCTCAAGATACTGATCCTGCTTCCAGTCCGAGAAGGTGAACGCGCCCGCCGAGGGTGTCGGGGCGAACGAGAAGGGCGCTTTCTGCATCTGGTCCGGCGGTGTGCTTTCCAGGATGTGCTTCGGCAGGATACTCAGGCCCGCGAAGTCCCCGATTGTGATGGGCCACGTCGAGTCCGGTGTGGTCAAGGTCATCTTCACCGTGTAATCGTCCGGCGTCTCCAGTCCGCTGATCTTGTCCGCCTTCTGGTCGCCGTACTCCGTCGCCCCTTGCAGCGCGAGCAGGCGGGCGCGCCAGTAGCTCCCCGTCCGCTTGTCCACCGCGCGCTCATAGGTGAAGACAACGTCTTTGGCGGTCAATGGCTTGCCGTCGGAGAAGGTGAGACCCTTCTTCAGTGTGAACGTGTAGACCTTCGCGTCCGGCGAGACGTCGATCTTCTCCGCCAGGTCCGGGATCGCTTCCAATTTGTCCGTCATCCGCACGAGCGCGCCGAACATCTGCCGCTCGACGCCCTGCTCGACGCCGGAACTGGAGAAGAGCGGGTGAATCGTGACGGGTTTGACCCAGAACATGCTCACCTGGCCACCGGCCGCGCCGGTGGACGCGACCGGCGATGCAGCCGCTACGGGAGAGGCCGCGCCGACGACCGGGGAAGCAGCACCCGCAGCGGGTGCTGCCGCGCTCGCCGCTGATGGTGCACCCGTCGCCGGGGCGGCAGCCGATGCTGCCTGTGGGGCGGTGGTCGGCTTTGGCCCGGTCGTCGCTGTGGGCGTCGTTGACCCACCACACGCCGCCAGCACCGCGCCCGCCACGGACGCGCTCGCCGCCGCCAGAAACCGCCGCCGTGTCCAGATGGCTTGCCGCTCACTGGTTGTCATCGGGATGACCTCCCCACCATAACAAGTTGCCCGTGCACAATCGCCCGGTTTTCTGCTGTTGCCCGTGGTATCAGCGTACCACAAGGGGCGCGGGGTGAGTAGCGAGTAACGAGATGTCGCACTCAACGTCCCTCCTCGTTACTCGTTACTCGTTACTCGTTACTCGTTACTCGTTACTCGTTACTCGTTACTCGTTACTCGTTACTCGTTACTCATTACTTCGTGACGCTCCACTCCTCGGCGTTCCAGACGGCGTGGGTCGCGTAACTCGGCGGCTTGAAGCCCTGGAGGCGCTTGTTGTAGCCGTGGATCGAGTTTGGCGAGTAGAGGAAGATCCACGGCAATTCCTCGTTGAGGAGTTTCGCCAGGTCGGTGTAGATCTTCTTCCGCTGCGTCTTGTCCGGCGTCGCGCGGCCCTGCTTGAAGAGGTCATCCAGTTGCATGTTCGAGTAGTGACCGTAGTTTGCGCCCGCCGGGACGAACGCGACCGTCTCGAAGTACTTGGCGGAGACGTTCGGGTCCGTGCGGAAGACGCCGCCATCCACCATCGCGATATCGAAGTCCCCCGTCTGCGTCGGTGTTGCGCCCGTGACGACCCGTTTGGTGTACTCGGTCCCGTCGAGGAGCAGGAGGTCGATGGTGAGGCCGACATCCTTGAACTGCTGCTGGGCAATCGGTAGCATGGCATCATTGATCTTGCTGCCCATGCTGTAGATCAGCGTCAGTTTCGTGCCGCTGTTCCAGTTGGCGTCCTTGAGCAGTTGCTTCGCCTTGGTCGGGTCGTACTTGTAGGCGTTCAACCCCTCCGGCGTGCCCATCCACTCCGGCCCGATGATTGTGGAGTTGACGACCGTTCCCTCGCCCTTGAGGATCTCCTTGACGATCCCCTCGCGGTCGATCGCGTACATCATCGCCTGCCGCACGCGCTTGTCCTTCAGCGTGTCGCGGCCGAAGTTGATTGCCATGAACGAGACACTGGGGGCGGGCACGCTGACGATGGTCAGGTTCGGGTTGTTCTTCAGCCGCGCCGCCTCCGAGGGCGGGATCGCCGGCATCAGGTCGATCTCGCCCTTTTCCAGCTGCGCAATCCCGACATCCGGCTGGTTCAGCGCCTTCAGGAAGATCTTGTCCAGTTTCGCCTTCGGGCCGCCCGCGTAGGTGTCGTTCCGCTTAATCGCGAGGTACTGATCCGCCTTCCACTCGTCGAAGGTGAACGCGCCACCGGAGGGGGTCGGTGCGAAGGCAAAGGGCGCTTTCGCCATCTGATCCGGCGGCGTGCCTTCGAGGATGTGCTTCGGCAGGATGCTCAGGCCCGCGAAGTCGCCAATCGTGATCAGCCACGTCGCGTCCGCCGAGGCGAGTGTCATCTTGACGGTGTAGTCATCGGGCGTTTCCAGCCCCTTGATCTTGTCCGCCTTCTGGTCGCCGAAATCCGCCGCCCCATCGAGGGCGAGCAGTCGGCTGCGCCAGTAACTGCCGGTTCGCTTGTCTACCGCGCGCTCGATGGTGAAGACGACATCCTTCGCGGTCAGCGGCTTGCCGTCCGAGAAGGTGAGACCCTTCTTGAGCGCGAAGGTGTAGACCTTCGCGTCCGGCGAGACATCGATCTTCTCCGCGAGGTCCGGCACCGGCTCCAGTTTGTCATTCATGCGGACGAGCGCGCCGAACATCTGCCGCTCAGCGCCCTGCTCCACCCCTGCGGTCGAGAAGAGGGGATGGATCGTCACCGGCTTCGTCCAGTAGATATTCACCTGCCCGCCCGTCGCGCCGGTTGAGGCGGCGGGCGACGCGGCTGCTGCGGGCGAGGCCGCGCCTGCCACTGGTGATGCCGCACCGGCTGCCGGGGACGCCGCGCTCGCCGCCGATGCTGCGGGGGATGCGCCACTGGCCACCGGGGAGGCGGCTGCGGATGCCGCCGGGGAAGCCGCAGCGGCGGGCTTCGTCGCGGCGGTCGCCCCCGTTGTCGCGGTCGGCACGGTGCTGCCGCCGCACGCCGCGAGGATCGCGCTCCCCGCCGTGGCGGCGATGCCCGCGAGGAAACCGCGTCTGCTGAGGTTGCTCATCGGTTTACCGTCGTGCTTGTCATTCATGACGCTTTGCTCCTCCACTCCCACACCATCGACCATCACTCCCGTCAACCCGCTTGCACTATCCCTGTATCGCCCACGCTGTACCGCTGCACCGCCTCCATGTCGAGTTCGACGCCCAATCCCGGCCCCTGCGGCACGATGACGTGCCCCTCCGCGAAGCGCAGCGGCTCCATGATGCAGTCGTCCACCCGCAGCGTCTCGCCGCAGATGTCGCTCGTCAGGGTCATCGACTTGCACGCGGCGCAGATGTGCGCGTACGCCGCCTCCGAGACGCCGAGGCCGACGCCGGAGCCGTGCCACGTCGGGATGCCCGCCGCCTCCGCCAGACCCGCCAGTTTGTAGACATTGACGAGTGGCCCGCCGAGGTTCAGCCAGTCGCACGCCTCGCGCTTGACCGCCTCGAAGACGTCCGCCGCGTTCGCGAGGTGGAGCGCGACCGGGATCGACAGTTTCTGCCGCGCGAGCACGTACCAGTCGAGGTTGCGCTGATTGTACGGGCTTTCGAAGCATTCGACGTTGGTGAGGCCGCGCGCGCGCATCCGCTCCACGAGTTCGAAGAGCCGGTGCGGCTGGTTGAACCGCTGGTTCGGATCGATATTGACGCGCAGATCGTCGCCGACCGCGTCGCGGATCGCCTCCAGCCGCTCGATCACCGGGTCATCCGCTGTCGCCTTCATCTTCAGCACGCGGTAACCCTGCGCGACGGCCTGCCGCGCCGTTGCGGCGGCGTCCTCCGGCGTCATCCGTCCCGAGCAGCGCGCGACGGGCACGCGGTCGCGGTATGCACCGCCAAAGAGCCGGTAGGCCGGGACATTGAGCGCCTTGCCCATCAGGTCGAACAGCGCCATCTCGTACGCCTCGTAGACGCTCGGATTGGCGAACCACATCGTCTCCAGCGGCAACTCCTGCAAGTTGAACGACCAGAGGTCGCGCCCCTCGAAGAAGCCCGCGACCTGCCGGACGGCGTGCGGCGTGATCCCCTTCGGCACCTCACCGAGGCCGATCAAGCCAGAATCGGTGTGCAGCCGCAGCAGCACGATTGGGAAGTCCGGCCAGTGGAGGCGCACCCATGTCCCGCCATAGACGTATCCCTCCGGGTTGAAGAAGGCGCTGTGCCACGACCCGTTGTGCAGCGGGACGATGACCGTGAATGTCTCGACGCGCGTGATTTTCATGCGAACCACGCCCCAGCGGTCGTGTGGAACGCCTCAATCGCCGCCGTCACCTCGCGGACGCAGATGTCGAGCAGTTGCTCGCCCCACTCCGGCGTCGCGTTGCTCGCGTCGTCGCTCGTGCCGGATGTGCCGAGGGAGTTGTGCGGCGGCGTCACCGTGCCGCGCATCCCGCCGGGCCATATCGAGCCGGTCATTTGTGTGTCCATCGGGACGGGGATCGCGTCCGTCCGCACGAGATCGGGGCGGAGCGCCATCATCGCGGCCGTCTCGAAGTGCCCCGCGTGGCCGGGGAGCGTGCCGAGTTTCGTGTGCGCCTCGGCGGCGATCAACCCGTCCCACGCGAGCGACCAGTACGACGCCGCACCAATCGCGAGGCGCTTCAGCGGCCCTTCCTCCCGCGCGACGAGGCGCACGAGTTCGTCGTTGCCGCCGTGCCCATTGAGCAGGTAGACGCGCCGCGCCCCCATCCGCGCGAGGCTGTCGAGTAAGTCCCGCAGCGTCGCGCTGAATGTGCTGCTGGAGAGCGACATCACGCCAGGGAAGGGGAAATGGTGCTGCGACGCGCCGTAGCAGACCGTCGGCGCGACGAGCACCGGCACCGACGCGGCGGCTGCCATGCGGTGGCTGATCGTCTCCACGATGCAGGTGTCCGTGATGATCGGCAGGTGCGGCCCGTGCTGCTCAATCGCCGCCGAGGGGAGAATCACCGTCGCGTCCGGCACTATCCGGCCCGCCTCATCGCGTGTCAGTTCGGCCAGGAGATGGGTCACGCGGCATTCCTCCGGTATCGGGAAGGGCTGAGGGCTGAGGACTAAGAGGGGATCGACTTCCCATCCTTCGTTCTCGGTCGTTATTGCACAGACGCGAAACAGGGTTCCATGTCACTATAGGAAACGCGCTGGGAGATGTCAAGCAACATCGGGACAATGCCGTAACCGCGCTCTTGTGCTTCTTGACAATGCCTCGCACGCCCGTAAGATGGAAAGCAGTTTCACGATAGCAGCATGACGGCGAAAGGCGCGGGCAATGAGTGGCGACTATCAAGTGCGTGCATTGGCGCGCGGCCTCGCGATCCTCACCTCCTTCTCGCTGACGCACCCGGAGCAATCGCTGACCGCGATCAGCACGCGCCTCGGGCTGGCGAAGGGGACGGCGGTGCGTCTGCTCACCGTGCTGGACGCGCACGGATTCGTCGAGCGCGCCGCCTCCGAGCGATACCGCCTCGGCGTGCGGCTCTTCGAACTCGGCAGCATCTACGAGCAGACATTTTCCATTGAGCAGGCGGCGCGCCCCGCGCTCGAACGGCTCGCGCACGAGTGCGCGCAGACGGCGAACCTCGGCATCCTCAACGCAGGGCAGGTTGTCCACATCGCCGTCGTGACGCCGCCGCGCCCGATCCACTTCGCGGGGCAGGTCGGGGCGCGGGAACTCGTGCACTGCACCGGGCTTGGCAAGGCGCTCATCGCCGATCTCCCCGCCGACGCGCTGGAGGCAATCGTCGCGGAGCACGGTCTGCCGAGCCGGACGCCGAGAACCCTCACGACCATCGACGCGCTGCGCGACCGGCTCGCCATCGTCCGGGAGCGCGGCTATGCCACCGACGACGACGAATCGTTCGTCGGCCTGACCTGCATCGCCGCGCCCATCCGCGATGCGACGGGCACGACCGTCGCCGCCCTCAGCGTCTCCGGCACGACGATGGAATTTGCGGCGAACGACTACGCGCCCGCCGTCATCACAGCGGCGGCGGCGGTCTCGCTGCGGCTGGGGTTCGGCGTGCGCGTCAGCGCGACCGAGGAAGTGCTGAGTAACGAGTAACGAGTAGCGAGTAGCGAGCAACCAGGAGAATGAGCCGCGTACTTGTTACTTTGAGCTTGGTACTCGCTACTCGCTACTGTCTGGAGGTGAACGATGATCGTTGATGTCCACACGCATGTGCCGCGATACCGGGACCAGTCGGAGATTCCGGGCGCACTGGTGAGCGCGAAGTTGCGGCCCGACAAGACGATTGCGACGACCTATACATGGGACGACTACCTCGCGGTGATGGAGCCGGTGGATCGCGCGATCTGCTTTAACATCGCCGCCGACCCGCGACCGGACGCCCGCGAAATCCTGCCGCACCACATGGCGCCCGCTCGTGTCATCAACGACGAGACTGCCGCGTTCGTGCGGGCGTATCCGGAGAAGTTCATCGGCTTCCTCACGCTCCACCCGCACGCCGCCGATGTGCTTGAGGAAATCGAGCGTGCCACACAGGACCTCGGCCTGCGCGGCATCAAGTTTGGCCCGAACTACCAGAACTTCGATCCCGTTGGCCCGGAGGCGTTCCGTGTCTACCGCCGCGCGCAGGAGTTGCGACTGCCGATCCTGTTTCATCAGGGAACCTCGCCGGAGCGGTTCGCGGGTCTCGATTTCGCCCACCCGCGCCACATGGATCGGGTCGCGACGGCGTTCCCGGACCTCACGGTCATCATGGCGCACATGGGGCATCCGTGGCAGATCGACTGCTTCACCGTGATCCGCAAGCACCCGAATCTCTGGGCCGATGTCTCCGCGAATTTCTACCGCGAGTGGTCGCACTACAACGCGATGCGCCACGCGACGGAGTGGGGCGTGCTGGACAAGCTGCTCTTCGGGTCGGACTTCCCCGCCGCCACGCCGCAGGAGACGATGGACGGGATGCGGCGCGTCAACGCGATCCTGGACGGAACCGCGCTGCCCCGCGTGCCGGAGGATCAGATCGAGGCGATCATCCACCGCGACAGCCTCGCGCTCCTCGGCCTCGCATAGCATCGCGCGCCCGATGTACCTTTTGATGATCGATGGAAGGGAAAGGAAGAGGGAAATGGCCGACATGGACGATCGCGAGTTGTTCGATTATCTCCAACAGGAACTCTACGTCTCGGTCTTCTCCGATGTGCTGGACAGCCTCGGCTACCGCGAGCAGGCGATGGACGCAACGATTCGCCCGATCTACCGGGACGCGGTCGTCGTCGGGCGGGCGCACACGGTGCTCTCGACGGACGTGTACGAGATGCCGTCGGACCCCTATAGCGCAGAGATCGCCGCGATCGACAGCCTGAAGCCGAACGATGTGCTCGTCGCCTCCACGAACCGCTCGACGCGCACCTGTTTCTGGGGCGAACTGCTCTCGACGACGGCGCGGGCGCGCGGGGCGCGGGGCGTCGTCATCGACGGCTACGTCCGCGATGTGCGGCGCATCGAGGAGATGCGGTTCCCGATTTTCTCCACCGGGATGCGCCCGGTCGATGCGGCGGGCCGCAGCCTCGTCGTCGCGCACGGGACGCCCGTGCTCTGCGGCGGCGTGGTCGTCCACCCCGGCGACATCATCTTCGGCGACGCGGACGGCCTCGTGGTCATCCCCCGTGCGGTGGAGCAGGAGGCAATCGCGCGGGCGAAGGAGAAGGTCGCGGGGGAGGATCGGGCGCGGCTCGATCTGGAGCGCGGCGACCTCCTGCGCGATGTGTACGACCGCTACGGCGTGCTCTAAGAAAGGGAGGCGGCGCGTGCAAATCACTGCCATTCGCCCGGTCGTCGTCAACGCCCGGATGCGCAACTGGGTTTTCGTGAAGGTGGAAACGGACGCGGGCATCTCCGGCTGGGGCGAGGCGTCGCTGGAATGGAAGACACGGGGCGTCGTCGGTTGCATCGACGACCTCGCGCCGTTCGTGATCGGGCTGGACCCGCGCCGCATCGAGCATCTCTATCAGGTGATGTTCCGGCAGCCCTTCTTCCGCTCCGGCGTCGTCGGCATGTCCGCGATCAGCGGCATCGAGCAGGCGTGCTGGGACATCTTCGGCAAGTCGGTCGGGCTGCCGGTCTACCAGTTGCTTGGCGGCGCGGTGCGCGATCGCATCCGCATGTACGACCACCTCGGCGGCGGGGAGATGAACAGCCTCTACCTCCAGGACACCGAGGATCAGATGGCCGCCCGCGCCCGCGAATCGGTCGATGCGGGCTACACCGCCCTCAAGGCGCTCGTCGTGCCGCGCAGCGGGCCGCTCGAAGGGCGCGCGGCGATTGTTCGATCCGCCAGGCTGATGGAGGCGATCCGCAAGGAAGTGGGCGACGACATCGACATCATGGTCGATTTTCACGGGCGCACCGCGCCGGAGATGGCGATTCTCTACGGCGAGGCGCTCGCGCCGTACCACCCATACTTCATCGAGGAGCCGTGCCTGCCGGACAGCGCGGACGGGTTGCTGCGCGTCTCGCAGGCGCTGACAATCCCCATCGCGTCCGGCGAGCGGCTGGTGACGCGCTATCAGTTCCGCGAACTGCTCGAAAAGCGCGCGGTGGCGATCATCCAGCCGGACCTCTGCCACTGCGGCGGACTCTGGGAGGCGCGGAAGATCGCGGCGATGGCCGAGACGTACTACATCTCGCTCGCGCCGCACAATCCGCTCGGCCCCATCGCCACCGTCGCGGCGATCCATTTCGGCATGGCGACGCCAAACTTCCTCATCCAGGAGGCGATCCGCGCCGATGTGCCGTGGCGCGAGCATGTCGTCACCTCCCCTGTCACGATCAAGGACGGCTACGCCACGCTCAAGGACGCGCCGGGCCTCGGTGTCGACGTGAACGAGGAAGAAGCCGCGAAGCACCCCTTCGAGCAGGAAGTGCTGATGCGCTCCTTCCACGATGACTCGTCCGTCGCGGACTGGTGAGCGTGACAGAGGAAATGGGGAAAAACAATCGAACCACAGAGGCACAGAGGACACAGAGAGGGAATAAAGGGGGAAGCCTCACTCTTCTTTTCCTCTCTCCGCGTTGCCTCTGTGCTCTCTGTTTCTCGGTGGTTCAATCGGTTTGACTGTTTGACTGGCTGATACTGAGGGGGAGCGGGGATGAGTGCGAGTCAGTTTCAGGCGGGGGTGGGGCGGGTGAGCATCACGCCGCCGCTTTCCGCGCCGCACGCGAGTTGGGGCGCGCAGGTACACGTCTTCCCCGATGGGGTGGAGGCGGACCTATGGGCAACGGTGCTTGTCGTCTCGGACGGTGCGACGATGGCGGCGTTCGTCGATCTCGACCTCGTCATCGTATCGCGCGAGGAGAGCGACGCAATCCGGGCGGCGGTGGCGCGCGTGCTTGAGATTCCCCCGGCGCGAGTGCGCTGCTCCGTGACGCACAACCACGCGGGGCCGCCGCCGAGCGCGTGGGACTGGACGGAGGAGGGTGGCGGCGCGCTGCGGGGGTATTACCGCGAACTGCCCGCCTACGCCAGTGGCGCGGCACGGCTCGCGCTGCGCGGTCTACGCCCCGCCCGTGTCGCGGTCGGGAGCGGGGAGAGCCGGGTCGCGGTCAATCGTCGCGAGACCGCGCCGGATGGCCGCACCGTGACCGGGACGAACCCCGACGGCATCATCGACCCGCAGGTCTTCGTTGCGCGGATCGACGGCGCGGCGGGCGACCCGCTCGCCACCATCGTCGGCTACACGATGCACCCGACAACGATGGGGCCGTCGAACCGGCTCGTCAGCCCCGACTGGCCGGGCCATCTCAAGCGCACCGTCGAATCGCTGACGGGCGCGACGTGCCTCTTCGCGCAGGGCGCGACGGGCGATGTCGGCCCCGGCCCGGACGGATACACGGACGACGTGCGCGTCATCCGGCGGCTCGGCGCGGCGGTCGGGTGCGAAGCGGCGCGGGTTTACCTCGGGATGCACTTGCCCGCCGTCCGCTACGAGCATGCGCGCGTCTGGGAGTCCGGCGCGCCGCTTGGCACGTGGCAGGCGGTGCCGATTGAGGAACCCGCGCCCGTCGTGCGCGCCGTGTCTCGGCAGATTCATCTACCGGTGTGCGCGCTCCCATCGCTCGCGGAGGTGGAGGCGGATGTACAGGACGCGGTTGGCCACTTGAACGCGCTCAAGAAGCGCGATGCGCCCGCAGCCGCGATCGAGGCAGCGACGTTCCGCGCGAAGCGCGCGAACATGACCCTGTTCCGCGTGCAGACCTTCGGCGGGCGCGAGACGTTCCCCATCGATCTGCACCTGCTACAGATCGGCCCGGTGGTCTTCGCAGGGGTGGAGTGCGAGCCATTCTGCGCGATCGCGCTGGCAATCAAGGAACAGTCACCCTTCCCACATACATGGTTCGGCGGCTACACGGGCGGCTGGTTCGGCTACGTCCCGATGCCGGACGCCTACCCCCGCGCGGGCTACGAAGTGACGACCTCGCCCTACACGCCGGATGCCGCCGCGACGCTCGTCGCGGAGACGAGCGCGGCATTGCGGGAACTGGCGGCACCCTCACGATGAGTTGACGAGTGATGCCGCGCAATGGCTGATTCCTCTGGTATGCTGGTGCGCGGGATGTGACACGATACACGAGGGCAAGTAGGTACGCGATGCGACGCGCTTCTGTGCCGTTACGAGGGACGCGGACACTGCGTGACGTGGTGCCCGATGTTCTCGCTGTGCCGGGGTATCGGCGTCTCTGGCTCTCCAGCCTGCTGTACTACCACGCCTTCCACTTCGAGATTATCACGGCGGGGTGGGTCGTGCTGGTCAAAACCGGGTCGCCGATCTCGGTCGGACTGGTCGGCTTCTGTCGCACGATCCCGATGTTCGTCTTCGGCCTGATCCTCGGCGCGGCGGCGGACCGGTTCCGGCGCACGAATGTCCTGCTCGGCGTGCAGCTCGTCGGGCTGACAGCGGCGCTCGCCCTCGCCGTGCGTTTCTCGTTTGGCGCGGCACAACTCTGGCAAATTTACGCGATTACGGGCATCCTCGGCTGTGGATGGGCGACGGATTTCTCGACGCGCCGCGCGCTCATCTCCGAGATGCACGCGCGGGATCGGGTGGTCAACGCCCTCTCGCTCGAATCGATGTCCATGCAGGGGAATAAAATCCTCGCGACCCTCCTCAGCGGCGTCTTCCTCGCGGTCAGCGGCGCGACGTTGTGCTACTGGTGGCTGACGCTGATCTACTTCCTCAACCTCCTCGCCGTCCTGCGGCTGCGGCGGTTCCTCGGTGAGGAAAAAGTGCAGCACGCCGCGCAGCGGGTGCGCCTGCTGCAACTAGTGCGCGGCGGCTGGTCCGTCGCGATACAGACGCCGGTGATCCTCGGCGTGCTGCTCATCACCGTCGTGATGAACCTGCTTGTCTTCCCATACCAGCAGATGATCCCGGTGATCGCGCGGGACATCCTCGCGGTCGGCCCCCGGCAAATGGGGATTCTCGCGGGCGCGGACGGCCTCGGCGCAATTGTTGTCGGGGCGACACTCGCGCGGCGCGCGCGGCCATCGCGTCACGGCATCCTCTTCCTCTGTGGCGCGTTCGGCGTCTGCGCGCTCGTGATCGGGCTTGCGCTGTCGCGGATTTTCGCGCTCTCATGGGGCATTCAGATCGCGCTCGGCATCTGCTCCGGTGCATTCGGCGCGATGCAGCCCGTGCTGATCCTCAACATGGTGGATGTGGCGATGCGCGCCCGCGCGATGGGGATGCTCGCGATGGCGATTGGCGTCGGCCCCTTCGGCATCCTGCTCACCGGCGTCCTCAGTTCCACCATCGGCGCGACGTGGACGATCAGCGCGATGGCGCTCGTCGCCCTTGTGCTCATGGTGGGCATCATCACCCGCAGCCGCACGCTCCTCGCTGCGTGAAGGGTCGGGTGCCCTTTGGGCAGATGTGGTTCAATCGTTTCCCGTTCTACTACGATGCGCGCTGTCAAACGCCGTGAAGTTGAGGAGAATGCACAATGCCAGACCGTCTCAGCCTGAGTATCGACCGCAATGCCCCGGTGCCGATGCGCGACGGGACGACGCTGTACGCCGATGTTTACCATCCCTCCGGCCCTGGCCCGTACCCGACGCTCCTGCAACGGACGCCATACGATAAGCAGAACCCCGCCGCGAACATGCCGTTCATCCTGCGGGCGATGGCGCGTGGGTACGCCATCGTCGTGCAGGATGTGCGCGGGCGGTTCGAGTCCGAGGGTGCGTTCCGCGCCTTCGTTAACGAGCGGCAGGATGGCTACGACACCATCGAGTGGCTCGTCGCGCAGCCGTGGTGCAACGGCGCGGTCGGCATGTTCGGCGGCTCGTATGTTGGCCTGACGCAGTGGCAGGCGGCGATGAGTGGACATCCCGCGCTCAAGGCGCTCGCCCCGAGTATCACCGCCGCCAACTACCACAATGGCTGGGCCTATCAGGGCGGCGCGTTCGAACTCGGCTTCAACCTCTCGTGGACGCTCGGCGCGCTCTCCGTGAACACCCTCCTGAAGAAGCGCGCCCGCGACCCGTCCCTGGAGTCAACGTGGCAGACGCTCATGAGTAGCGTCGACGCGATGCCAGAGGAGTTTGCGCGCCTGCCACTCGCGGGGCACCCGATCCTCGCGGCGTTCGCGCCCTACTACGACGAGTGGATCAACCACCCGATGTATGACGACTACTGGGCGAACCTCGACGTCTCGACGCGGTACGGATCGCTCAACGTCGCCGCGCTCAACATTGGCGGCTGGAGCGACATCTTCCTGCAAGGGACGCTCGACAACTTCGCCGGGATGCGCGCGCAGGCGCCCGCCGAGGTGCATGACCGGCAGCGGCTACTCGTTGGCCCGTGGAATCACGGTGGCATGGTGCGCGGCAACCCGATTGGCGATATTGACTTCGGGATGCGCTCCACGGGGAGCGTGATCGACGTGGACGGCATCCATCTGCGCTGGTTCGACCGCTGGCTGCGCGGCGAGGAGAACGGCGTGGACGGCGAAGCGCCCGTGCGGCTCTTCGTCATGGGGTCGAACGAGTGGCGTGACGAGCGGGAATGGCCGCTCGCCCGCACCGACTGGCAGGAGTGGTTCCTCCGCAGCGACGGCAGGGCGAACACGCTCAATGGCGACGGCGCGCTCAGCCGCGAATCGCCGCCTGCGGAGCCACCGGACACCTACGTCTACAACCCGCGCAACCCCGTCCCGACGATGGGCGGTGGCCTCTGTTGCAATCAGGTCTTCACGCTCGGCGGCGCGTACGATCAGCGGGCCGTCGAGGCGCGGGAGGATGTGCTGGTCTACACCACGCCGCCGCTCGAACAGCCCGTCGAAGTGACCGGGCCAATCACGTTGATCCTCCACGCCAGCACGAGCGCGACGGACACGGACTGGACGGCGAAATTGGTGGATGTCTCGCCCTGTGGCCACGCCCGCAACCTGACCGACGGCATCCTTCGCGCCCGCTTCCGCGCGTCGATGCGCGAGGGAACGCTGCTCACACCCGGCGAGGTCGTGCGATACGCGATCGACCTCTGGTCCACGAGCAACACCTTCCTGCCCGGCCATCGCATCCGCTTGGAAGTCTCCAGCAGCAACTTCCCGCGCTTCGACCGCAACCCAAACACTGGCGAACTCCCCGGCCGCTCCGCCGAAATGGTCAGCGCGTTGCAGACGGTCTTCCACTCGTCGGAGCATCCGTCACGACTTATCTTGCCAGTTATTCCAGCATAGGAGTATTTGGATTCAGCCTACGTCTCGCGATCCATGAGCACAGTACGCAGTATCTTTGTGTTCCAAATCGCCATTCCACAGCCGAAGAAATGCTTCTGATCCAATGTCCAGATCGTAGTCTTGGTCGCCATTGCGACCGCGACCGTGTGCCAGTCATCGGGATCGTCGGGAATGCGTTGGCGCGCTTCCCGCTCGAGGGGTGCGTAGATAGATTCTACAACGAAGGTGCAACGGGACTCAGCAAAGAACGTCGAGATCATTTTATGACGATCTGCATCTCGTTCGATGAGTTTCCCGCGTCGCACCCAACTCCTGAGCCGGTTGTCGATGATGTGCGACGCCTCATCCCATGTATATTCCGCGATATAAAGTTTTTCGAGTGCGGGATGCATAAGGAGCGAATGCCGCATATCTCCCTCACGGGTCAGTTCGTTCACGAGGATGTTCGCGTCAATCGTGAGATTCACTCGTGTGTCAGATCGAGTTCATTCGCAAGTTCCTCGCGAGTCATCCCCGTCTGGCGCAAGACTTCCTCCAGGGCGGCTTGGAAGTCATTGAACGCCGCCTCGACTTTCGCGCGGTCCACAGGTTGGACGGGCGTATAGATACCCAATACCTGCCCATGCCGCTCGATGATGATCGGCTCGCTGCCCTTCAATTTCTCGGCGAGATCGCCGCGCAGTTCGCGGACGCCGACGTGTTTGACGCTCATCTGAAGCCTCCAGGATTGTGTACGTACCGCCTGTGTACACAATACACCGCCCTCGCCCGTCGCACAAGGCGTGTCGGGCTGGATGTCTGACCGGGATGATGAGAGGATAGTCGCAACGACCGGATATTCCGAGGGAAGAGGAGGATTCTATGGCGATTCGCATTGTCACTGGGGGCATCGCGCAGGAGACGAACACATTCCAGTGGGAGCCGACGACGCTGACCGATTTCCAGAAGGGGTCGAGCGGCATCGTGCGGCGTGATGGCATCATCGCGATGGAGGGGACGGGGACGATCTACGGCGGCATCGTCGCGGAGGCGAAGCGGCAAGGGGTCGAACTGATTCCGACGACGTACGGCCACGCGGTGCCGGGCGGGCGCGTCTCGCGCGAGGCGTTCGAGACGATGCGGGACGAAATTCTCGCGGGTATCCGCGCCGCGCTGCCGGTGGACGGCGTGCTGCTCGGCATCCACGGCGCGATGGCGCTGGAGCACAACGACGATGGCGAGGGGCCGCTGATCACGGCGGTGCGCGAACTCGTCGGGCCGGACGTGCCCATCGTTGCGCCGCTCGACCTGCACACGAACCTCTCGGACATGATGATGGCAGAGGCGACGGCGTTCGTCGGCTACAAGGAGTACCCGCACATCGACACGCCCCAGACGGGCGCGCGGGCGCTGCAAATTCTCGTCGCGACGATCAAGGGCGAGATCGCGCCGACGATGGCGCACGTCCGCCTGCCGTTGATCGCCCCGAACCAGTCGATGGTGACGACGTGGCAATCGCCGCTGAAGATCGCGATTGACCGCGCGCGGGAGATCGAGCGGGAACCGGGCGTCGTCGCGGCGACGGTGCTCGGCGGCTTCCCCTTCACCGACACCCCGTTCACCGGCGTCGCGACGATTGTCGTCACCGACAACGCCCCCGCCCTAGCCAAACAGTACGCGAACGAACTGGCGAGCATCTGCTGGGAGCGGCGCACGGACTTCACGATCCACCCGACGCCGGTGGACACCGCGATTGCCGAGGCGATGGCGGGCGCGCCGGGGAGCGTCTACGTGCTCGCGGACATTTCCGATTCGGGCGCGAGTGGCACGGCGGGCGATGGGACGGCGGTGCTGCGCGGCCTGCTTGCGGCGCGGGCGCGCTCCGCCTCGGTCGCGCAGATCATGGATCGGGAGGCGGTCGCCGCGTGCATCGCCGCCGGGGTCGGCAGCACCGTGACGCTCAGCGTCGGCGGCAAGCATGACGGTCTGCACGGTGACCCGGTGGCGGTGACGGGGATAGTGCGCCTGATCCACGAGGGGCATTTCCCGATTGCCGGGCCGATGGGCGGCGGCACCATCGCGAGCCGGGGGACGACGATTGTGCTGGAGATCGACGGGCCGGGCGGCATCGAATTGCAACTGACCGAATTGCGCGGCCACCCGCATGACCTCAACTTCTTCCGCGCCTTCGGCATCGAGCCGACGGAGCGGCGCATCCTCGTCCTGAAGAGCGCCGCGCACTTCCGCGCCGCCTTCGAGCCAATCGCAACGAAAGTGATCGAAGTCGAAGCGCCCGGCATCAGCAGCCCGGACTTACACACGTTCCCGTACGAGCGCCTCCGCCGCCCGGTCTACCCGCTCGACCTCGATACGCGGTGGTCGCCAGGGGAGACAGTAACGAGTAACGAGTAACAAGTAACAAGTAATACTCTTTCGCGATAGTGATGGCGTGATACCCGCGTAGGGGCGATGCTCGAATCGCCCTCTTGCGACGGTAGGACGCTCCGGCAGCGGCGTGGATGCTCCGGGGAGGGCGATTCGACCATCGCCCCTACGCAGCGAAACCAATCCAGACATCACGGCATCTCTATCGCGAAGTCGCTCTCGCGTAGTGGCGGTACCTCGTTACTCCCCACTGGTTCCAGCCGCTGCGTCTCGGTGGCATCGGCGGTGACGGCCTCCCATGAGTAGCGCATCGGCAGGAGGCGTTGCTCGCTCCACGCGATGCGCTGATCGGCGTAGTGCGGGCTGCCGGGGTGGCCGTTCGCGCCGAGCGGGACGACCCAGCCGCTCTTGTCCCAGTCTGCGAGGTCGAAGCAGTAGCGGTTCACGGAAAGCCCCGTGACGGTGAAGTCGCCCGCGCCCAGGCCGCCGTAGCCGCCGACCTGCGGTGTGTCGCTATCCCCACCGACACTGACGGTGGGCGGGTTCAGCAATTCTTTCAGTTCGGGAAAGGTCGCGGCGAGCGTGTGCTGTGGCGCGGTACGGTGGATGCGGCCCCACTGCCACATCGCTATCTCCGGCCCGCACCGCTCCGTCAGCCACGCGACGGCGCGAGTGAGCGCATCCGACAGGACGGACTCCCACGTCGCGCCCTCCGGCAGGAGCGTTGTGTCGCCCGCGTGCATTAGCGCAAGCGTTGTCGCGCGGAGGCGGGCGGCGAAGGGGAGCAGTTCGAGCACGTCCTTCTGGCGCGGGCTGCGCACGAGGGGTGCGAGGTACGGCCCCTCCATCAGGATGCCGATGACGCACTCGCGCCAGGCCGCGCAGATCGACGCCGGGACGCTCTCCGGCCCCATCGTGCCGTCCCACGCCTGCATCAGCGCCTTCGCTTCCGCCGCGCGCTCGTTCTGTGGTGCGACGCGGTCGAGCATCGCGACCATCATCTGGCTCGGGATGGACCGCCTCTCCGCGTGGATGGATTCCATTTCCGCGATCGTCGCACCCGTCATGTCGCGCAGGCGGTCGGTGATGCGGTCGGCGCGGTACGGCGGCGCGAAGTCGAGGCAGATCGGGTACGGGTAGTCGTCGCCGACGATGCGGTTGTTCGCGGTGACGAAGAAGCCGGTCTCCGGGTTCGTCATGCGCGGCAGGTCCGCGTGCGGGATGCGGCTCTGCCATTCGTGCTCGCCCGTCCACCCCGGCACTGGGAGCCAGAAGTTCGCCTGCGAGCGGAGGGGGATCTCGCCGCGCGTCAGGTAGCCGATCGTGCCGTTCTTGTCCGCCATCAGGAAGTTGTTCGCGGGGTCAACCCAATCGCGCATCTTCGCGTCGAGGTCCTCCACGCTCGTCGCCGAGAGCATCGGCAGGAAGGTCTCGAAGCCCATATTTGGCCCCGCCGTCGCGCTGTACCGCATCGCGACGGCGACGCCGCTCGCCGGGTCGCCGATCGTCACGGGGCCGTGGTGCGTCACGGTCACGTCGATCGCGACCGATTCCGCGCCGCGCACGGCGATGGTCTCGTGGTGCCGCTCCGCCGCGCGCCACTCGCCCCTGAATTCGTAGCGGGTCGGATCGCCGGGGGCGAACTTCTCGATGTAAAGATCCTGATAGTCGGCGGAGGCGTGCGTGATGCACCACGCGACGCGCGCGTTGTGCCCGAAGTGCGCGAAGGCGGGCACGCCACCGAAGGAGTAGCCGATCACGTCGAATTCCGGGCAAACGAGGTGATTCTGGTAGTAAACACTCGGCGTGTCGAGCGCGCGGTGCGAGTCGCCGCAGAGGAGCGGCATGCCGGACGCAGTGCGCGTGCCGTGCACCACCCAACTGTTGCTCCCCGATCCCCAATCCCACACGCCCGCCATCGCCTCGACCGCGACTGCGAGGTCCGCCGTTCCATCAGGGACGCCTGTGTAATCCGCGCCTGGCGGGATAATCAGCACGCCGGGCACCGCCGCGCCCGCGCGCAGTTTCGCGATCATCTCTGGCCCGCCGACGCTCAGTTGCCGCGCCCGCCAGAGTTTCTGTCCCCAGACGCCCATCAGGACGTGCCGCACCTTGTAGACCGCGATGGAGTGCCACGGCTGCCACGGCTCCGGCGTTGTCTCTGTCAGATGATACTCAACGGGCAGAACGGTCGTCGTCTCGATGAAGGCGTTCACGCCCGCCGCGTATGCGTCGAACATCGCGCGGGTGTCGGGGGAGAAGGCGGCGTAGTCGGCCTGCGCGCTCGGGCCGAGCCGGAGGCGGCGCATCAGGATGTCGTGCTCCAACCCGCCCGGCCCCGCGACTTCCGCCCACCGCCCGGTGGCGCGGCGGCGGTCGTACTCCATCTGCCAGAGCCGGTCCTGCGCGTGGACATACCCCTGTGCGAAGAATGCATCGTGCACCGACCCCGCGCGAATGTGCGGGATGCCGAGCGAGTCCCGCACGACCTCCACCGGCTCGTCAAGGCCCGTCAGTGTCACCGTGCCCGTATGATCCGGGATCGCCGCCTGCATATTGCCCAAAAAGCCCCCGCGCTCGTCCTTCCGCATCGCCACGCTTTCCCCTCTCGCTCTTTGGCGTCTATCCGTGCTCAGGCAGGCACGATAACACAGCGCGCCGGGGCACGATAGCGTCCGCAAGAGGAGGATGTTATCAGGCGGGCTTGCCGATTTGCCCCGTATGGGCGAGCGCGCCGATCATGTTGAGGATGAGCCGCGCCGCGAGGAAACTCGTGATGTTGCCGACATCGAGTGCGGGGGCGACCTCGACGAAATCGAAGCCGACCACGTTGCCCCTCGTCGCGATGCCACGCAGGAGGTTCGTCGCCTCGTAGTACGTCACGCCACCGAAGGCGAGCGCCCGCGTGCCGGGCGCGATTGCGGGGTCGAGGCCGTCCGCATCAAACGTGACGTAGTACCGCTCCGCCGCCGGGATCCGGGCGAGCGCCGCCTCGACGCCGATCCGATGCAACTCCTCCGCGCCGATCAGGACGCTCCCGTACGCGCGGGCGTCATCGAATTCGATCTGTCGCCCGCTGCCAACGGAGCGCAGACCGATCTGCGCCATGCCGCGCACCCAGGGCAATTCCGACGCCCGGCGCATCGGGCTGCTCAGGCCTTCGCGCACCCCGTTGCGCTCGTCCCGCCAGTCGAGATGCGCGTCGATCTGCACGAGGCAGAACGGCTCCCGACCCTCGTATGCCCGGTGGATGGGGATGGGGATCGCATGGTCGCCGCCGAGGACGACCGGCACCGCGCCGCGATCGAGGATGGCGCGGATGACGGCGGTGGCCGCCCGATCATTCGCCTCGAACGCGCCCGGCATCATCGCGACATCGCCGCAATCCACGATCCGGACGATGCGTCCCGCGAAGATCTCCCCGCCGAAGTCGTAGTCGTAGTGCGTCAGGAAGCGCGCGGGGCGGAGCGATTGCGCGCGGATGGCGTCCGGCGCGGTGCTGCAATCGCCGCGCGATGCCGCCATGTCATACGGCGTGCTGAACGGGATACCAACGACCGCGATGTCCGCATCGAGCGCGGCGAGGTCCGTGCAGCGCGGCATATCCAGAAACGTCGGCTTCCCATTCGGCACGGGCAGAATCTCGCAACTCACCGCAGGCCCCTCTCATAACCACAGAGACACAGAGGACACAGAGACGGAGGGAGAAATGCAAAGAAGAGATGACGCAAACCGAACTAATTAAATATCGTCGGCTGAGTTTCATTCATGTATCTCTTTCCCCTCTATGTCTCTGTGGTTAAATCGTCGTCCTCAGACATTGCGCATCGTTGGGTCGAGGACATCGCGCAGCCAGTCGCCGATGCGGCTGACGGAGATCGTCGTCAGCGTCAGGAGGATGCCGGGGAAGGTGCTGATCCACCACGCGGTGTTCAGGTATTCGCGCCCCTCGCCGAGCATCCCGCCCCACGAGGCGGTCGGCGGTTGCACGCCGAGGCCGAGGAACGAGAGCGTGCTTTCGAGGATGATCGTCCGCGCGAGATCGAGCGAGCCGACGACGATCAGCGAGGCGGCGATGTTCGGCAGGATATGCCGGAAGAGGATGCGGCCCGCCATCGCGCCGAGCGCGCGCTCCGCCGTGACGAAGTCGCGCTCCTTGACCGCGAGCACCTGTGCCCGCGCGATCCGGGCATACGTCACCCAGCCGCTGATGCCGACGACGATAATCAGGTTTCGCAGCGACGGGCCGAGCACGGCGATCACGGCGATGGCGAGGAGGATGAAGGGGAAGGCGAGCTGCATGTCGCCGAGCGTCATGATCGCCTCGTCCAGCCAGCCGCCCACATATCCCGCAATCAGCCCCAGCAGCGAGCCAAAGCATCCGCCGATCAGGACCGCCAGGAAGCCGACGGTCAGCGAGATGCGCGCGCCGTAGAGCATCCGTGAGAGGACATCGCGCCCGATCTGGTCCGAGCCGAGCGGGTATGTTTTGTCGTCGGAGAGGAACGCGGGCGCGTGCAGGCGGCCAGAGAGCGTACCCTTCGTCGGATTGTACGGCGCGAGCACGGGCGCGAAGATGGCGATGAGGACGACGAGCAGCAGGAAGCCCATGAAGAACCAGACGGGCAGCGGGACGCGCGCCCGCCGCCGCTTGCCGGTGCGCGGGGTCGCGTCGTCCGCGAAGGCGGCGAGGGCAGCCGCGCCGCCCGTCGGTTGGATCGTCTCACCGCGCGTCGCCATCGTTCGCCCCTCACGCATTCCGGATACGCGGGTCGAGCCGCCCATAGAGCAGGTCCGTCGCGAGATTGACCAGCACGAAGGCAACGGCGGCGAGGAAAACGGTCGCCTGCACGACGGGGTAATCGCGGTTGCGGATCGCGTCGATGGCAAGCCGCCCCATCCCCGGCCAGGAGAAGATCGTCTCCGTGACGACCGCGCCCCCTAAGAGCGCGCCGAACTGCAACCCCATGATCGTGATGACGGGGACGAGCGCGTTGCGGAAGCCATGTGCGAGGGTGACGACGCGGGGGGCAAGCCCCTTCGCCCGCGCCGTGCGGATGAACTCTTGCCCCATCGTCTCCAGCATCGCGGAGCGCGTCAGCCGCGCGATCGAGGCCATCGCGAAGGTGCCGAGCGTGATCGTCGGCATGACGAGGTGCGAAATCCCGCCCCGCCCGCCGACCGGAAAGAGATGGAACCGCACGGAGAAGAAGAGGATGAGCAGGATGCCGAGGTAGAAGGTCGGCAGCGCCTGACCGATCACCGCGATCGTCATCGTCAGATTGTCCACGAAACTGCGGGGCCGCACGCCCGCCATGATGCCGAGCGGCAGCCCGACGATGATCGCGAAGAGGAACGACGAGACGGCGAGCGTGATCGTCGCGGGGAGCCGACCGAGGGCGAGGCCGAACGCCGGTTCGTGCTGCCGGATCGAGTCGCCGAGGTCGCCATGCGCCGCCCGGCCGAGGAAGACGGCGTACTGCACGGGCAGCGGATCATTGAGGCCGTAGCGGTCGCGCACGCGCTGGATCTCCGCTGGCGGGGCGTCCGGCGGGAGGATGAGCGTGATCGGGTCGCCCGACAGGCGGGTGACGAAGAAGACGATCGTGCTGACGCCCCAGAGGACGATGATCGTCCGAATGAGGCGCCGGAGAAGAAATTGCCCCATCGGTCGCTAGCCCGTCACGAAGTTGAAGTTCTCCTTGCGGAGGTTAAGGTAACTATTCCCGTAGTACCGGAAGTTGAGGTAGTTCGCCGCCCCATAGGAGATCACGGGCTGGAGGATCGGGATCCACGGGAAGTTCTCGCGGAAGATTTCGTTCATCCGCTTGTAGTCCTTCAGGCGAAGATTCGCGTCGAGCGACGTGCGCCCCTCCGCGCCCAGTTTGTCCCATTCCTCGTCGCGCCAGTAATCCTGCGGGCCGCCGGGGCCGAGAAGCCGCCACATCATGCCGTCCGGGTCGAGCACCGTGCTCGTCGGGTCGGTCCACCACATCCCCTTGAAACTCTTGTTGGTGTTCTTCTGGGCGCGGACGGAAATCTCGATCAACTCCGCCTTCGCGTTGACGCCGACATCCTTCCACATCTGGATGATCGCCTCCGCCATCTGGCGGTCATTGGCGATGTACCCCTGCGTCGTCTCGATGATGATTTCCTCGTTGTTGTAGTTCGCCTGCTTGAGGAGCGCCTTCGCTTTGGTCGGGTCGTAGGCGAGCGGCGGGAGGGTGTCATCGTAGGCGAAGTCGCCCTTCGAGATGCCGCCATTTGGCACGAGCCCCTGGCCACGGAAAATTTCCTTGATGATGGACTGCCGATCCACCGCGAAGGCGAGCGCCTGCTTGACGAGTTTGTTGGAGAGCGGCGCGACCTTGGAGTTCACGCCGAGCGCCCAAAGCCCGGCGAAGAGCGCCGGTTCCGTCCGCGTCTTGCCGCTCTTGTTCACCTGGTCGGTCTGATCCGGCGGGATATTGGACGCGAGGTCCGACTCGCCGGAGATGAGCGAGGCGACGCGCGCGGCTGTCTCCGGGCGGGGCTTAATCGTAATTTTGCCGATGGCCGGTGCGCCGCCCCAGTACGCCGTATTCGCTTCGAGCACGACGCGGTCGTCCTTCACCTGCTCGACGAACTTGTAGGGGCCGGAGCCGATCGGCTTGGCCGCGAACCCGGTCGTCACCTGCTGGAAATACTTGGCGGGCATGATCTGCCCGCCATAGAAGGCGAGCCGCGCGGGCAGCAGCGGATCCGACTGTTTCGTGTTGAAGACGACGGTGTAATCGTCCGGTGTCTCGATCTTGTCGACGGTCGTGAAGATCGTCGAAACAAGCGTCTTCGCGTTCGGGTCGTACGTCCGCTCGATGGTGAATTTGACGTCCGCCGCCGTGAGCGGGTCGCCATTGTGGAACTTCACGTCCTTGCGCAGTTTGAATGTCCACTGCTTGTCGCCCGTCGTCTTCCATTCGGTTGCCAGCATCGGCTGCAACTGATTGTTGACATCCCGGAAGATCAGATTGTCGAAGATGTTGAAGGTCGCGTTTGTGTCGTTCCCGTTGGTCGAAAGGTGCGGGTCGAGCGTGACGATGTCCGCACCCTGGACGAAGATGATCTCCTTCTTGCCCGCCGGCGCGGGGATGCGCGCCGTGATTGCCGTCGGGAGGCCGGCGGCGGACGCATTCGTACTCGCTGCGGGTGTGGCGGCAGCCGTGCCGCCCGCAGTCGTCGCGGGGGATGCGGCGGTCGTGCCGCTCGGCGCGCTTCCGGTCGCCTTCGTCGCGGCGGTCGTCGGCGCGGCGGTCGCCGGCGCGCTCGTGGCGGGGCTTGGGCCCTCCTTCGACCCGCCGCACGCCGCGAGGATGCTCCCCGCCGCCACAACCGCCCCGCCCGCGCTCATCCAGCGTAGGAATGATCGCCGTGTTACGGTTGATTGCTCGCGCATTGGTTCTTCCTCCTGTTATCCACGCATCACATCCCCACCATCGGCGGACGGCGAATAATTCTTCTCTCTGTCTCGCTCGCCTAGGATAGCATAGATTCACAAAGGAATATTACGAACCGCCAGTTCCACTCTGCTTTGGTTCGATGATTGTCGCTGTCGGTGTCTCCATCGGTGTGGCGTCGGGCGTCCGTGGCCGATTCATCACGCGGTCGGCGCGCTCGCGCCACCAGTGAAGGGCGGTGCCGAGGATGCCGCGCCGGAAACCGAGGACGATCACCGCGAAGACAAGCCCCGTGACGACGCCGAGGAGTTCGGGCCGCTTGGAGAGCCAGTCGCGCAACAGGAGCACAATCACCGCGCCGACAACGCCGCCCCAGAGTGTGCCGACGCCGCCGAGGATCGTCATGATGACAACGAGGCCGGAGGTCGTCCAGCGGGCATATTCGAGGTCCGCGAGGCCACGGCTGACGGCGAAGAGAGACCCCGCCAGCCCCGCCAGCCCTGCCGAGATGACGAAGCCGATCAACTTGTACCAGCGGGTGGGGTAGCCGAGCGCCTGCGCCCGCGCTTCGTTGTCCCGGATCGCGACGAGGACATGTCCGAACGGCGAGTGCACGACGCGGAACGCGAGCAGATAGCCGACGACCGCGAACGGGAGCGCGGCGTAGTAGAAAGCCGTCGCGCTCGAAAGATCGACGCCGGGGAAGGTGCGCGGGATGCTCTGCAGGCCATTCTCACCCCCGGTGACGCCCCGCCACTGGTTGATGACGTAGTAGATCATCTGCGCGAAGGCGAGCGTGACCATCGCGAAGTAGATCCCCTGTCGGCGGATCGAGAGGTAGCCGATGGGGACTGCCAAAAGAATCGCGACGATGGTGCCGATCAGGATGGCGACGGGGAACGAGACGCCCATCCGCTTGGCGACGATACCCGCGACGTACGCGCCGCTCCCCCAGAAGGCGGCGTGCCCGAACGAGAGCAGCCCGCCGAACCCGAGCAGCAAATCCACCGAGATCGCGAACAACCCCCAGAGCACGATGTCGAGCGCCAGCACCGGGTAGATGAGGTGCGGCAGGAGCAGCGCGAGCACGAGGACGAAACCATATGCGGCGAGACGCGGCGGAGAGAGCTTCGTCATCATCTGGTCACGCCCCCTCCGGACTGCCGAACAGCCCGGCGGGGCGCACGAGCAGGATCACCGCCATGACGATGAAGACGAGCGTCGTCGAGATTTGCGAGTAGTACGCCTCACCGAGCGCGCTCGCAACGCCGATCACCAGCCCCGCGACGACCGATCCGGCGATCGACCCCATCCCGCCGATGACGACGACCGCGAAGATGACGATGATGAGGTCCTCCCCCATGCTCGGCTTCACCTGCTGCATCGGCGCGGCGAGTACCCCGCCGAGCGCGGCGAGCGCGACGCCGAAGCCGAAGACCGGCGTGATCCAGCGGTCCACATTGACGCCGAGGGCGCGCGTCAGGGCGGGCTTCTCCGTCGAGGCGCGGACGACCATGCCGACCCGCGTCCGCTCGACGACGTACCAGACGACCGCGCAGACGATGAGCGAGAAGAGGATGACGAAGAGCCGGTAGGTGGGGTAGAACGTCGGGCCGATGTGCTTGACGCCCGCGAGCAAGGGGGACGTGACGCGGTACGGCTTCCCCTGCACGCCGTATCGGAGGCGCATCGCGTCCTGAATCACCGTGGCGGCGGCGAACGTGAGCAGGAAGTTGTAGAGCGGGTCAAGGGTGTAGAGGCGGCGAATGAGCGTCCGTTCCAGCACCATGCCAAGCAGCCCGACGACGAGCGGCGCGAGGATGAGCGCCCACCAGAAGCCGATCTGAAACTGATCGAGCAGGATGTACGCGCCGAACGCACCGAGCATGTAGAACGCGCCATGCGCGAAATTGACGACGCGCAGCATCCCGAAAATGATGGCCAATCCCAGCGAGATCAGCGCGTAGAAACTACCCGTTACCAACCCGTTAAAGAGCAGCACCGCCAGTCGCCCCGCATCCATACTGACCGCCCCCCCGCCCCCTCTCCATTGCCTTGCAATGGAGAGGGGGCAATTGTGTTGTTAGGAAAGGCCTGTGCAGCCGGTCTGGCCGTCCGGGCGGTAGGCCTCTTTGCCGGGGATGGTCGCTAGAATCTTGGAGTAGTCACCCTCCTCGGCGTTCTCCTTGAGGGGCTTCACCTGCGCGAGGTAGACATCGTGGATCAGGTTGTGGTCCTCGGCGCGGATGGTCGCGTTGCGCGCGAAGAAGTCGTTGAACTGATAGCCCTCCAACTGCTTGACGACGGCGTCGGGGTCGTCCGTCCCGGCGCGGCGCACCGCCTCCATGTACTGCCACGCTGCCGAGTAGTTCGCGGCATGGTCGAAGGTTGGTCGGACGCCGATGATCTTCTTAGCCATGTCCGCCCATGCGCGGGACTGGTCGTCCAGCGTCCAGAGCCAGGCGGTCGTGTACGTCACCCCGGCGAAGGCGTCCGGCCCGAGCGCCTTGATGTCGCTGTCGAAGAGTAGGCCAATTGCCAGGTTGATCTTCTGGTCGCGGAGTTTGAACTCGTTGTACTGCTTAACGAAGTTCACCACATCGCCGCCCGCGTGCATCGAACCGATAATCTCCGGCTTCTGCGACGGCGCTTTGAGCAGGTAGGAGGAGAAGTCGCCGGAACTCGGGAAGGGCGACGGATCGGCCGCGACCACCGACCCGCCGCTCTTCGTGATCGAATCGGTGAAGGACTTCACCATGTCCTGCCCGAAGGCGTAGTCCGGGTAGACGAGGTACCACTTCTTGCCGACATTCTTCGTCACCCAGGAGCCGGTGCCGCCCGCGAGCATGAAGGTGTCGTAGGCGTAGTGGAAGGTGTACTTGTTGCACTGCGTCGTCGTCAGCTCGGTCGTCGCCGAGCCGGTGTTGATGTAGAGCCGCTTCTTCGCCTTCGCGACCGCCGCGACGGACAGCCCGGCGGACGAGGTCGGCACATCGAGGATAACATCGGCCTGGTTGCGGTCGTAGAACTCCTGCGCCTTGGCGTTGGCGAGGTCCGGCTTGTTCTGGTGGTCGGCGTCGATCACCTCAACCGTGCCGCCGAAAACATCCTTGCCGTACTTCGCCATGAAGTCGTCCACCGCCTGCTTGACAAGCTTCGTGGTGTTCTTGCCGGAGATGTCCGCGTAGACGCCGGACTGGTCGTTGAGGACGGCGAGGACGAGTTTGCCGTCCGTCAGCTTCGCGGGTCCTTTGCTCGCGACGACGGACGCGACGGACGATCCCGCTGGCTTCGTCGCACCCGCAGCGGCCGTCGCCCCCGCAGTCGGGGCGGCGACTGTTGGAGCGGCGCCGGAGGCGGATGCGGCGGTGGGGGCGGTCGTCGCGGCGGCAGGCGCGCGTGTCCCGGCCGGGGCCGTGGTGGCGGTCGCGCTACTGCCGCCGCACGCCGCGAGGATGGCGGCGGCGGCGCTCGCCGTGATCCCGCCGAGGAACGCGCGCCGTGAGAGATTTCTCCGCGCGACCGTGGTATCGCGTTCCTGCGCCCCGGTCGAATGCTCGCTGTCCATGGTTGACTCCCTTTCCCTAATGGTGAAATCACATCTGTGGTCATGCCGGTTGCTCTTCCTCACCCCCGGCCCCTCTCGTACGGAGCCATCGCCCTGAGATTGGAGAACGGTGAAATCCGTTCGGCGATGGAGAGGGGAGGGGAGAGGATTTGCTTTGGCCCTCAGTCCTCAGTCCTCAGTCCTTCCCCGCTCACACCCCCATGTATTCGAGGATTTGGTGTTCGCGCGCCTGCACCTCCTCGTTGGTCAGGACATCGACGATCTGCCCCTGCACGAGCAGGTAATGGCGGTCCGCCACGGCGGTGGCGAAGCGCAGGTTCTGCTCGATCAGGAGAATGGTGATGCCATGCTCCTTCGCTTCTTTCAGGAGCGCCGCGAGCTGCTGCACGAGCACGGGGGCTAATCCCTCGGTCGGCTCATCGAGCAGCAGGAGGGTCGCGCCCATCCGCAGCACGCGCGCGATCGCGAGCATCTGCTGCTCCCCGCCGGAGAGTTTGGAACCGGGGTGACGGCGGCGCTCCTTGAGGTTCGGGAACATCGCGTAGATGCGGTCGAGCGTCCACGGGTCCGGGCCGGTCGGTGGCGGCAGGAGCAAATTCTCCTCGACGGAGAGTGTGGCATAGATGCCCCGGTCGTCCGGCACGTAGCCGATGCCCCGGCGGGCACGCTGCGTGGCGGAGAGGCGATCAATCGCGGCGCCATTGAAGACGAGGTGGCCATCCGTCTGCTTGTGGAGACCCATCAGGCAGCGGAGCATCGTGCTCTTGCCCGCGCCGTTGCGGCCTACCAGCGTGACTGTCTCCCCCCGCCGCACCTCCATCCCGACATCGCGTAGCGCGCGCGCCTCGCCGTACCACGCGGAAAGACCCTCGACGGAGAGGAGCGCGCCGTCACGCATGGGTCTGCCCCAGGTAGGCGTCGATCACCTTCGGGTTGTCGCGCACCTCGGCGTATGTCCCCTCGGCGAGGACGGTGCCGCGTTGGAGGACGGTCACGCGGTCCGCCAGTTCCGAGACGACGCCCATGTTGTGCTCGACCAGCACGACGGTCTTCCCGACACGCACCTGTTTAATGAGCGCGATCATCCGGCCCACGTCGTCCATGCTCATCCCGGCGGTCGGCTCATCGAGCAGGAGGAGTCGCGGTTCGAGCGCGAGGACGAGCGCCATCTCCAGTGCGCGCTTCTGCCCGTAGGGCAGGCTCCCGGCCTGCCGCGTCGCGACATCCGCCAGCCCGACCCGATCGAGGATGGATCGGGCGGCATCGTTGAATTGATCGAGGCGCTTCTCCGATTGCCAGAAGCGGTAGCCCATGTTCGTCGCGGATTGCAGTGCGAGCGTGACGTGTTCGAGCGCGGTCAGGTGCTCGAAGAGGCTCGTGACCTGAAATGAGCGCGCCATCTTCCGGCGGGTCATCTCTTCAGGCGGCAGCCGGGTGACATCCTCGCCTGAGAAGAGAATCTGCCCCGCCGTCGGCTTGATAAACCCGGTGAGCATGTTGAAAAACGTCGTCTTCCCCGCACCGTTCGGGCCAACCAGCGCGTGGACGGTGCCCTCCGCCACGCGGAGATCAACATTGTCGACCGCGCGAAAGCCGCGAAATTCCTTCGTTAGCCCACGGACTTCCAGAACATCCATCGTGGTAAACCCTCACGGATGGTATAATGGCTGCAACGGCGGATGCCCGCTGGTCGATGCCCAGGGCAAATGATCGGCTGTCATTTTGTTCCGCATACAATACGGGGACGGGGGATTTCTGTCAATCCGTCCACCAATGATCGAACAGGGCTTATGCGGTCTCGTATTTGGTGGGGGAGATAACCCACTCCTGCCCCCTTCCGCACGCGCCCTTTTGGCAGGATGGAGAGGATTTCTGATTCCGGCTCCCCCTCTCTGCGGGTGCGACGCGCCGGGCAAAGGAGTGGACCGCAGCATGGCAGAGCCAAACGAGAGACCGACGACGCACGCGACGCTCACCGTCGAGACAGTCGCGACCTTTCCGTTGCCGGGCACATCGATTCCCACGAATCTCGCGTTCAGCCCGGACGACCGGCTCATCACCTACCTCTTCAGCGCGGACGAGAGCCTCGTGCGGCAGTTGTACGCCTTCGACCCGGCGACGGGCGAGCAGCGGCTGCTCGTCGCGCCACCGGACGGCGGCACGACCGAGGAGAATGTGTCGCTGGAGGAGGCGTTGCGGCGCGAACGGCAGCGGCAGCGCGCCCTCGGCGTGACCGAGTACGCCTGGGCGCGGGACGCGAACCGCATCCTCGTGCCGGCGCAGGGGGCGCTCTACGTGCAGGATGGCGCGGGCGCGCCGTTGCGGCAGGCGCTCCCGCGCGGTGCACAGCCCGCCCTCGATCCGCGCCTCTCGCCCGATGGCGCGTGGGTCGCGTATGTGCAGGACGCGGAAGTCTCCGTTGTCCCCGCCGATGGTGGCCCGCCACGTCAGTTGACGGACGGCGCACGCGGCACGGGCAGGACGCACGGCCTCGCGGAGTACATCGCGCAGGAGGAGATGGGGCGACCGTACGGCTTCTGGTGGTCGCCGGACAGCACGTTCATCGCCTTCACGGAGGTCGATGAGACGCCCATCCCGGTTTACCGCATTATCCACCAGGGGAAGGACGCGGTCGGCGCGGCGGCGCAGGAGGACCATCGCTACCCCTTCGCCGGGATGCCGAACGCGACGGTGCGGCTCGGCGTCGTCCCCGTTGGTGGCGGTGCGCCCGTCTGGATGGACCTCGGCGCGGAGGGAGATCAGTACCTCGCGCGCGTCCAGTGGCTGCCGGACGGCACGCTCACCGCGCAGGTCGAGAACCGCGCGCAGACCGCGCTCGACCTCGTCCGGTTCGATCCGCGCACGGGTGCGCAGACGCTCATCCTTCGCGAGGAGAGCGATCTCTGGGTCAATCTCCACGACCTGCTGCACCCATTGAAGGAATCAGGCGGCTTCCTCTGGGCATCGGAGCGCACGGGCTTCCGGCACCTCTACCACTACGACAATGACAGCAAACTCCTGAACGCCGTCACGCACGGCGACTGGATGGTGGACAGCATCGCCGGGGTCGATGAGGTGGCCGGGATCGTCTACTTCACCGGCACCCTCGATGGCCCGACCGAGAGCCACCTGTACGCCGTGCCCCTCTCCGGTGGTGCGCCGCGCCGGATCACCGACGCGCCGGGGACGCATACCGTCGTCGTCGATCACGCGCACCGGCGGTTCATCGACGTGCACCACGCGGTCGACGCACCGCCGACCGTGACGCTCCGCTCGCTCGCCGATGGCAGCGCGATTCGCACCGTCTACGACCGCGTCGATCCGCGCGTGGCGGCACTCGCCCTCCCGCCCCCCGCACTCGTCCAGGTGACGAGCGGCGATGGCGAGACGTTGCACGGCGCGATCTACCGCCCGCCATCGACGCATGGCGCGGGGCCGTTCCCGACCCCGACTATCGTCAGCGTCTACGGCGGGCCGCACGCCCAGCGAGTGCGGAATAGCTGGTCAATGACGGTCGATCTGCGCGCGCAATACCTCGCGCAGTGCGGCTTCCTCGTCTTCGTGCTCGACAACCGGGGCAGCGCGCGCCGTGGCCTCGCCTTCGAGGGACGGATTAAGCGCGCGATGGGCCATATCGAGGTGGACGATCAGGTGGAAGGCGTCCGCTGGCTCGTCGCGCAAGGCATGGCGGATCCCGCGCGCGTGGGCATCTACGGCTGGAGTTACGGTGGGTACATGGCGCTGATGTGCCTCGCGCGGGCGCCGGAGACCTTCCGCGTCGCGGTCGCGGGCGCGCCGGTGACGGCGTGGGACGGCTACGACACGCACTACACCGAGCGGTACATGGGCACGCCGCAATTACATCCCGATGTATACACCGAAAGCAGCGTCCTCCATCACGTCGGCGCGATAACGGGCAAACTGCTCATCGTCCACGGCCTGATCGACGAGAATGTGCACTTTCGCCACACGGCACGGCTCGTGAACGCGCTGATTCATGCCCGCAAGCCGTATGATCTGCTCCTCTTCCCCGACGAGCGCCACATGCCGCGCGGGTTGGCGGATCGCGTCTTCATGGAGGAGCAAATTCGCGATTACTTCGTGCGGAACCTGTAGCATCAGTCTACACCGCGCGCCAGAAGGGTGCACGCTGCCGCTGCCGTTCGAGCATCGCGGGGTCGAACATCGGTAGGTCGTGGCCGAGCGGTTGCGGCGGCCGTGGGTCGTGACCGATGGCGCGCTGCACCTGCGGGTGCGTGTAGTAGTTCCGGTACGTATGGTCGAGGAGCGCGACGAAGGCGCCGGGATGCGCCTCCTCCACCGCGCGCAAGACGGCATCCCGCCCGTCATCCGCGAGGTTAACGAACCGCTCGTCGGCCTGCCGCGCGCTCTCGATCTCAATCTCCACGAGGCCGTCGAAGATCAGGCGTCGGAGCGTGGGGGACGCCGCGAGCGTGTGGTCAATCGTCTCGATGATCCCGAGATCGCCCGCGCCGGGGAGGCCGCCCTGCGGCGGGATGATGCGGTTCAGCGCCGCGACGAGCGTTTCCCGCTGCCCATCGTCCAGCACGCTCGACGCAACAGCGGGCGCTTCGCGCGGCGTGACGGCGGCGATCGACTGCGGCCCGGCAACGGTCGATGTGTCCGTCATCGTCTGGTCACGTTGCTGATCGTTCATTGGCGTTCTCCTCATGGGGAGTATTCACCCCAGGTTCGCGCGCTCGCGCTGGATGTAGTCGGCGGTGCGGAGGGCGAGCGCCTGAATCGTCGTGGTCGGGTTGCCCACCGCGCTCGTGACAAAGATGCTCCCGTCGATGAGGAACAGATTCTCCACATCGTGGCTGCGGCCCCAGCGATCGACGACCGATGCACCGGGGTCGTCGCCCATCCGGCAGGTGCCGAGTAGGTGCCAGCCCGAAGGCCGGAGCGGGTTGGACGAGATGATCTCCGTCGCGCCCGCCGCCCGCATCGCCTCCGTCGCGCGGGCGACGCCGTGCGCGAGCATCCGCTGGCTGTTCTCACTGAGGCGGTAGCGGACGAGCGGCGCGGGGATGCCGTGGGCATCAACGAGTGTGGGGTCGAGCGTCACAGTGTTCGTTTCCTCGGGCAAGTCCTCGCCCATCACGCCCATGAAGGCCATGTGCCCGAACCGCGCGGCGAATGCGCGATGGTGGTCGCGCCCCCACGGGACGCGCTGTGCCGCCAGGCCGCCCATCGCGACGCTCACCGGGCCGGACTGGCGGCAGACCTGCAACTGGTAGCCGCGCACGAAATCGTGCTCCGGTCTCGTCTCGTAGAACTCGTGGCTGAGGATGCACGCGCCGATTGGCCCCTTCGCGCTCTCCAGTGGTTCGGGGAAGATGCCGCCGACCGACGCGAAGGCGTGGAACATCAGGTTCTTGCCGACGACCCCGCTCCGGTTCGCCAGCCCATCGGGGAAGTGGCGCGAGCGGGAATTGAGCAGTAGGCGCGGCGTGCCGACCCCGTTGCACGCGACGATCACGACCGGCGCCATCTGCTCGCGCAGTTGGCCCTCCGCATCGTAATAGACCGCGCCGCGCGCCCGCCCGTCCGGGCCGACGGTGATCTCGCGCACGCGGCAGCGCGTTCGCAACTCGACGCCGAGCGACGCCGCGATGGGCCAGTACGTCACATCCGCGCTGGAACGCGCGCCAATCGGGCAGCCGAGGTCGCACGGGCCGCAGTTGTTGCAGGCGGGGCGATCCCCGTACGACGCGCTGTTGATCGCGCTATCCGAGGGCCACCAGTGCCAGCCGAGCGTGTCGAACCCGCGTGCGAGCGTCTCGCCCAGCGGACCCATCGGCAGTGGCGGCATCTGGCGGGCCGAGCGCGGCGGGTGCGACGGGTCGCCCATCAGCCCGGCGACGCCGACCATCCGGTCGTTCCGGTCGTAGTACGGCTCCAACTCCTCGTACGTCAGGGGCCAGTCATCGGCGACGCCATCCAGCGAGCGCACGCGGAAGTCCGACGGGTTGAAGCGGGGGAAGTGCGCGCTCCAGTGGATCGTGCTGCCGCCGACCGCGTTGTACATCAGCGGCGTGTAGTCCGATTCCGCGTCATTGACGGGGTAATCCTCCCGCAGTTGGCGGATGTTCGGGTCCGGGTTGAAATCGGTCAGCCGCCGCAGTTCCCAGTCCTCGCCGGTGGCGGGGAGCGTCGCGGGGTCCACCCAGCCGCCTTGATCGAGGCAGACGACGCGGAATCCCGCCGCCGCGAGGCTCCACGCGACCGCCGCACCGGACGCCCCCGCGCCGATAATCAGCACATCGGGGTCGGTCCAGTGGGGCGGTGCATTTGTCGGCGCGGAAGACATGTTCATGCTCACCATCCGTTCACTCTCCGTTCGTGTCATGCGCGCCCATTATAGCCGTGATGGGAAGCAAGGAGCACAAGGGGATGCATCCAAAAGTCGGTAGATATGCACGAGGCACCGCCCTGTTGGTAGCGCAGGCTTTCCAGCCTGCGTCCCGCCCGCAGGCTGGAAAGCCTGCGCTACCAGTTCTTCTAATACTCGTCAACCGACCGACTTTTCGTTGCATCCCACAAGGCAACAAACGGCAGTGACCCCTTCCGGCATCCGGCCTCTGGCTTCTGGCTTCTCATCACCGGCCCGTGAATGTCGGTCTGGCTTTCTCCAGGAACGCCTCGTAGAAGAGGCGGTGATCCTCGCCCATCAGGAGCAGAGCTTGCGCCTGCGCCTCGGCCTCCAACGCGGAGAGGAGATCCATGTTCCACTCGTTGTTCACCATGCGCTTCGTCATCGAGAGCGCAAGGGTCGGGCCGTCCGCCAGCCGTCGCGCCCACTGGTGCGCGAGGGGCATCAGATCCTCACGTGGCACGACGCGGTTGACGAGGCCGTAGCGTTCGGCGGTGGCGGCGTCGATGCTGTCGCCGAAGAGGAGCAATTCGAGCGCGCGCCCCTGCCCGACGATGCGCGGAAGCAGGTACGCCGCGCCCATGTCCGCGCCCGTCAGCCCGACGCGCGTGAAGAGGAAGGCGATCCGTGTCTGCTCGGCGGCGAGGCGCAGGTCCGCCGCGAGGGCGATCACCGCGCCCGCGCCCGCCGTGGTGCCGTTGAGGGCGGCGATGATCGGCTTGTCCAGCAGCCGCATATTGCCGACGACCGCGCCCGTCATCCGCGCGAACTCCAGACGTGCCTTCATGTCCTTTTTCAACAGGTCGCCGATGATGCTGTGCACGTCGCCGCCGGAGCAGAAACTGTCGCCGCTCCCGGTCAGGACGAGCGCCTTCACCGCGTCGTCGTACCGGAGCGCTTCGAGTAGGTCGCGGAACTGGGCGTACACCGCGTAGGTGAGCGCGTTCAGCACCTCCGGTCGGTCGAAGGTGACGGTGGCGACGCCATTCTCGACGGTGTACTGGAAGTCCTGCGTCATGGGCGTGCCCTCGTTTTCTCCCGGTGTGGCGGGCTGAAGAGGCAAAGATCGGCGCGACCCGCCGCGAGCAGCGTGTTTGCCTGCCCGGTGGTCGTCGTGTACGCGGTGGCGAGCGTCGGGATGCGCGCGTCGTTGCGGATCGTGTCGCTCTGTGCCGCGAACGCCTCGAAGTCGTAGACCGGGCGCTCGTTGATGACCGTCTGCCCCGCATAAACGGTGATGAGGTCGCAGCCATGCTCCGCGAGCGCGTGGGCGGTGGTTGCGGCGTCCTCCGGCGTGGCGCCGCCCGTCGCCCAATCGGTCGCGGAGAGGGCGACGGCGAGGGGCTTGTCGGCGGGCCAGACAGCGCGCACCGCATCAAGAACGGCGAGCGGGAAGCGCATCCGATTCTCCAGCGGGCCACCGTACTCGCCCTCCCGCCGGTTCGTCAGCGGCGAGAGGAAGCCGGCGAGCAGGTAGCCGTGCGCCATGTGGAGTTGGAGAAGATCAATGTCTGCATCGACGGCACGCTGCGCCGCCGCGACGAAATCGGCGATGACGCGTGCCATCTCCGCGCAGTCCATGGCGCGCGGTGTCTGGCTCGCGGCGGTGTACGGGAGTGCGGAGGCCGCGATGAGCGGCCAGGAACCCGCTCGCAATGGCCGATCCAGGCCTTCCGCACGGGGACGAGTCGCGCCGCGCCGCCCGGCGTGATTCAGCACCAGACAGACCTTCGCGGATGATTCGCGATGCACCGCGTCCGCAATCCGCGCCCATGCCGCCGCGTGATCGTCCGTGTACAGCGCCGTGTCACCGGACGTGATGCGCCCCTCCGCCGATACCGCGACGGCCTCGGTGCATACCAGGCCCGCCCCGCCGCGCGCCTGCTCGATCAGTTGCCGCGCATCAGGTTCATCGAGGATACCATCGGTTGCGCCGTGTGATGCAATCGGCGCGAAGACGAGGCGGTTCGGCACGACCATTCCGCGCAACGCGAGCGACGTGAAGACGGCGGGTGGGGAGACAATCGGTGTCGCTTTGCCCGCTATCCCCTGTGCGCCGCGCGCTGCCGTCTGAAAGCCGCGCTCGACATCGCTGACGAAGTGGGGGTCGCGCTGTCGGAGACTGTCGTAAGTGATGCGGCCGCTGCGCGTCAGGAGGTTGAAGGCGAACTGCAACGGCGTGAAGTGCCGGTAGCGGCGCACATTCTCGAAGTAGCGCTGACTCTCCGCCGCCGCCCGCTGGATCGACTCGACGCGCGGCTTGCGGGAGAGGGCGAAGAGGCGCAGGGCGGTCGGCAGGTCGGCGTGCTGCGTGCAGGCGGTCGCCAGCGCGATTGCGTCCTCCATCGCCATCTTCGTGCCGGAGCCAATCGAGAAGTGCGCCGTGTGAGCCGCGTCCCCAAGCAGCACCATGTTCTCGTGCGACCAGCGCGCGTTCTTCAGCGTGACGAACGTCAGCCAGTGCGACCGGTTCGACAGGAGGCGATGCCCCGCGAGGTGATCCGCGAAAAGCGCCTCGCAGAAGACGACGCTCGCCGCCTCGTCCGTCTCGGTGAGGCCGGTGTGCCGCCACGTTTCCTCCGCGCACTCGACGATGAAGGTGCTTGTCTGCCCATCGAATGGGTATGCGTGCACCTGGAACAACCCGTGCGGGCTGTCGATGAAGAGGAAGGTGAAGGCGTCGTACACCTTGTCCGTGCCGAACCAGATGAAGCGGTTTGCCCCCTGCTCCGTCCGGGGCTGGAACGCGCTCGCGTACTGCGCGCGCACCGGGCTGTTGACGCCATCGGCGGCGATCAGCAAGTCCGCGTCGCGCAGGGTGTCGGGGTCGTCAATCGTCGTCAAGTAATGCACCGGGACGCCGATCGCGGCGCACCGGCGCTGGAGGATGTCGAGCAGGTGGCGGCGGGCGATCCCGGCGAAGGTGTGCCCCTCGCAGCGGATCCGTTCGCCGTGCGTGTGCACGTCGATCGCGTCCCATAGCACGAAGGAGTCGGTGATCTGCTGGTACGTTGTCGGGTCCGCCGCGCGCAATTCCGTCAGCGTGCGGTCGGAGAAGACGACGCCCCAGCCGTACGTCGCGCCCTCCGGGTTGCGCTCGAAGATTTCGATTTGCCACTCCGGGTGTGCCTGCTTCAGCAACAGGCTGGCGTAGAGACCGGCGGGGCCGCCGCCAAGCACGTTCACCTTCATGCGTGCCTCACCTCGTGGGGAAGTTTGGCTACAGAGCCACAGAGGACACAGAGAAGAAGGGAAGGAAAGAAGAGCGGCTGAGTGATAGCGTTCGACAAACAAGATACCCTTTCTCTTCCCCGTATTCCTCTCCGCTCCCTCTATGTCCTCTGTGGCTCTGTGGCAAATCCCATTCAGCCGAGCACGTCGGCGAACCGGTCGAGTTGGTCAATGTGCGCGGTCGTCGGGTAGAGGACGAGGTGATCGCACCCCGCCTCCGCGTACCCCCGGATGAACTGGACGATTGCTTGCGGTGTCGTCAGCAGCCCGGCGGCGATCCGCTCCGCGAACGGACCGGCGAAGGCGTAATAATCCATCAGATACCGCGTGCCCGCCGCCGCTTCATCATTACCGAGGGCGTAGTACCCCATCGCCCAGATGCGTGGCTGGCCGGGCCGCCCCGCATCGATCCATGCGGCGCGCGCCTTGTCGGCGGCGACGGCGAAGGCGCGCGGCGGCCCGCCGCCGTGGATGTAGCCGTCCGCGTAGCGCGCGGCGCGGGCGTACGCGCTGTCGTTCAACCCGCCGACGAGCAGTTCGGGGCCGCCGGGTTGCACGGGGCGCGGGCCAACGCGCTCGTCCTCCCACTGCGCCCGGAGCGCCGCGAGTTGCTCGCTCAGTCGCCGCCCGCGCGTGTTGTACGGCACACCGGCGGCGTCGTAATCGTCCTTGCGCGCGCCGAGGGCGACGCCGAGCGTCAGCCGCCCGCCGGAGAGCGCGTCCACCGTTGCCGCCTCCTTCGCGAGGAGCGCGTCGCTCCGCACCGGGCCGATCATTACGGTCGTCGCGAGCCGGATGCGCGTCGTGAGCGCGGCGGCGGCGGCGAGCGTCGGGAGCGCGTCGAAACTGTCGTAGACCAGCCGGTCGAAGACGCCGAGGCTGGCAAACGGCCCCGCCTCCGCGCGGCACGCCCACGTCCGCAGGAGGTCTCCCGTCGCCCCATGCAGTGTGTTCGGCATCCCGATGCCGACTTCCATTGCCGTCCCATCCCTCCCTGGTAGCGCGGGC
>JAABUT010000846.1_pt1 | contig 41414 bp, 36 predicted proteins | sample 5559281 | NCBI WGS metagenome assembly JAABUT01 (sample SAMN10711880, study PRJNA513359) | rock metagenome | isolation source: Antarctica rocks | place: Antarctica: Victoria Land, Ricker Hills nord | collected 2016-01-04 | reverse complement strand
AAGATCATGATGTTCGGGTTGGTGACGCCGGCGGTCCCGGCCAGGGTCCAGCCGATCGGGTCGGCGTAGAACGCCCCGCCGGACAGGTAGTCGATGCCCATCTGGGCGCCGGTCGGCGGCAGGCCGTCGGCCGCGATCAGCGGCCACACCCCGCCGACCTGCTCGCTGGTCATCTTCCAGGTCGACAGCCGCGCCGGGTTCGCGGCCCAGCCGCTGCCGGGCTGCCGGCGGCCGCGGCGGTTGACCAGCTCGGTGAACGGGTCCGCTGCCGCGCGGTCGACGTCCTGCACGATCTTGGGCGGCAGCGCCGTTCCGTGCTCCGCGACGAGCTCGCCGATGCCCCGGCCGGAAGGGATCCTGCCCCAGCGGCCGGTCACCTGGTGGCCCTGCGCCGCGGCAGACCGATGCCCAGCGGCACGCAGGCGGCGGCGAAGCCGCTGTCCTGCGCGAGGTCCAGTCGCAGCGGGACGAACCCGGCCCCCCGCACGCTGCTCTCCAGCCTGCTGGCGTGGTCGCTGATCGACCAGGTCGACGGGACGGTCACCGCGGCCGCGACGGCAGCCCGGACCAGGGACCGGCCGGAGGCCAGGCGGACGTCGGCGTCCTGGACACGGGCGGCGTCACGTCGGTGCGCGGCGCGGGTCTGGAACCCCAACCGGTTGCGCATCTCGGCTGCGGTCCCGGCGCTCATCGAGTCGCGTCCGACCATCCGGTCGGCCTTGTCCCGGCTGACCGGCTCGAAGAACACCGTGACGCTGCGCCGCTCCCCCGCGACCGACGGGGTGAACACCGGCGCGAGAGCGCCCATCAGCGCGCCCTGCTCAGGCAGCAGCAGCGTGCAGGTCGCGGTTGACCAGGCGTCGTGGGTGTAGTGCCGGCGCTCGGGTGACGGCGCCGAGCTCGGCCCCGCCGCAGCGACCGGCAGCCGACCGGCGATGGACGGATCGGCCTGGGCGGCCAGTTGCGCCTGGATGAGGCCGGCTCGGTCGCCGGGGGCGAAGCCGGTACGGATCGCGGCGGCGAGCTCGGCGGTGCCGAGCCACTGCACGCTCGAGCAGCCCATTCCCCCGGCCAGGCGGGCCTCCACCTCGCCCATCACCTGGTAAAGCACCCGGGCCCGGCCGTCGACGCCGCCACCGGCCTGCTTGGCCTGCCTGGCGATGCGGGGCTCGGGGACGACGACGGTCACGAACGTCTCGTGTCGCACCCCGGCCTGCACCATCGCCGCGCTGAGCTCGGCGTTGACCTGCCGCGCCAGCGCCGGCGCGTCCGGCCGGACATGGCGGGCCTGCCACACTGCGCGCTCCGCGCCGTCGTCGGGGACGGTGCGGATCTGCACCGCCACCACCGAGATCAGCTCCGCCGACGCGGCGCCCTCGAGCAGCTCAGACAGCCCCGCTGCCATCCGGTTGCGGGCGTCGGCCTCGGCCAGGCCGATGCCGGGGTGGCTGATGCGCGCGACGGCGGCCCAGCTCTGGGCGCTGCTGTCCTGCACGATCGCCGGCCGGGCGAGCATCACCCCGAACGGCGGCCCGTCGTGCGTGGTGATGCCGGCGAGCACGCCGGGCAGGTCGGCTTCAGCGAGGTCGTTGGCCTGCCCGGCGGCGGCGCGGCTCTGCCAGGACGACCAGCCCGCGCCCGCCCCGACCGTGTGCAGCACCGCGTCGGCGGCCCACCGCGCGGCGGACCGGCCCGCGATCGGCACGCACACCCCGACCGTCAGCACCCCCCACACGCCCGCCCACAGCAACGCGAAGACCCACGCGTGCACCCCTAGGGCCAGCAGCGTCGGCAGCCCGCCGATGACGACTGTGGCCAGCGCCCCGCCGCTCAGCCCGAACAGCCAGCCCTGCCGGTCCTGGCTCCAGTTGCCGTACCGGACCGCCTGCTGCGCGTCCTGCCGCGTCCCGCTCACAGCGCCACCACCGCCGCCTCGCTCAGGCCCGCACCGCCCGCACCGCCCGCACCGCCCGCACCGCCCGCACCCGGACCGGCCCCGCCGGCTCCCGGCGGCGGCGCGGTCGGCAGGCCGCCCGAGCCGGCGACGCCGGGACCGCCGCCTGCGTTGCCCCCAGGGCTGCCCGGCCCTGCGCCGGGCAGCGTCGCCGGGCCGGCGTCGGCCAGGTCCCCGCCGGGGGCATCCCCACCGCTGGGGACGTCACCGCCGCCGGGGGCGCTGGGGACTCCCCCGCCGCCGCCGCCTCGGTTGGCGCGGGTGTCGGCCGCCGCGGCTGCGTAGCCGGGGCTGCCGACGCCAGCCGAGCCGAGCACGTCGCTGCTGAGGTCCGAGGCCTTGTTGGCGGCCTGCATGACCACGCCGATCCCGGCGCCCACAGGGCCGAGCATCGATGCGATGCGGGAGGAGGTCTTGGCCTCCGCTGCCGCCTCGCCCTGCGACCGTCCGGCGCCGTCGCCCTGCCAGGCCGCCGACGTCGCGCCGGTCCCGCCCGAGGAGGCACCGCCGCCGCCGCCCTTGACCAGGCCGCTCATCCCGCCGGCGTCGCTCATCGACTGCCGCAGCGCCGCGCCGGAGCCGGTGCCGGGGTCGACGAACGCGAGCAGCTTGAACAGCGTCATCGGGCACAGCGCGCCGATCAGCACCAGCACGCAGCCGACGACGGCGGTGCCGGTTGCGGCGACCGTGTCGGTCCCGGCGCCCTGCACCACCCCGCGGCTCAGCGAGACCCCGATGCCCAGGATCAGGGCTGCGGCCGGGGCGATGAGCAGCGCGCTGATGAACCAGCGCAGGCTCTTCCAGAACCACGCCTTCGTCGAGTCGCTGAGCAGCCCCGCCGCAGCGATGGGGGTGGTCGCGAGCAGGATCACCAGGGAGGCCTCGCGGATCAGCATCACGAGCAGGTAGCCGAACGCTGCAGGGATGAGCATCAGCAGCGAGCAGATCCCCAGGACCCCCGCGGCGGTGGCGTCGTCGACCTTGCGCGGCCAGGAGTCGGAGACGGAGAACTGCGACCAGCTGCCGACATGCAGCATCGAGCCAAGGATGCCGTGGGTGAGGCCGCCGGCGGCCAGGACGAGCGCCCCGCCGATGCCCAGGAACCCGACCCACACGACCCCGAACTGGCCGATGCCGAGCAGCACCCGGCCCAGGCTCTGGCCGTCCCGACGGACCAGGGCCGCGCCGAGCTGGACAAACAGCATCAGGACCGCGACCGACCCGCCTAGCCACAGCGTCGTCGGCAGCGCCCCGGCGAGCGGGCCGTGGGCGCTGACGTCCGGGCTGGTGAACGCATCGACGATCGAGAAGGCGAGCTTCAGCAGCCACAGCCCGGTCGACCACAGCCCGACCATGACCGCCTTGAAGGCGTCGGCCGCTGCGCCCTGCGCAGCGCCGCCCAGCCAGTTCAGCGGGTTCGCACTGATCGCGAGGGGGCCGACGCCGCTAGCCACGGGACACCGCCGTCGCGGTGCTGCCGGCCTCGGCGCCGGGTGCGTCGGCGACAGCCGGGCCGGGGATGCCGGCGTAGCGCAGGTCGCGGTAGCCGACCGAGTAGGCCAGATCGGTGCCGGGCCAGACCGACGGGGCCTGCGCCGGCTCCGGGCCGGCGCCGATCATCCAGCGGCCGCCGGTCCAGACCATCCGCTGGCAGTCGCCGGTCGCGCCGCGGGCGGTGCTGTTCGCCGTGACGTCGAGTTCGATGTCCAGGCACGGCACGACGAACTGCGGCGCCGGCCCCCCGGCGGTGCCGCTGCCGGCGGGCAGGCTCCCCTTGACCAGGCCCATCAGGGGACTGGCGACGACGACGAGCTGCCCCCCGCCGGCGCTGCCGGTGACGCTGGAGGTGACGTCGTTGCTGGAGTCACCGGCGCGCTGGACCGCGTTGAGCAGGGTGGCCATCGCCGTCACACCGGACCAGCTGCTGGTCGTCGGGCCGCCGGGCACGGCCCAGCCGGCGATGACGTCCCGGACACCGCTCATCGTCCCCGACGACAGCGCGGTGCCATCGATCGCGGCGAGTTGCCCGAGCGCCCCGGCCCTAGTGCGGGGAAAGCCGGTCGGGACGCCCGCCGGACCCATCCGGCCCGAGGTCGGCAGCGGCAGCGGCGCCGGAGGTTGGTGCAGCGAGAGCGCCGACGGGTGGGAGGCGGAGTCCGGGACCGTCTGCATAGGTGCGCCCGCGAGCGCGTTAGGGCTGCGCGCGTCGAGCGTGGTCGGCGCGCTGTCCGCACTGCCGCCGGAGGCGCCGCGGGTGCTCGCCCCGCCGGCCGCCGTGCGGCTCGGGGCGCTGCCACTGCCGCCGGAGCGCAGTGCGGTCATCACGGCGAGCACCAGCCCCGCGACGACCAGCAGCACGGCGGCGACGCCGCCGGCCAGCAGCCCGAGCATCTTCTCGCGGCTCCACACGACCGGGGCGGCGTTCCGGCCGGCACCGCCGCGCCGACTCGGTGAGCGGGACTGGTGCCGCTTCATCAGCAGCCCTTGCCGACGATCGAGGTGATGATGACGTACCCGACGACGTACAGGATCGCCCCGACCAGGCAGACCATAATGCCGTCGAAGCCGAGCCGGGCGCCCTTGGGGTGGTGGGTCACCCGGCCCCACACAAGCATCCCGACGCTGGCGAAGAAGCTGATCGCCAGGATCGCCAGGACACCCCACTTGACCCAGCCGGTTACCTGGTCGGCGTAGCGCTGCAGGCCGGGCGGGGCGGTCGGGCACGGGCCCGCGGCGAGCAGGGAGCTGGCCGCGCTGTGGACGGCGCTGTAGGCGGTGGTCGCAAGCTGGAGGTGCATCAGAGCCTGTCCTTCGGGTCGAGGGAGGTGCGGGGGTCAAGGGGGCGGACCGACGCGGGCCGCGCCGTCCAGGACTGGGTGCGGGCGTCGAAGGACGTCGCCGCGTGGGCGAGGTCGGCCTCGACGTGCTGCAGCAGGGCGCGGCCGGCCTTCAGCACGGCCTTGGGGAGCGAGGCCGGGCAGGGGCCGAGCAGGTCGAGGTGCCGGTCGAGCGGGACGGTGAGGACCCGGCCGTCGCGCTGCAGCCGCAGCACGCGCGGCCCGACGCTGGCGCGGACCGGACCGGCCCAGCGGTCCGGCCCGACGACCGCGAGCAGCACCCGGGGGGCCGGCGTGGCCGGGTCGAGCCGGCCGGCGGCGACCGCGTCGCGGTGCTGGTCCTCCAGGCGCTGCAGGGCGTGTTCGGCGCGCTGCAGCCCGGGGACGGTGGCGCGGCAGACCAGCAGCACCGTCGCGGGCGCGCTGCTGGCCAGGGGGCTGCCGAGCGGGGCGTCCAGGACGCGCAGCACTGCATCGGGAACGGGTGTCTGCGGCCACGAGCTGCCGGGGGCGTCGTCGCCGGTGCGGTCGACCAGCACCAGGTCTCCCCGGCGGCCGCGGCGCCACTGCGGCTCGACCGACCCCAGCTCAACGTGCGGGACGGCCAGCAGCCCGCACGTGCTGCGCGCGTGGCCACTGACCAGCTGCACCCCGCGGCCGGCGGCTGCGGCCGCGTCCGACAGGGCCAGCGCCACGGTGGAGGCACCAGAGCCGGCCTGCGCGGCCAGCACCAGCACGAACGGGCCCGGTGCCGGTGTCGTCTCGGCGGTCCGTCCCAAGGCCTCAGCGAGGGGCGACGGCGAGCGCGCGGGCACCACCGCGGGCCGCTGCTCGAGCAGCACAGCCTCGACGAACGCCAGGGCCGGTGCGAGGGCTTGTCTGGGGGCCGGCGCCGAGACCGGTGCAGGGGCCGGCGTGGGCGCAGCGGGTCGCTCGGCCAGTGCCAGGTGCATGGCGCGCCGCAGCTCAGCGACGCTCAGCAGCCGCCCGGTCTGCGGCTCGACGTCGCCGCCCTCCAGAACGCTCAGGTCGCAGCCGGGCTTGCCGACCTCGGGAAGTCTCACGCCGTCACCGCGACGGCGTCTGCGCCACCGACGACGGACAGGCGCCGGCCACCGCTCAACGGCAACGCCGCCGCCGCTGCCGCCTCTGGCCTCGACGGTCCGCCGTGGCGCCGAGCCGCCCAGTGCAGCGCCCCGTCCTGCAGCAGCGTGCTGTTGAGCCCCTCAAGCACGGCGCGGGCGTCCGCGCCTTCGCGGACCCGGGCGAGCAGCTGCTCGAGCCGCACGACGGTCGCCTTGCAGACCCGGCGTCGGTCTGCGCCGATGCGGTCCAGCTCGTCGGCCAGGGCCTGGTCGGCCATGGCCATCGTGTCCAGCAGGTCAGCGACCTGGCGGGGGGTGTGCGGCCGGGTGCGGGCATGGGTGCGGCCGGCCGCCTGCGTCGTGGTCATGACAGGGCAGGCGTCGTCGCAGGCCGCCGGTGGCCATGTTCGACCAACTTTCCTCGTGAAACCTTGGGCGCGGGTCGGCCATGCCACCGCCGCCCGCTGGCTCCGCCGTTGTCGCAGCCGGCTGTGTGGCTCGTCGGATGGGCGGCGTGGCGGCCGGCACGGGCGTGGATGGCGGTCACGCGCAGTCACGCAGGTAGTCGGCGCGGGCGGCCTGCAGCGCGGACAACGTGCGGAGCCGGCGGCGTCGCAGAGTGCGGCCGCTCTCCCCCCAGCAGCGCTCCAGCGTCAGCAGCAGCGGACCCGACTCGTCACGGCTGCGCTCGGCGTGCAGCAGCAGCGCGACGTCGACGGGGTCCACGACCCCGGTCCGCTGAGCCCACAGCAGCAGGTCGATCAGGTCCAGGCCGTCGTCCTGCGGCGCCTGGACGTGGAACAGCCGGGCCAGGGTGGCGCGGTCGGTCGGATCGACCGGGATCTCCTGCACGTCCTGGTGCGCCCGGGTCCGGTGCGGCAGCAGCTCGCGGATCAGCGCCTTTTTGGTATCCAGCAGCAGAGCGCCGGCCAGGGCCCGCCGCTCGCGGTCGACCGGGAACGACCTGATCTGCGCGGCCAGCTCCCCCACGACCAAGCTGAGCGGCGTGGCCGTCAGGTCGCGGATCTGGCGGGCGAGGGCGCGGGCGCCGTCCGCCAGCAGGTGCAGCAGCAACAGCACCGCGTCCGGGTCGTCGTGGCCGGCGACAGCCGCCAGGCGCAGCACCGCCCCGATCAACTCATCCGACCGTGCCGCGTCGACACCGGGCCGCAGCTGGCCCCACACGCCGTCGAGGTCGGTGTCGGCGAGCGCCGGCTCCAACCGGCCCCACTGAACGAACCGGTCAGTGTCGTCCAGGCGTACCACGAGCTCCCTCCAACGCCCGGCGGCGCCCAGGCTCCTGTTGCAGACCCAGCTGCCATCGGCGTCCCCGGCACGTACGGCGTAGTGCTCCGGCCGTCCCGTGCGGTGCGCAGGCAGCGGCAGGCGCGGCACCTGGGCGGCGTCGGCGGTGCGCGGCGAACGAGCGACGACCGTGGTGGCGCTGGTAGCAGCGCTGTGGCCGGTGGCACCGGGCGTGCCGGGCTGGTGGAGGAAGGCGGGGCTGGAGGCGGGGCGGTGCACTTCGGCTCCTCAGGTCGGGATGCACCCGACGCTGCGAGAGGAACGTCCTCAACTTCGTACCTGCGGCGTCCCACCCCAGCGGACTGCGCGGCCTGTCTGCGCACCCGGCCGCCTGGCCCCACGCAGCTGCGGCGCGACGCGCCTCCGGAGAGGTACGTATCTCCCCCTGACCTGCGCAGATACGTTGCCCCCCCTCCAGACGCATGCCAGCCACGCCAGGCAGTTACGCAGGCCGGTCGGCCTGCGCAACCCCTCACACCAAGCGGGTACGCGCGCCCCAGCTGCTACCTCACGAAAGCTGTTGACGAGCCCAGGGCCAACGCTGCGGCTGCCGAGCGGACCAGCAATGCCGGTGGCCTGCAGGACGTCAGGAAGCCCTTGCGCGCCGGCCTCGCGGGAGCGTCGGGCTGGCTGGTCAGCACCCGCAACCAGCCCTACTCCTGCACGCACCGGTTCGTTCTCCCGGCACCTGCGCCACTGCCGACTGCCCCGGTCCACTGGACGGGCTGCCGGACGACCAGCCGCAGGTCGTGGGCGACAGCGCTTCTGGACCAACAGTCCAGGCGCCGACCCCGCCAGGCCCCGGTCAGCGTCGCCGTCGGGGATCTCAGCCCTCGGCTCCGCGCTTCGGCTCGGCTCCGCGCTTCGCCTGGGCTGGGCTGGGCTGGGCTGGGCTGGGAGCCTAGTTCAGGTCAGGCGGCGGCGGAGAACGGCAACCACCTCGACGAGTGGTGCCAGGAGCCGTCGGCTCTTTTCGTGCCGGCGGCGCGGGACGGGCCGACCGGGGGCGGCGAGGTCGAGCCACGTCAGTACGCCGGCCGCCGACGCTAGGAGCAGCGGTGCGCGGCTCCCCCACACCGCGGCGATCGTTCCGGCCGTCGAGCTGACCATCCAGCCCATCCCCACCACCCCGGCCGTCAGGGTGACCAGCGACCGACGGACGAGACCACCCAGTACCGCGAGAAGGCACACCGTCAGGGCTGTCAGCCCCAGCAGGGCGCCTTGCCCTGAACGGGCCAGGACGGCCGCCGGGACCGACCCGACCGCAAGCACCGCGGCGCCGACTGTGACGCTCAGGACCAGCAGCAGCAGCCGAGAGCGGGCCGGCAGCCGCGGTGGCTCGTAGCCCTCCAGCGCGGTCAGCGGGTGCTGCTCGAGCAGCTGTTGGCGGGACCGGTAGAACTTCGCCGCGGGGTAGGCGGCGGCGGTCCGAGCGACGAGTCCGGCGTCGACGCGGGGGTGCAGCCAGAGCGCCTCGACCCGGCCCGAGGCGGCCCGCACCCCGCGGCTGGCGACCTCGATCTGTCCCCACAGCGCGACCACGGCGAGCACGGAGCGTGACGGCGGCTGGCCGCCGACCCAGGCCAGGTCGCCGTAGGCGTAGTAGCCGCAGCGGCAGTCCCGGGCTGGTGCGGGGTGGTCGTGGCCGCGCCGGCAGGTCGCCCTGTTCTTGCCGGGTAGCCACGGGCGGTCGTCGTGCAGCGGGAACAGCCGCCCGTCCGGGCCGAGTCGGAACGTCCGCAGCGCCCGCACCTCCCCCACGACGTACTCGTCCGCGACGAACGGCTCAGGGCTCGTCACCGCGCCGCCCTTCGCGTTGCAGCACCGCAGCAGGTGCAGGGTTCACCGGAAGCGTCGCCATCGCTGCGGCACCAGGCGTGATCAGCGCCGCGCCGGCTCGTGAGCCGGTTCCGCGGGCGTTGGTGGAACTGGCGGGGCGGGTACCGGCACCTGCTGGGGCGCGTGGGCCGGCTCATCCTCGGGCAGCACTTCGATGCGCCGGCGTGGGTTCCCGATGTTGCCCATGACCATCCTCCATCTCCACCCGCGCGGTCGCGGGAGGCGCAGTGTGCGCCGCCCCCTCGACCCCGCCATGTGTTCCGCCGGCCGGTGCGGCGTCCGCGCTGCGGCCCGGTTGCCCTCAGCCGGCCTGAGTCCTGCCGCGGCTGGGGAGCCAGCGGCGGCGGTGCAGGACCTCGTAGGTGCGCGGGGGGAGGTCCTCCTCGACCTCGGCGCGGTGGTTGGCCATGATCCGGCGCACGTACGCCTGGGCCTGGGCCTGGTCGCCCATCGCGTCGTAGGCCGCCACGAGGTCGAGCAGCGCGACGTCGGAGCTGTCGCCGGCCAGCAGCGACACCCGCGCTGCGGCCTCCGCTCCGGCCGGGTCACCCGCCGCCAGGCAGATGTCGGCGACCAGGTGGGCGGTGTCGACGATCGCCGCGGTGTAGATCTGCTCGAGCGGGGTGTCGACCAGCCAGCCGTAGCCGTCCTCGCGGCGGTGCTGCAGCGGCGACCCGGTCACCAGCGCGAGCGCTGCCTGCAGGTCGATCAGGCCGGCGTCACCGCGGGCGACGCCGCGCAGCCGCAGCTTGCGGAACAGCTCCGCGTCGGTGAGCAGCCGCCGGCTCAGCTGGTACACCCCAGGGCCCTTGTCGCGGTTGGCCACCGGCAGGTACGCCTCGCGGGTCTGCGGGTCCTCACCGAGCCAGGTGCGGGCGTTGCTGAGGTAGTTGCGAGCCCGCCTGCCCCCTGCGGCCCTGTCGCTCTCCCCCGGCCAGAAGCCCGCGATCAGCTCCGCTGTCGTCACCCCCTGCGGGTGAGCCGCGAGGAAGGCGACGACCTCGATGTAACGCAGCAGCGAGTTCGGCGGCTCCGTACCGTGGGCGCGCAGGTCCACCGGCCCCAGCAGCGTCAGCTTCGCCCGGTCGCTGCGGTCGTCGCGCCACGCGGCGAGGTCCTCGTCCAGCGCCGCGCTTTCCGCCTCGATGAGCTCTCGCGCGTTGGCGCTGATGGCCGGCGCCAGTGCCACGACGTCCTCGACGGTCGTCGCCGTCACCGGCAGGTAGGCCGCCGCCGGGCGGGGCAGCACCGACGTCACGTCACCGGCCGCCGGTTTGTCCGCGTGACCGACCGTCTCGCCGGCCGCCGGGCGCGCCGCAACCTCGTGGGCGTCCTTGTGGGCGTGACCGGTGCTGGTGCTGGCCGTGTAGTGACTGAGCAGGTCGGTCACCACCGACCGGGCCGGCGGCTCGTCGGCGGTGTCTCCGGCTTCGGCGTCCGTGCCACCGGCGCCCTGCTCGAGCCGGTCCCGCCCCGAGACCAGCGCGGGCAGCGGCGCCCCGGCCGCGTCGGTGAGCGCGTCCCATGGCTGGTCGCCGGCGACCGTGGGCATCGGCTCGTCTGCTCCGGTAGCGGCCAGAGCGATCAGCGCGGCTAGGTCAGCGGCCTCGTGGGCCGGGACCTGCTGGGCGGTCAGCGTGACGTCCAGGGCGGGGATCGTCAGACGCCCCTGGCCGTCGAGGTGCAGCTGCCAGCGGGTGTCGCCGGTGTGCACCGAGTCGCCCGACACGACGACTGCCACGGCGGTGCGGCCGCGCTGCGCGCGCAGCGCCTCCAGCAGAGCCTGCAGGCCGTCGGGACCCTCCCCCGCCGGCCCGGTCGGGACGACGAGCAACACCCGCGGAGGCCAGCCGTCGCCGACGTCGTCTACGTGGACGCGGCCGTGCAGCACGGTGCTGTCCCACTCCTGCAGCGCCCGGGTGTTCTGCCGCAGAGAGCCGCGCACCCCTTGCACCGCTGCGGCGCCGTCCTGGTGGTGGGTGACGCGCTGCAGCGGCGCGAGCTCCGCACCGAACCCGACCAGGTCGACGTGCAGCAACTCAGCCCAGCTGTTGTGCGCTAGTTCCGCGGCCAGGAACCGGGCCAGGTCCAGGCACCGCTCTGGGTCGCCGGTCAGCGCGACCGCCCCGATCCGCTCCAGGTCCAGCAGCCAGTGGTCGCCGTCGTCGGAGTAGCCGACCGACACCAACGCCGGGTAGGGCGGCACCACCATGAGGTCATCGTCGGCTGCGTGGTGCGGGGGCTGGGCGGTGTCGATCTCGCTGCGCTGCACCGTCCAGCGCAGCCCGGTGTCGTCGGCCTGCCACGGCGCCGGCGGGTCGGTACGGACGACCGTGAGGACCAGCTCCAGCGCGGTGGCGCTCAGCCGGGCCGCGGCGGTCTCGGGCACCTCAGCGCCCTGCGCGCCGGTCGCCCAGACCAGCTGCTGCAGGGCCGCGTCGAGCCACGTCACGTCCGGCACCCCAGCGGCGCTGCGCGCCAGCAGAGCCTTCTCCATCGGCGCAAGCGCGACCGGCGTCGAGCTGATCGTCTTGCCGAGCGTCCGTTCCCGGAACCGCCGGCGGCGCAGCCGCAGCAACGCAGCCACCGCGCCGGCCGCGAGCATCGCCCCGCCGCCGCCGAGCAGCGCCACCATCGTCACCGACGAGATGGCGTGGTCAGCCTCGTCGACGTGCTGGTCGTCGTGTGCCCCGTGCTGGTCGTGCTGGGACGGCTCGCTCTGCTGCACGTGGCGGCCCTGCGACCGTCCGTCGTGCGCCGCGCTCGCAGCGGTCGAGGGCACAGAACGCACCGACGGCGCCACCGTCGTCTGCGCAGCAGGGGCCGCCGGCCGGACCGGTCCGGCCGCAGCGGGTGCCGGCGAGCCAAGCCCGTGCAGTGGCGCTGGCTCAGGCTGGGCGGGTGCGACGTGCACCGGGGCCGGCGGCGGCTCTACCGGACGCGGCTGCGTGGGACGTTCCGGCGCGGTGGCCGCTGGTGGCGCTGCCGGTGCCGACGGTGCTGCGGCGGCCGGTGCTTGCGCGCTGGGTGCGCTGGCCGCTGCGCTGCCGGGCAGGGCAAGGTTCCAGCCGGGGCGCAGCAGGTCCGGGTCGGTGAACCGCGCGCCGCCGGGCTCGGTGCGGCCGGCGTTGGCGTGCCAGGCCAGCTGCCAGTCGGCCTGCCCGTGCGTGGCCGCGAGGTCGGACAGGGTGTCCCCGCCCTCAACTGTCACCTCCACCAGCTCGGTGCTGGGAGTCGGGGCGTGGGACGGCGCTGAGGTCTGCCCCTTGGCCTGACCGTGCGCGGGCACCAGAACGGTCCAGCCGGGGCGGAGGAAGGACGCGCTGCTCATCGTCGCGCCGTCGGCCTGCTGGCGACCCTCGTTGAGCTGCCAGATCTCCTGCCAACGGGCGCCGTCGCCTAGCTGGTCCTGCGCGATGTCCCACAGCGTCCCCGGGCCCGCACCGTGCGGCGGAACCGTGTACAGCGTCGTCGGCTGCTGGTGAGGTGCCGCGGCGCCCGGGTGGGCGCTGACGGTTGGGTGCGTGGCCAGGGCGCTTTGCGGCGGTGCCGGGTGGAGTTGCTGCGTCACCGAGGTGGCTGACGCGCGGCCGGCCGGCGGCGTGGCTGCCGACGCCTGCGACGGGTGAACGACAGTGCTGGCCGAGCTAAGGACGAACACCCCGAGTACCAGGGCACGAGCGAGCTGCTGCTGGCCGCCGAACACCCCCGGGATGCGCGGCGCGGGGCGGCGCCGCAACGCGCCGAGCAACTCGGCCAGGGTGGCCACCGCGAACTGCGCCCACGCGACCCAGGCGACCGTGGCCAGGATGGCGATGACGCCGGTGTCGGTGACGTCACCGGCAAGCAGGTCGGGCAGCGCCGCGAGGGGGTTGCCGGTGATGGCCAGCGCGGCGGGGATCCCGACGAGCAGCAGGAGCAGGACGAGCAGGGCGCCGAGCGCCCGCAGACCGTCCCGCAGGTGCCGCATCGTCAGTGCCCTTCTGTGGTGCCGCCGTACAGGATGGTGGCGGCGGCGGCGGCGGCGCCTTGCACGGTGTTCACCCCGACGGCGGACAGGATCGCGGTGTGCTTCTGCACCGACGCCCGGACCGTAACGGTGTCCCCCGACACGGTCACCGTCCCCTGCACACCGCCGACGGCCAGAACTCTGTTCGCGGCCAGGGTCGCCGCGGCGGTGTTCACCGAGAGCCGGGCCGGGCGGGTGTGCCGCAGGGCGTTGGGGTCAAGCGCGTCGGCGCCGGCGCGCGCGGCCTGTTGGGCGACGTCGGCCGCGCGGCCGCGGGCGGACAGCGCGGTCCCGCCGTCCACGACCAGGCCGGTCATGGCGATCAGAGCGACCGCCAGGATCGGCATCATGACCGTGATCGAGCCCTCGTCGCGCCGACCGTCCCTACTGGGGGTGGCGCGGTCTGCGCCGGAGTGGGCGCTGGTGTCGGTCGTGCGTTTCATCGGAACTCCCGGTAGGTCTCGAGCGGGGAGCGGGACGTGGAGGTCAGGGTGACCTGCCCGGGCAGGCCGGCGACGGCCAGGCGCCGCAGGCTCACGACGCAGTGCACGGTCACGCCGACGTAGCCGCCGGGCCGGAACGCACTGGTGTCCACGCCGACGTCGAGGTGGTTGCAGGACAGGCCGGCCTCGGTGAGCGTGCTGGCGGCTGCGGTGCGGGCGTCTCCCACAGCGCTCGACGGGGTCCTGGACAGGGAGGCGGCGCGGGCTGCGGCGGCACCGGACTGGTCGATCAGCTGCCGGCCGTGGGCAGCCCGGCCGAGCCCCACCACCAGCAGCAGCATGACGATGAGGAACGGCGTGAACAGCGCCAACTCGAGTGCCGCGAACCCGCCGTCGCCGACGTCCGGACGACGTTGGGCGAGTCGGTGGCGCACGCCGGCACCGCCAGCACCGGAGGCAGTTGGGTCGGCCGGGCCAGTCATCAGCCGCCGCTTACGTAGCGCTCGACCGGCCCGACGGCGGTCTCGGAGACGGTCAGGTGCATCCCGAACAGCGACACCACGTTGGCACGCACCTGGACGGTGACGTCGGTGGCGTTACGGCTGACCTGCACGCTTGGGTTCTTCAACAGGTTGGGGGCGACCTGGTGCAGGAAGTCCCGCCCGTCCCTCTCCCCCAGCGCTGCAGTGGACTGGTAACCACTGGCGGTGCGTAGGGCGTCCTGCGCAGCGGCCTCGGCGACGTGCCGGCCGTGCCACAGCAGCGCGAACTGCACGACCCCGAACAGCATCACCAGCACCGCCGGGAAGACGATGGCCGCCTCCACGATGCTGTAACCGCCGTCGTTCGCCGCCAGCCGCCGACGGGTGCTGTCCAGGCCCGCCCCGTGGGTGACCCCGCTGCAGGCATGCCCGCGCACTCGCCGCCGGCGCCGCGTGGGCGGCGCCAGCCGCGAGCTCGACGGGTGGCCTGGCAGGGGTGTGGTCATGCCGGTCCGGACGCCGCCGCTACTGCGTCTTGACGTTGTTGGCGGTGTCCTTAGCCTTGGTGATGAGGATCGCGGTGATGATGATCGCTGCGGCGGCGAAGGCCGCGATGATGATGACGGTCTGCACGATGTCGCCGCGGTCGCCGTCCTGCTTGATCTCGTTCTTGAGCTTGGTCACGTGCGCCATCGCGAACGCGAAGTAGACGGTCAGGGCGTCCATGCTGCTTCTCCTTGTGAGGTGGTGGGCCATGCGGTTGGCGTGCGGTCTGGGCGGAGTGAAGGGGCCCTCAGAAACTGTGAAGTCACCGAGGCCCGTCAGGTGCCGAGGACGTTGACGACGGCGGGGTAGCCCAGGAAGACCACGAAGCCGGCGACGACGACGAGCTGCGCGACGCTCATGGACACGTCCCGCTCGGCGGCCTTGCCCTCGGCGTCGGTGAGTTCGCGGCGGCGCATCGTGGCGGCGCGGGCGGACAGCGTGGCGCGGACGCGGGCGCCGTCGTGCTCGACGAGGCGGATCAGCGAGCCGAGGTCGCGCAGCTCCGCGACACCGATCCGCTCGCCGAGCTCGGTCAGGGCGGTCCACTGGTCGTTGCCGGAACGGGTGGCGCGGTAGAGCGTGTCGCGCAGCAGCGCCATCGGCCAACCGGCGCCGACCCGAGCGGCGCTGGTGAGGGCCTGGGCGGGGGCGGCCGCCCCGGCCATCTCGAGGGCGACGAGGTCGAGGTAGGCGCCCAGCGCGCGGCGGAAGTCGTCTCTGCGGCCCGCGGCCTGCTGGTGGGCCTCCAGGTTCGGGAGCAGGTAGAACCCCGCGGCTGCCGCGAGGGCTAGGACCAGCGGGCTGCCTACGGGCAGGGCGATGCCGGCAGCCCGCTGCAGCCCGACCAGCATGACCAGCGCGAGCACAAGCCCGGCGACCGCCGCGACGACCTTGCGGCCCATCACCTCGGGCAGGTCCTTACCGGTAAGGGCGAGGTCCTGCCGCAGCGTCGTCTGCTCGACTCCGCGGCGGGTGAGCTGCGTCGTGAGGACCTGCCCGATGCGGGTCTGCACGCCGCTGCCCGCCGTGGCTCGGGTAGGTGCGGCCGTCGGTCCGGTCCACCCGCGTGCGCTGGCGGCGCGGTACTGCGCGTCGAGCTGCCCGAGCTGCACCAGCGGTGAGGCGCGCGGCGGCGCGAGCCGCAGCACGATCGTGAACAGCACCGCGCCCAGCGCGGCGCCGACAAGCGCCATGGCGATCACCGGGCACCTGCCCGCGGTTGCGTGCCGACGCGCGGCTCGGCTGACAGCACTGTCAGTTCGGTCGCGCTCAGTCCGGTCAGGTTCATGACCACCCGTTCGTCCTCGGGGTCGAGCTGCTGGCCTGGCCGGGACAGGAACGGCATCAGCGGGGTGGGCTGACTCAACTGCCGCATCCAGGCGAACCCGAGCGCGAAGATGCCCAGCACGACGGCGAGGGCGACCTGCCCGGCGGCGCTGTCGTAGGGCTTGACGTAGTCGCCGCCGAACGTCACCAGGAACACGGCGAACGCGATGGTGATGAGCACGATGAGCTGCACGCTGCGGCGCAGCCCAGCACGCTTCTTGCTCACCCGACGGCGCATCTCCAGCTCCTCGCGGGCCGCGACCGACAGGCCGCTCAGGACCTGGGCGAGCCCGTCGCCGCGCCGCTGGGCGTTGAGGATCAGCGCCGCGAGCACCAGGTCGGCGCTGGAGTCGTCGAGCCACTCCGCGAGCTTCAGCAACGCCCGGTCAAGTGGGAGCTGCCCGCGCAGGTGCCCGACGAGGCGGATCAGCGCTGGGCGGATGACCGGCGGGGCGTTCTGCGCGGTCACCGGGATCGCCTGCTCCAGACTGGACGCGCCGCTGACGGTGTCGCGCAGCGACTCGGTCCAGATGACCAGTGCCTCAAGCCGCTCAATCTGCTGCTGCTCGTCGCGCAGCCCACCGAACAGCAGCGGCCAGAACCCGACCAGTCCGCCAAGGCCCAGGGCCGCGACCGGCCAGCCGGTCAAGACCAGGGTCACGGCGGCCGCGAGCGCCGCGGCGCCGAGCCGGATCGTCAGGGCAGGTTCGCGCAGCCGCGCCACTGTCTTGCCCAGGCGGCCGTCCGGTCGGGCGGGGTTCGGGGTCGCGCCACGCACAGCGACCGCGAGCAGGACCACCGCCGCGCCGAGACCGCCGCAGATCAGTGCCATGAGCAGCACGTTGAGGTCGAGCAGCAGCATCAGTGCGCACCCCGCCCAGTCCTGCGCCGCTCCGGTCGGTGGCCTGCCCATCGGCGGGTCACAGTCGCCCCGCACGGGGTGCCTGGAATGCCCACGTGCCGTCGCGGTAGCCGGCGTCCTCGAGGTCTTCGGTGCGGGCGATCGCCACCGCCGAGTCCCGCATCGCGCGGCCGTCCGGCCCCGGCATGAACAGCATCGACGTCGCCGGCCGGTCCCCGGCCAAGCCGTTGACCTCCAACACCTGCGTCACGCAACGGCGGCCGCCCAGCCGGCGGTTCTTCTCGGCGAACACCACGAAGTCGATGGCCGAGGTGATCCTGTACTGCATCGCCTGAGCGTGGACGCCCTGGTAGACCGCGGCGTGGCCGGTGAGCATGTCGAACACGTCGCGCGCCGACCGGGCGTGGATCGTGCTCAACGAGCCGTTGTTGCCCTGGCTCATCGCATTGAGGACCTCAAGGACCTCCGGGCCGAGGATCTCACCCATGATGACGCGGCTCGGGTTCTGCCGCTTGCTGCGCCGCACCAACTCATCCAGGGACACGCCCCCCTTGCCGTCCGCGTCAGCCTGCACTTCCTCCCACTCCGTGCAGTCGGGGTGCAGGTCCGGGTTGTTGCGCCGCAGCCCCAGCTCGAGCGACTGCTCGATGACGACCAGCCGCTCCTCGGGCGGGACGACGTTGATCAGCGCACGCAGCAACGTCGTCTTCCCGGCGTCGGTCGCCCCGGCGACCATGATGTTGTGCCGCGCAAGCACCGCCGCTCGCAGGAACGCGGCGAGCTGCTCGTCGATCGTGCCGAGCTCAACGAGCTTGTCTACGAACATCTGCGGGTAGCGGTTGCGCCGGATCGACACCGACGGCCGCTCTGAGGCCACCATCAGCGCCGACAGCCGTGAGCCGTCGTGCAGGCGCAGGTTCAGCGAGGGGTGTGCGAGCGAGAACGGCCGCGGGTTCAGCCCCGCGTACGACGCGAGGTTCTGGACCAGGTCGACAAGGTCCTCGTCGCTGTTCGCGACCGGCCGGCCCCGCTGCTTACCCCGGGCGTCGGCGTACGTCACCCACACCTCGTCGCAGCCGTTGATGTCGATGTTCTCGACCTGGTCGTCCTCGAGCAGCTCCTGCAGCTGCCCCGCCTGGTACATCGCCGCGAACACCGCGCCCATCAGCCGCTGGTCGTACTCGGCGTTGGGCAGGACCTGGCCGGCGGCCAGCTCGTCATGCATGTGCTGACGCACGACCTGCTGGATGAACGACAGCGCCCGTTGCTCCTCGTCGGCACGGGCCAGGTCCGCCTGACCGCGCTGCTTGCGGCCGCTGCGCTCCTCGGTCAGCAAGTCCGCCACCTGCTCCTGCAGGCTTCGCAGCAGCTGCTGGTCCAGCGGCTCCCGCGCCGCGCCCGCCTCCTGCAGCAGATCCGGCCGGTCCGGCAGCGACGCCACACCCTGCGACCCAGCCGCGCCCTGCGGTCGGCTCGGCACGGCCGACAGACCGAACGGCTGACCGGTCGACCGAGCGTTCAGGTCGGGCCGGGGCGGCAGCACAAACTCCTCGTCCGCCACGCCACGGTAGTTCTCGGTCACGCCGACACCTGCCCCGACTCCGGCTGCTGGCGCAGCCCCGCCAGCCGACCCCATCTCGGCGACACCCCGGTCGGCTCCGCCGGCGCTGCCGTCGTGACGGCAGGGACCGCGGGCGCAGCGGCCCCGGTCAGCTGCGGCCACCGTACGAGCAGCGCCTCAGCCAGCGTGCGCGTCGACTGCAACAGGTCCGTGCCCAGCAGCTTGCGCGTCAGCTGGCGCCCGCGCAGCGCCTCAGCGCCGGCAGGGTCCTCGGCGAACACCCCGAGCACCGGCACCGGTGACCCTTCTGCGTCCAGCACGGCGCGGGCCCGCTTCACCGCGAGCTTGCTGTCCTGACCGCTACGAGCCCGCAGCACCACCGCCACTGGCGTCTGCTCCAGGTAGGGCCGGCCGAGCGTCGCCGTGAGCTCCAGGACCCGCTCCCGCAGGTGGTACAGCCCCTCCATGTCCGGGCGGGCCAGTACCAGCACGGCCGTCGACAGTGCGGCCACCGGCGTCGCCGGGTCAGCGGGCTGCATCCGCCCGAGGTCGGCCAGCACCGTGCCCGACCAGTCGTACGCCGTCTGCGCGATCTGCGGCCACAGCGGCGCCATGCCGGCGAACGCCTCCGCCGACCGACCTCCGGGCACAACCGACACGCCGAGCGCGGTCGGCTGGCCGTAGTGGACGACGTCGTAGGGCGCCTCCCTGCGCAGGTCCGTCGCCAGGTCCAGCACCGACGGCTGGGGGTTCAGCAGCCCAGTGCCCGCCTGGTGCAGCAGCCGGAACGGCAGGTCTGCTCCTGAGACGTCCGCCTCCAGCACCAATCGCTCGCCCGGCCACACCACCCCGAGCGCGGCCGTCAGCGTCGTCACCCCGGGCGCGCCCTTGTCCGCGCACACCGACACGATCACGACGCGCTCCCCGGGATCTTCACCAGCGCCACCAGCCCGGCGCCCGACGCCGCCGCGATCGCGTTGCTGGCCGCGTCCGGCACCACCAGCGTGAGCAGCGTCGAGCCGCTCGTCGACGGGTCCTGCACTGCGGCGAACACCGTCGCCCGCGCCGACAAGACCACCGTCGCGGCCGGGCCCGATCCTGTCGCCCCCGCAGCCCCACCCGCGTCCTTGCTCGGCAGCTGGATCACCCGGACGATGTCGCCAGGCTGGAGGCCGTCGGCCGGAATCCGCCCCGACGTCACCGCCACCCCGACCTGCGCCTGCCCTGCCTGCAGCGCCTGGCCCTGCGTGACCATCGCCGCCTGCAGCAGCGTGTGCGGCACCAGCGTCACCGCCGCCCGCTGCCCCACAAGCCCATCAAGCCGGGCCGCGCCGAACGCCGTCACCGGCCCGCTCACCCGGATCGTCGTCAGGTCCGAGCGCTGCAACGCCTGGCCGACCTCGACCTGCCGCACGACCTCGACCACAGCGGTCTTCGACCCGGCCGAGCTGTAGAGGTACGCGCCCAATGTGGCCAGGCCCACGACCAGTGCGACGGCCAGTGCGATCAGTCCGTTGTGGCGCTCGCGCGTGGGCAGCGGCGTCCCCAACAGGCCCGCTCCCCCAGCTCGCGACGAGCCGACCGGCGGCCGCGACGGAATCGTCGCCGTCCGGCCGTTCGGCGGGGCCGGGCTCGGGCCGGTCATCGGTTGACCGTCTGGATCTGCAGCACCCGCAGGGGCGCCGCCGTGATCGTCTCCATCGTCGGCAAGGTCCCGCCCGTCCCTCCGGTGCCCGTCCAGGACACCTGCCACAAGATCTCCACGCGGGCCGGTAGCTCTGTGTCCGACACCCGCTCGTACCGATAGCTGCACCCTCCGGGTGCGTCGTGATCGGCGTCGCTGTTCGTCCAGGCCTGGCCCGGTCCGTCACACACGGTCGCCTTGCGACCGTCGCCCGGGTCGAACAGCAGACCCACCGGCTTCGCCGTCACCGTCGCCGACACCGGCCCCACCGACAGCGTGTGCGACAGCGGCCGGTACGTCGCTGCATTCGTCCAGTACCAGCTCGCCAGCCCAACGTAGGTATAAGGAGCCCCGCGGAAACGCAACGTCTCGTCCGGCGACCGATGCACAGTCGGGTGCGACAACACCAACCGGGCTCGCGCCTCCAACGCCAACTGAGCCGGCGTCAGCGTCGCCACCCCAGCGGAGGGCGCCGTCCCGTTCGGCACCCACGCGAACTGCGCCGAGCCGTCCGTGCAGTAGCGGTAGTAATACGACCCGTCGACCCCGTCCACGTGCCCCGGGTCGTGCAAACCAGGGTAGTCCTGCGGGTGCGAAGCCGGATTGCTCGTGTCCAGCACGTACTGACATGTCACCGCCGGCGACCCATCCGGATTGCCGCCCCCTACCGGCTGCACAATCGGCCCGGCACCACCCGTGCTTCCGGGAACGTTGATGGTCGAGTTGATGATTCCGTCGCCACCACCGACTGAGATGCCTCCACCGCCGCTACCCGAGTCAGCGAGCGCGCTGTGGGGCCCGGCGATGGCAGCGGCGGCAGCAGCCGCGGCTACTAGCCCGCGGCGTTGCATGACCCAGCCGCGGCGTAGTCGATGCGTGCCATGCGCCAGGCCCCGTCGCTGCCGCGCTTCATTGTGGCCATCGCCAAGTCGTTGGCTCGACCGAACGTGACGACCTTGCCGGTGGCAGCCACGCTTCGCCCGTGCTTAGACGAGTCCTGGCAGTCAGTGAGCTTGGCTGTGTCGCCGGACACCAAGAGCAGCTGAGGACGCAGGATGAACCCGCCGTAGAGCACCTGGCCCTGAGCACGTGCTGCGGCGATACCGCCCACCAGCTGAGTCAGCTCCGGGTCGACTGCGAGCTTGGCGACCGCGGCCCGGCGGGCAGCGCTCGAGTTCATCTTGGACAGCGGGGTGAGAGCGGCGAAGAACGCGCGGTACTGCGTCAGGATCGCCGCTTGCCCCGGGATCGCGGTCGCTGCTGGCGTGGGGGTGGCTGCCGTCGCGGGAGTCGTGAGGGCAGGCGTTGTCGGCCCGTCCTGTGCGTGGACACCGGATGAGTGCCCGCAGCCAGCCACAGCCATCGCCCCAGCCAGCGCTGCTGCACCAGCCAAGCACCTGCTCCGCACTCAGACCACTCCCACCCGGAACCCCTGCAGGTGCAGGCGTGCATCAACGATCGCTGTTGCAGGGGACCCATGTCTAGGCAGATCAGCGCATTGCACCCAGACAGCCTGTCCAACCGTCTGGGTCATGTCCTCACCTCCGCCCAGCCTCGCTCTCAAAGCGAATGCGGCTGAGCCTACACATGAATTCGCTCAACACGCACACCGAGAGCGCGGCGTCGGGCGGTGCCTGGTGAAGCTCCCGCTCACTGGTGGCGGCTCCGCCGCGTAGCTCGAACGAACCTCTCAGGGGTGACGCCCAGAGCAGACGCGAGCACCTCGATCGTCGCCGGCTCCGGCTCGCCCTGCCGGGTGCCCTTCTCGAGCCGCGCGTACGTCGTGCGGTGGACGCCGCTCCTGACCTCCATCTCCAGCTGGCTCAGGCCGACGGCCAGCCGCAGCGCCTCCAACGGCGGATCTTCGGGATCTACGTCCAAGAGCGAGAGCGGTTCGACGCCAAGCACGGCGGCTAGGGGCGGGATGAACCGAGGATGCGGCTGCGCTCGAGCCCGCTCCCAGTCCCCCAGGTTCTGCTCCCGCTGCAAGCCTTCGACGCGAGCCGCGACCTCCGCCTGCGACAAACCGGCCGAGCGACGCAACTGAGCGAGCAGCCCAGGCCGCAGCCTCACCGCGCTCACCTGCCCCGCTCCCCCCGCCTCTGCTTGTCGCGCCGACTCTAGTGAGGACACAATTGTCGGCAGCAGCGGTAGGACGACTCCTAGTCCGCGTCCTGGGGCGGTCGCGCTACCGGCGTGGTGCAGGTAGGCCGCAGGGGGCCAGGCCTCCGCGAGCACGCCGCCGCCGCCGCCGTCGACGGAGTACACGGCCGGCCGCGCCAAGTGCTAGCCGGGCTGTCGCGGTCCACTCGGCCAGCAGCCCGGGCCAGCGCCCGGGGGGTTCGCCTGCCATCCGTGGCCCCACCAGTGCCGCACCAGCACGGCTCGTCGCAGCGACGCGGTACGGGAGATCCGTGGCGGGGCTGCGGCGTCGGCAGAAGCCCTCGCGCCGTGCCTCGGACGCAGCGGGAGCGGCGACCACCCCGCGGCAGCTCAGGCCTTTGCTGCCTACAGGGACGCGCCGGCACTAGGAGCCGGGCCGCGCCGACCTGATCAAGCCGGACTCGCATTCACCGGTATTCATGCGACACGCCGAGGCGGTTCACCGGTATTCGGGGCCAACTACTACAGGATCCCAAGGAGCAACAGACAGGACGCCCTGACCTCTACTCCCAGAAGGACCACCACAGCACGAGACCTCACCCCCAAGCTTGCGGGCGCGGTGGGTGAGGTCTCGTGGTGACGAACGGAGCCCAACATAGCCGCCCCCCGATGGGCGGGCACCGCGTTCGCAGACACGTCTGACGAACGTGTCGTTGTCCTGCCCCCAATGATGCGTCGAGTTCGGCTGCAACCAGCCGCCGATGCCGCATGACGAGCGTGCTGGCCGTCGAGGCAGCCCCGCTCGAAAGTGCCCTGACTCTGGACGGCATGCCGTCCAGAGGAGAACTGCCACGCGTCCCGGCACCGGCCCTAGCCGCCTGGGCAGCAACGGCAGCCGCGCTGGCCGGCGGCGATCGCGTGCGCATCTCCAGCGACGGAGGGCGCACCTACCCCCGCTCCCGTGAACGCGGACTACCCGCTGCCCCGCCAACACAGCCAGCAGCGGTGATGATCTACAACTCTCACGGCAACGCCTCGTGCCTACCGGCGGACCTGGACGTCGGGCGAGGTGGAGTCCGGCAAGTAGAAGCGGACCTGCACCGCCTGCAGACGCTGCTCGAACGATGCGGAGCAACGGTGATCACCGACCGCTCCCCCAACGGCGGCCGGCACCTGTACGTGCCGTGGGCGACACCCGTGCCGTTCCACGAGCTGCGCCCAGTCATGGTGGCGCTGGCTGGTCTCCTGCCCAGCCTGGACATTCTGCCAGCGGTAAACCTCCGGGCGGGCTGCCTGCGACCCCCCGGCAGCCGCCACCGCACGGGCGGCTGGCAGGAGCTCACGACGCCTCTTGAGCAGGCGGCCCACATCGCCCAGCACGGCAACGGCCCCCACGTGTGGGCCACCCTGCAGGAGCTCCTGGCCCCGCCAAGGCAGGCGCAGCCCAGTGCGTTCGGCACCGCTCCCCCGCCAGCCACGCTCTCCGTCCACGCCGGCGGCTGTGGACCACACGAACGCCTCGCCCATACCCAACAAGTCCGCCGGCCAGGCGGGCCACGTCCACTCAGCGCGGAGACGTTGCGCCTGGCCCAGCACGGGGAGTACGACATGGCTCGCTACGCCACGCCCTCCCAGGCCCGCCAGAGAGTCCACGCCGCGGCAGCGGGAGCAGGCTGGCACTTCAGCAGCCTGCTCGAGCAGCTCCACAGCGGACAGTGGGCCGGCCTTGCCGACCTGTACAGCCGATACCGGCCCTCAGCCCGAGCGGAGCGCATCGCTGCCGACTGGGTGGCTGCCGTCCGCTGGATCGAAAAGCGCGACGCCCGACCCGCAGCCGACACAGCGACACCAAATGCATCACAGGGGCTCCTGCCAAAGGTGACGCACAACTCCCACACAAGGGAGCCACCTACACACGGGGGCGGTGTTGGGAAGGTTCCTGGTTCACGTGGCAGGGATGGCGTCGCAAGGTCCCGAGCGCTCGGCGCTAGCGACGAGTATCAGTTCATCCGAAGCTGGTGGAACGCTGCCCTTCGAGCTGAGCGATCCCGCTACCTGGGGCGAGGCGGACTGGTCCGACGTCTGCTGTTACGAGCCCTGGCGAATGCCGCTCAGAAGCGCGGTAGTCGGTACCTGGAGTTCGGCTGTCGCAGCCTCAGCCTCGCCACGGGCGTGGACCACAGCACGGTAGCCGCCGCTCTCAGGCAGTTACGCAGCGAACCGGATCCGCTTGTCGTGCTGGTCGAAGATCGACGCGGTGTGCGCGGGGACTTGTACGAACTCGCCCTACCGGCAGAGTTCGCGGACACCCTTCAGCGACGCGACTGGCGTCCAGGTCGAATCGAGGCCGTCGAACCAGTGTTCCGGACCCTTGGTCTACCTGTGGCCTTTGTCTACGAGCAGCTCAACGGCCACCAAGTAAGCAGCTTCGAGTTGGCGGACCGGGCGCTCGTCAGCCATCGCGGAGCCCAGCAGGCCCTCAAAGCGCTGAGCGAACACGGTCTGGCGACCCGCCAGCTGGGCGGATGGATCCGCGGGCCGGCGTGCCCGGCAGACGTCGCCCGCGCGCTCGGAGTCGATGAAGCGATCGAGGCCATCCACGTTCGGCATCGGACGGAGAGGTCGATCTGGCAGGTGCTGCTGGGAGCCTGGACTCGCCAGCCCGCTACACATGCCCCGGCGCCTGGACGAGCACGCGCGAGTGCCCGTGGACCGGCATCGGCTTCTCGTGACGCCGGGGCGCCTCGGGCCGGTGGTTCCGCTCATGCCAGCTCAGACTTGGCAGCCGGGCCGGAGCCACCGGCAGAGGAAGAGGAGAGCGTCCTGCAGCTGCTCTACCGCGTGCTGGGGGCTGTGCCCGTGCCTGCTTAGCTGCGTGTTGGATCAGTGAGATGTTGGTCGTGTCCCTATGGCCATTAGGCCTGGGGTCGCTTAGCCGCCAGCCCCGGCTCTTGTCCCGGTCAGAAGCCATGTGGGACGCCAGCAGGTCAAGCAGAAAGGCGGGGGTGCGTCCAGGAGTTGTCCGCGTGCTCCAAGTTCGACAGGGTCTCGTCCCGCTCGATCAGCATGGCGATGTACCCGGACATGCTCATGTTCAACGCAGCGGCAACCGTGTGCCCCTTCGCGTGTTGCTCCGGTGAGAGCACGGCTACCGTCCGTACTGACCTACGGTCCTTCACGATTGCCCGCGGTCCGGCTACAGCCTGCCTCTGCCCCCGAGGTGCTCCCCGCTCAGCCACATCAACCTCCGCTGTTCTACGTGACCCGTTACCCGTGAAGCGATTCGCTTCATGCGTCATAGTAGGAGCGTGATGGTTGATGTGCTCGCGACGCGCCGATTGTCTGCTGCAGTGTTCGGTAACGAGAAGACCGTCGAGGTCCTGCTTGCGGTCGAAGACGCTAAGGGACTCGCGCGGGCAACAGACATCGTCCAGAGCACCGGTATTGCCCACGGCCTCGTCCGGCCGGTGTTGAAGCGTCTACTCGACGCCGGGGCTCTGCACGCAATGCCCCGCCGCGGCGGGGCCCGAGGCGAGTTGTACTTCGAGATCGGCGACGCGCAACTGTGGGGGACGATGGTCGCGACGGCCCGTCACCTTGCCTCCCTCAGCCGTCCGGGCCAAACGACCGGCCACATCAGCTCCGACGTCGCCGAGACCCTGGGCTAGGAAGAGCGCGGCCGCCCAATGGCGGCACGCAGAGCAGCAAGGACTAGAGCGGAGCGCGTGCAACCGAAAGCCTGGGCAAGCCCGTCCACGAGTTGCAGCTGCGCGGGGGTGAAGCGCAGCGTGATCGGCGCACTGTCGCTGCGGGGCCGACGGCGCACTAGCAAGCCGTCACCAAACGGAAGTTCAGGCGACAGCGCTTCGCGATTGGCCAGGACCGCCTGCGCCACCACGCTCGAGTGCGTCAGTTGCTGACGATGAGCCTGCTCGGTGAGCCATTTGGATACATCCCGCGGCAGTCGCACCGCCGTCTGGACGTTCCCTGAGCGGCGACCTGACCGCTCCCCCACCGCCCCTGTCGCACTCGACGCGCGCCCGCCCGCATCGGCCCGCAGCGCAGAGGCGTTGTCGTCAGCCATATCGAGGTCGACGTCGGACCCTGCAGCGTCCTGCAGGTTGGGTCGCTGCGCCGAGAAGGTCCGGCCTGCGGCCTCGTCGAGATGATGCTTCGATGCTGCTGCAGCCACCTCACGAACACCGGCCTGACCAGACGATGCCTCACGCTGGTCAGCTGACGTCGACGCGGCGGTGGCGTGAGCCTTGAGCGCCCCATGAGATTCGTCGGACGCGACAGCGATGTCGGCGGTCTCAGTCAAGGTCCGATCGCGGACACCGCGATCTGGCGCCGGCTCAGCAGCCGACGAAGCCTTGGCTGCTGAGCGGAGGGTCTGATCGGGCAGAGGAAGCCGAGCAAGTTCATCGAGCCCTGCGAGATCGTCATTAAAGGCGCTGCTGCGCCGGCTCACCGGGCAGCCAGCGCACTCGGCGCTTCCGCCTCTGCAATGCGGCCGAGCATCTCCTTGAGGACAGCGAGGTAATCGCGCGCAAGTGCCTCGGCGGCATCGGGCCGCCCCCAAAGGCCCCGGTCCACAGGGTCCTGCTCGCGGCGGCCGGTCTTGCGGCGTCGAAGCCGCGCGAACCGCTCCGCGGAGGCCTGGTCAGCCTGCTCGATCAGTTCCTGTGGACTCATCCCAAGGGCACGGGCGTCCCGAGCCACCGCCGGGGAGTGCCGAATCGAGGCGGCAAGCGGAGCGATGCCAGAGCCGTCGAGAAGGTCATGCAGAGATGCGGCGAGCGCCGCGTTGCGCGCCGTTGCGCGCGGGTCGCGGGCGAAGTGGACGGTGCCCAGGAACCGCAGCGCTGGGTTCAGATCACGCTGAGCGCGTAGGACCCGCTTGATCAGCAACTCCACGCCGTCGATATCCGCCTCGTCCTCCCGGTGGGGAGCCAGGACGTAGTCCGCAGCTGCCAGAACGGCGTCCAGGAGCGCCACGTCCCCGGGGCCAAGATCAACCAAAGCAAGGGCATACTCGCCGCTGCTGGCCACGCCCTTCAGCGCCGCGCGCAGATTAGCCCCCAAGTCCAGCCCCGCTGCAGCGGCGCTCGCAGCGGCCCCACCGACCATGGCCAGGGCAGGACCGCCCGGGACGATGTCCAGGCCCGGCCTGACGTCCCGCAGGGGCGTCAACCTCTCCCCCAGCACGACAGCGCCGTACAGACCTCGACCGCCGTCTCCAGGAACGCTGAAGTTTCGGCGGCTGAGATTGGCCTGCTGATCGCCGTCGACGAGCAGAACGCGACGGCCAGCCTCGGGGCGTGCGGCGAGGGCGCCAAGCCCGGCTACGAGACTCGTCTTGCCGGCGCCCCCCTTCTGCGTGCCCACCAGCACAACGCGCATATGTCTCGCTCGCTTCCATCGATAGCCGGGAGCGAAGTGTCCACCTGCATAGCGGCGAAGTGTGGGAGGCGCGCGAGCCGCGCGGCGACCAGACGGCACGAAGCGTGGCAGGCAAGTAGTCGAAGGCCGTCGCGCAAGCATCTGCCACCCCCAATGCTACGTCGCGAGCCACGTCGGCTGGCCACACTCGTAAAGCGCAGTTCATAGATGTCGGGCGGTGCGGCAACAGTGTCGCCCGACAACTGCGCACCGCTTGTTACGACACGTGGCATGACAGACACCATAAAGCACACACCCACTACAACCTGACTACGGCCACGACTACACAGATAGCAGCTCCTGAGGTACAGCTGGCGGCGTCCGCGAGGGCAGAGGTCGAAGCCCGACCTCGGATCCGGGGTAGGAGTCCCCGCAGTTCGCGCGTACATCAACGCGTCGTCAGACCGTAGTCCAGGCGATCGACCATGCAGCCGGGGGATGATGAGCGCCTGCGCGAGGACGCATGGACGAGAGGTCGGCGGACCAGGCTTGCGTCGCGGCCGACGAGCATCAGACGACGGCCGCCCGCGCGACCGGCCACGAGACCCGATCCTGCCCCAGCAGTCGCTAAGCACGAGCATGCCGCCGCCGCGGCGCATCACTCCGGCGAGAAGGCCCGGGATGACGCTGGCCGGGCCGACGTCGCCTTGCCTCCGGCGTCGGGCACGTCGGCGCCCACGTACTCGTCGTCGACGTCTCGACCCACCGGACAATGCCAGCGACGTTCTCGGTGCCTCTACGGAGGTGCATCACCGAACTGCTGGCTGACCTAGAGCGCGGGGGAGGGGCGCCGCTGCACGAGACGCTCACCGGCAGCGCCTGGAGCAAGGTCGAGCGGGTGCCCGCCAACAGCAGGCTCGCCAAGGTCGACGCCGACCTCGGCTCGACGCAGCCGCTGCGGCTCCGCAACGCCTTCGCCGCCGGCAGCCAACCCTCGCCGAGTCCGACGTCGTCCCTACTCGACTGCCTCCCGAGCCTTGGCGGCTGCTCATGGCCGAGCTGCTCGCAGCCACTGACCTGCTCGTCGTGACCGAGCCCGGCCCGCACGCCGCGCAAAGTGCGGGCCACATCGAGGAGACCGTCGCCGAGCTTCGTGTGGGCTTTGGCTAGGAGAACCCACAACTCGCCGGATCATCGTTAACCAAAGCGCGGCGAACCACAGAGCACGCCTACCCGAGACCGAGCTGGGGACCGTCTAGGCAACATCGCTGCCTGGGGCGATCCCGAGCGCGTCGCCGTCGCGCCGCCGCCGCCGGTAAGGGCCTGCCGATCTACGAGGCCGGGACCGACGGCGCCCGCGCTGTCGCCGCCGTGCTTGACGAGCTCTGGACGACCCTCAGCGGCCGTCTCTGCCGCCGCCACACCATCAACCTCGCCACCACGGGGAGCGCACGATGACCAAGGCAGCCGGATCCTCCGAGCGTCGACCCAGGGACATTGACCGCTCACGCAGGCAGCACCTGGCTGCCCAGGCCGCCGATGCCGCTCAGATCACGGAAGACTTCGAGACAGGCCAGCTCGCCGGGACCGCCGCCGCCCCGATGGCCGAGAGCGCCCCGCCAGCTCCTTCCACCACCCCAGGACCCAACGACCCCGGCGATCTCGACGGGCCGCCCAGCGCGGCCCAATGCAGGACGGGCCGTCGCCTGAGCAACGGGCAACGGGCAACGGGCAACGGGCAACGGCAAGGCCTCCTACGCTGGCAAGGCCGTCACCGTCTACTTCGCCAGCGAGGAGGTCCGCGATCGGGTCCAGGCCGCCTTCGCCGCCCGCGGCGGCATCGAGGGGTTCACGTATGCGTCGGCGTGGATGAGCGACGTCATCCTCGGGCGCGCGGAGCAGTGAGAGAACGACCACAACGGCGGCCGGGGCTGAACCGAGATCGTCGCCCAGCGCCGCCGGCGCCGCTGACCCCTCGCCAGCAGGAAGCGCGCCTAGCGGACAGCCACCTCGGCAGCCGGGCGCACGAGCCGCTCCACCCGGCAGGAGACCGGCGGGTGCCGGTCCAGCAGCCGACCCCGAACGGTGCGGCGCGACGTCGACCCGCTCTGCACCGTCATCAGCGCCCGGGCCAGCTCGCGTCCGACCCCTACCTCGCGGGCGTAGGCGTCGGCGGCGTGCTCACTCGCCCGGCTTACCAGGCCGTCGACCAGCGGCGTGCCCAGCAGTGAGAACGCGATCCCGGCCGCCATGACCGACGCCAGCCACTGACCGGTCTGCACCAACTGCACCTCCGCCATGCTGCCGGCGACCATCGCGAGCAGCGCCTCGAGGACACCGGGCCGATGGCCTCCACACACAGCGCCGACGACACGCGCATCAGCAGCCGGTACGCCGCCCGTCCCGGGACCGCCAGCCACGTCGTCGTCAGGGCGTAGCGGGCCGCCCCCGTGTCGTGGTGACCCAGCTCGTGGACCAGCACCGCCATCAGCTGGTCAGCAGGCAGACGGCTGGACACGAAACCTTCCAGCGCCCCCTCGGTGACCGCCACGCTGCGCTTGCCAGCGGCGCAAGCGTTGGCCTCCTGGCCCGGCTGGACGTACCAGTCGACCGTCCCGGGACGCAGCCCGCACGTGACCAGCGCCATCATCGCGACCGGCCCCAGCAGCTGCCGTTCCCGCTGCGTCGGGGACCGGAACCGGGACATGCGCCGCACCGCCAGGCGCTCGCCGCGCACCGTGCACAGCAGCGCCCCGGCGCCCACCCAGGCGAGAAACAGCAGGCCACCGGCGGTCCCGAGCCCAGCGGTGAGCGTCATCGCGACCAGCAGCCCACCGCAGACCGCCGGCAGCACCGCGAGCGCGCGCAGCGCCCCGAAGCCGCCCGACGCGACCGCGGCACGAGCGTCTGCCAGTCGCGTCCCGGCGCCAGAACCAGCTCGGCTGCGCCTGCCGTCATCACGACCTCCCACCGGGCCCGGCTCGTCGCGGGCCAGCCCCAGAATGACACCCGCGCACGACAACTTCGTGGCCCCGACGTAGCACACCCTCGGGTATTGTGCGAGAGTCTGCCGAGGCCAGCGGCGTGTCATGCCCCCCCTCGACAGCACGATGCCCCGCGTGCCGAACGCCCGCCGACGCCGCGCCGCAGACTCAGGCCAGCTGTCGCTGGACTCCCTGTGGGGACCCGACCTGGACGAGGAGAGCCATGACCCCGGACCCGAGCAGCGCGCCGGCGAGCGAGCCGCAGCTGTCCAGCGACCTGCCGAGCGAGGACTGGCTCGAGGCGGAGCCGGCGAACTCGCTGATCGCCTCGCAGGCGCGGGCGCACTGGCAGACGTGGCGGCCGAACGAGCTCGCGCAGATGAGCGACCCGCAGGCGTTCTTCGAGGAGTTGAGCCGGCAGGCGCAGCGGCAGATCGAGGACCTGGAAGCGCACCTGGCGGGCCCGGACCGGCCGGGGGAGCCGTACCTGGAGCACCTGGGCCGGCTGCGGATGGCGCGGTTCGACGCGACGGCGGTGGTGATGCGGGAGCTGGTGCTGCCGCCGCCGGAGCCGGGGCACCCGGACGAGGAGAGCGAGGAGCCGGACGCGAGGGGGACGGCGGACCCGGCCGACGGCTGGCTGCCGGTGGTGATGACGGCGGACCACCCGCGCTACCACGAGCTGGACGACGACCCCTTCCTGCGCAGGATCTGAGCCCAGCCACACCTGCCCGGCCCGAAGCCGGCAGCGCCCTGGCCGACGGCGTCGCCGCGGCGCTGTTCCAGAGCGTCGAGGACGAGTTGTTCGACGGCCCTGCGACCAGCGCGCCGGCGGCGCCCGTCGAGGTCACGTCGGCGCCCGCCCCCGTCCAGCCGAAGCAGCCGGCCGTGGCCTACCGGCCGACCTCTCAGGCGGACCTGGCGCCGGTGGGGGAGCGGGCCAAGCTCGAGGCGAACCTCACCGCCCTGCGGACCCTGGCCGCCCTGCAGGAGGCCGGCCGGCCGGCGACCGCGGGCGAGCAGTCGGTGTTAGCGCGCTGGTCCGGGTGGGGCGCACTGCCGCACGTCTTCGACCCGGCGCACCCTGAGCACGCCGGCGTCCGCACCGAGCTGCAGGCGCTGCTCGGGCAGGCCGGCTACCGCGCCGCCTCCCGCACCACCCTTAACGCGCACTACACCGACGCCGCGCTCGTGCAGGCCATCTGGGACACCCTGGGCCAGGCCGGGTTCGGCGGCACGGCCGGCCGGGTACTCGAGCCCGGCTGCGGCGCCGGGACGTTCCTGGGCCTCGCACCCGCGACGGCGGCCGAGATGGTCGGGGTCGAGCTGGACCCGACCAGCGCCGCGATCGCCGCGGCGCTCTACCCCCACGCGCAGGTCCGGGCGGAGTCCTTCGCCGACACCCGGCTGCCGGTTGGCTCGGTCGACCTGGTCGTCGGCAACGTGCCGTTCGGGAAGATCGCCCTGCACGACCCGGTGCACAACCCCAACCGGCAGAGCCTGCACAACCATTTCATCCTCAAAAGCCTCGCCCTGACCCGCCCCGGCGGCGTCGTCGCGGTCCTGACCTCGCACTGGACCCTGGACGCGACCAACCCCGCCGCCCGCCGGGAGATCGCCGCTCTCGGTCAGCTCGTCGCCGCCGTCCGGCTGCCCAACACCGCGCACGAGCGCGCCGCCGGCACCCGCGTGCTGACCGACCTGCTCGTCCTGCGCCGCCACCACCCCGATGACCACCAGCGCCTCATCTCGGGCGTCGACCCCACCGGCCACGTCGCCCCGGAACCGCAGTGGCCCGGGTGGGAGCGGGCTGTCCCGGTCGACCTCGAGCAGTACCCCGACGTCCGCAGCCAGCCCGGCCGGCAGGGCCCCGCCGTGAACGAGGTGTTCGGTGCCCACCCCGAGTGGGTGCTGGGACAGACGGCCGTCCGCAACGGCCAGTTCGGCCCGACCGTCGAGGTCCTGGACACCACCGGGCCCGCTGGCACCGCCAGCGCCGGTGACGACGTCGTCGTCACCGGCGTCCCGGCCGTCGCGGACCTGCTGCGCGCCCGCCTCGGCGCGGCCCTTACCGGCGCCGCCGCCGACCTGCCCGGCGGGACGCTGTTCGGCCCCGCACCCGACGACGGCACTACCGCGCCGCTGCTGCGCGCCCCCGCGCCGGTCGACCACGTCCAGGGGCACATCGCGGTCGACCCGGTCAAGGCGGGTGCGTTCACCGTCGTCGAGGACGGGGTGCTGCGCCCCAACACCGACGTGCCGGCGACGCAGGCGAAGGAGCTGACAGCGCTGCTCGGGTTGCGCGACCTCACCATGCGCCTGCTGACCGCTGAGGCCGCGAGCGCCGAGGACAGCCGTGACCTCGCGATACTGCGCGGGCAGCTCAACACCGCCTACGACAGCTACGCCACGCGGTGGGGCCCGATCAACCGGGTCACCACCCGCCGTACCGGCAAGACCGACCCCGCGACAGGGCAGGAGAGCCTGGCTCGGGTCCGCCCGCCGCAAGGGAAGTTCCGCGCGGACCCGCACTCGCCGGCGGTCTACGCCCTGGAGGACTACGACGCCACCAACAACACCGCGAACAAGGCCCCGATCCTACGCGGCCGCGTCGTCGCCCCCCGCCCGGTCCGGCTCGGCGCTGACACCCCCGCCGACGCCCTCGCCATCTGCCTGGACATCTACGGCGAGGTCCGCCTCACCGAGGTCGCCCGCCTGCTGGGCGCCGACGAGCCGACCGCCCGCGGCGACCTGGGCGCCCTGGTCTTCGACGAACCCGAGCCGCACCGCCAGGCCGCCGAAGCCATCGACCAGGACGCCGGACAGGACGTGGACCAGGGCGCCCAGGGGCCCGGGCCCGGCCGGCTGGTGGCGGCCGCGGAGTACCTGTCCGGCAACGTCCGCGAGAAGCTGCGCGCAGCCGAGCAGGCCGCCGAGCAGGTCGAGGGCGTGGACTGGAGGGTGAACATCGAGGCGCTGCGCACGGTCGTGCCGGTCGACCTGAGCCCGGCCGAGATCGACGGCCGCCTGGGCGCGAGCTGGATCGGCGCGGCCGACGTCGCGCAGTTCCTGCGCGAGACCCTGGACGACACCAGCATCAAGGTCGAGAACCCCGGCGGGTCGACCTGGGCCGTCCAAGGCGCCCGGTACACCGTGCTCGCCCGCAGCACCTGGGGCACCGGCCGCGCCAACGCGATCGACTTGGTGCTGGCCGTGCTCGAGCAGAAGCCCATCAAGGTCACCGACGAGATCGAGGGCGGCCGCCGGGTCGTGAACCTCACCGAGACCGTCGCGGCGCAGGAGAAGGCCGCCGCGCTGGGGGAGCGGTTCACCGAATGGCTGTGGGAGGACCCCGAGCGCGCCACGCGCCTGTCAGCGCACTACAACGACACGTTCAACGCCATCGTGCTGCGCAGCTACGCCGCCGAGGGCCAGGCCATGCAGCTGCCCGGCCTGGCCGTCACGTTCGTCCCCCGCCCGCACCAACGCGCCGCGGTCGCCCGCATCGTCAGCGAACCCGCCGTCCTGCTCGGCCACGAGGTCGGAGCCGGCAAGACCGCCGAGATGATCTGCGGGGCGATGGAGCTGCGCCGGCTCGGGATGGCCCGCAAGCCCGCCGTCGTGGTCCCCAACCACATGCTCGAGCAGTTCACCCGCGAGTGGCTGCAGACCTACCCGCAAGCCCGCGTCCTGGCCGCCGGCACGGAGGACCTGGCCGGCGACAAGCGCCGGCTGCTCGTCGCGCGGGTCGCGACCGGCGACTGGGACGCGGTCATCCTCAGCAGGAGCGCGTTCGAGCGGATCCCGCTCGCCAGACAGGCGAAGCAGGCCTACCTGGACCGGCAGAACGACCAGCTGCGCGACCAGATCGCGAACAGCAGGGCCGGCGGCGGCCTGACGACGAAGAAGCTGGAGCGGGCGCTCGCGAGCGCGGACCAGCGCGTGCAGGCGCTGCTGGACAGCGTCAAGGACGTCGGGGTCAGCTTCGAGCAGACCGGCATCGACTACCTGTTCGTCGACGAGGCCCACGGCTACAAGAACCTGATGCTCACCAGCAACATCCCGGGCGTCGGGGTCGAGGGCAGCCAGCGCGCCAGCGACCTGGACATGAAGATGGACTACCTGCGCGGCAAGCACGGCCATCGGGTCGCGACGTTCGCCACCGCCACGCCGATCGCCAACTCGGTCAGCGAGGCGTACACGATGGCCCGCTACCTGCGCCCCGACGTGCTGGACGCCGCCGGCATCACCGACTTCGACTCCTGGGCAGCCACCTTCGGTGAGGTCACCACCGCCCTGGAGCTGGCCCCGGACGGCAGCAACTTCCGGATGCAGAGCCGGTTCGCGAAGTTCCGCAACGTCCCCGAGCTGCTGCGGATGTGGCACCTGAGCGCCGACATCAAGACCGCCGCCGACCTGGACCTGCCCACCCCCGACCTGCTCGGCGGCGCCGCCGAGACCGTCGTCGTGCCGCCATCGGCCGAACTCGGCCAGCTGATGAAGGAGCTGAGCGGGCGGGCCGAGCGCGTCCAGGGCCGGCAGGTCGACCCAGCCGAGGACAACATGCTGCGGATCGCCACCCACGGGCGGATGGGGGCGCTGGACCTGCGGCTGCTGGACCGCACCGAGGGCGAGCCCACCAAGCTCACCGTCGCGGCCGACCGGATCGCCAGCATCCACCACACCCACGCCGACCGGCGCTACCCCGGCGGGGACCTGCCCGGCAGCCTGCAGCTGGTCTTCTGCGACCTCGGCACCCCCAGCAAAGGCCGCGAGTCGTGGAACGTCTACGACGAACTGCGTGACCTGCTCGCCGACCGCGGCGTCGCTCGCGCGGGCGTCCGGTTCGTGCACGAGGCCAAGAACGACCGGGCCAAGGGCGAGCTGTTCGCGGCCTGCCGTACCGGCCAGGTCAGCGTCCTTGTCGGCAGCACCGAGAAGATGGGCGTCGGCACCAACGTGCAGGCCCGCGCCGTCGCGCTGCACCACCTGGACTGCCCCTGGCGGCCCGCCGACCTCGCCCAGCGCGAGGGCCGCATCCTGCGCCAAGGCAACCAGAACCAGGCCGTCGAGATCATCCGGTACGTCAGCGAAGCGTCCTTTGACGCCTACCTGTGGCAGACCGTTGAACGCAAGGCCCGGTTCATCGCGCAGGTCATGCGCGGCACCCTGGATGTCCGCGAGATCGAGGACATCGGCGACACCGCCCTGAGCTACTCCGAAGTGAAGGCCCTGGCGACCGGCGACCCCCGCATCCTGGACAAGGCCCGCGCCGACACCGACCTCGCCCGCCTCGAGCGGCTCGAGCGGGCCCACAACACCGCCGGCCGCAGCCTCGGCCAGACCGTCGACGCCGCCGACCGGCTCCTGCCCAGACTCGCCGGTGAACTCCGGCAGGTCGACGCCGCCCTCCCGCGCGCCATCGACACCCGCGGCGAGGCCTTCGCCATCACCCTCGACGGCCGCCGCTACACCAGCCGCGGCGACGCCGCCGCCGCCCTGCGCGACGTCCTGGTCGCCCTGCCGCTGCCCCCCGCCGGCGCCGGATCAGCCCTCGCCGAGCCCCAGCCCATCGGCCAGGTCGGCGGGTTCACCGTCCTGGCCAGGACCCAGCGCTACCCCCAGCAGCGGCTGCACCTGAGCCTGGACGGCGTCCCGCGCAGCGGCACCGCCGTCGAGTACGGCGAGCTACGCACCGACCGCCCAGTCGGGCTCGTCACCCGCCTGGAGAACCGCTCCGCGAACCTGCCCAAGACGCGCAGCGACCTCACCGAGGAGATCACGCGGAACACCCGAGAGCACGAGCGCGCCAGCGCCGCCCTGCTCACCCCCTTCCAGCACACCGACGCGCTGCGCCAGGCCCGCGCCCTCAGCCAGCGCCTCGCCGACGCGCTCGCCCAGGAACTCGACAACAAGCGCGACACCAGCAAGCACCAGGGCGAGGTCGTCCCAGCCGCCGAAGCGGCCCACGGTCCGGTCGGACGAGGCGGACCGGACAACAGCCGACCGTCAGCCGCCGGGCCGGCCGCAACCACCGCGCAGGTGCAGGCGGCGCCCGCCCGGACTCAGCACGTCCAGGCCGCACCGGCTCAGGCTCTCCACTCGACCCAGCAGCAGCAGCAGACCCGGCACGGGCGTTGGCAGCACCTGTGCGGGCAGCTGGACGCGAGGCTGCCCGCAGACCCGCACTGGCCCGTCCTGGCCGGTGCCCTCGACCGCGTCGACGCAGCCGGCCTGGACGTCAGCGCCACCCTCGCGCCGCTGTTCCCGCTGAGCGAGGACAACCCAGGGCGCAACCTGCACCACCGGCTCATGGGCGTCGCGCGCGAAGCCACCGTCGAACGCCCACGCTTCCGGCCCGGGCCGCCCGAGACACCGGCCCACCGCACCGCCGAAACCCCGCCCGCCGCGAGTCGACCGGTCACCCGCGGGATCGGCCGCTGAGCGAGACCGCACCGGTGGGCCGTCCGGCCGTCCGGCCCCTGTCCCAGACCGTCCACACCGAGCGGGCTAACACCGACGTGACGTCGGCGCCGGAGCAGCCCGGGCGGCCGGGAGCCTTCGCGCCGTGACAGCGCGGGGCCCCGGGCAACGACCACCCGGTCCCCGCCGAACTTCTTTGCCCGCACGTGGCCACCCAGGCCCCCGGACGACGCCTGCCCTGGCTGACAACACCGTTGCGCGACAGGAGCACCACCGATGGGCAGCAACGACCGCCCGGTCCGGAACTGCGAGCACGTCACGGTCCAGCACAAGCACGGCACCCAGGGCGCCTACACCCAAGACGGCTGCCGCTGCACGCATTGCACCCGAGCCAACACCGCGACCAAGCGGGCGTACCGCACCGCGGTGGCCTACGGCAGACGGCAGGGTCTGCTCAAGGCCGAGCCCGTCCGGCAGCACCTCGCGGACCTGCGCGCGGCCGGGTTCAGCCTCCAGACGATCGCCGACGCCTCCGGGCTCGCCCTGAGCTCAGTCGCCGCCCTGGTCTACGGCGTACCGGCCCGCGAGCTCCCGCCGACCACGCACGTCCGCGTCGACACAGCCGACCGGCTGCTCGCCGTCGACGCCGCCACCGCCGCCCTGCCCGGCGGCGCGCGCATCCCGGCGACCGGCAGCCGCCGTCGCCTGCAGGCCCTGGCCAGCCTCGGCTGGGGCACCTCCGCCCTCAGCACTCGCACCGCCCTCACGCAGCGCAGCCTCAACCGGCTGCTCAACAGCGACGTCGATACCGTCACCCTCGACACTGCCCGCGCCGTCGCCACCCTCTACGCCCGGCTGCGCCTGGTCCCGCCCCCGCGCCGCACCCAACTGCAGCGCAACGCCGCGCGGCGGAGCGCCGCCCGGGCCCAAGCGGCCGGCTGGCGCCCACCCCACGCCTGGCACGACATCAACATCGACATCGAGGCCGGCCCCGCCTCCCGCACCACCACCCCGAGCAGCCCGCCCGACACCCACCACAACCGCCGGCGCGACCGGGACGACCTGAGCGACCTGGACGCCCTCGACGCCGACGACGCAGTCGACGAGGTCGCGGTCGAGCGCGCCATGCGCGGCGAGCAGCTCAACCTCACGCCGCAGGAGCGCCTGGAGGCCGTAGCCCGGCTCACCCGCCGCGGCACCAGCGCACGTGAGACCGCCCGGCTCCTGCACACCACCGAGCGGCACGTCGTCCGACTGCGCAGCGCCCTGCGCACCGCCGCCTGACCTCGCCAGCAGCCCCCACGGGCCACCGATTCAGAGCCAAGGCGGGTGGTGGCTCGGGCGAGCCGGGTGACGGTGGCGTTGGATGCGGCGCAGCGGGCGGCGGTGGACAGCGCGGCTGGTCGGGACGGGCTGGCGACAGGGGCGTGGTTGGGCCGGACCGGGTTGGCGGTGGCTCGGCCGGAGCTGACGCCGTTGCCGGCCTCGAGTGGGCAGTTGGTGCAGGAGCTGGTCGACGCGCGCCGGCAGTTGCAGCGGTACGGCGCGTTGCTGAACCAGGCGGTGGCCCGGTTGCACAGCACTGGGCAGGCGGTGGAGTTGGGGCCGGCGGCGGCTGGGTGTGAGCGGGCGGTGCTGCGGCTGCAGCAGGCTGCGGTGGCGGTGGATGTGGCGGCGCACCCGGCTGGCGGTGGCCGGCGGCGGTGATCGGTCGGGTGTACCGCGGCGGCCGGGTCACCGGACTGGTGCGGTACCTGTACGGCCCGGGCCGGACGGGGTCCAGCGTGCAGCACGCCGACCCGCACCTGGTGGAGTCCTGGCTCGGCGCCGGCCCGGCGACGCTGGCCGCGTTGGAGCCGGTCCTGATCCAGGGCGGCAGGTCGGCTGGGCGGTTGGACGTGGAGCACCTGGTGCGGGCGCTGGAGATGCCGCTGGGGTTCCCCGACCGGCCGGTCCGGGACCCGGTGTGGCACTGCACGCTGCGCAACGCCGACGGTGACCGGGCGCTGAGCGACGCCGAGTCGGGGCAGGTCGCGGCCGATGTGCTGCACCGCACCGGGCTGGCCGCCGCCGGCCAGGACGGTGGCTGTCCGTGGCTCGCGGTCCGGCACGATGAGGTGTCGATCCACCTGGTCGCGATGCTCGCCCAGGAGGACGGCCGCCCGGTGCGGTTGTGGAATGACTTCCTGCGGCTGCGGGAGGGCTGCCTGGCCGCGGAGCGGCGCTACGGCCTGACCGTGACCGCGCCGGCGGACCGGACCGCCGCGACGCACACCACCCGCGGGGAGCGGGAGAAGGCGGCGCGGGACGGCCGGGGTGAGGCGCCTCGGGACTGGCTGCGTCGCCAGGTCCGGCTGGCTGCGGTCGCCGCCGGCAGCGACACCGAGTTCCTGGACCGGCTGCGGGCGGTCGGGGTGGCGGTGAAGGAACGCCGCGGCCAGGCGGGGGAGCTCACCGGCTACGCCGTCCGCCCGGCCGGACCCGGCCTCGGGGGGGGCGGTGTTCTACGGCGGCGGCCGGCTGGCCGGGGACCTGTCGCTGCCTACTCCTTGGAAGTGAGACGGCCCGCTAGTGGCGATGGCGGGGGAGGATGCCACGCTGAGGTGGGTGTCCGAGAAGTCGCCTCACAACGGCGTGTCGCGGCGGTCGTACGCCGCCGAGTTCTCGTACGGTCGCAGGGTGGAGTTGGGATACGCGCGGGAGTCGACGGCCAAGCAGGACCTGGAGCGGCAGATCGACGCGTTGATGGCGGTCGGGATCGCCCCGGAGCGGATCTACCTGGACAACAAGGCCGGGGCCACGGTGGACCGGCCGGGGTTGCGGGCGGTGCTGGGGTTCGCCCGGCGGGGCGATGTGATCGTGGTCCACACCCTGGACCGGTTGGGCCGCACGGTCCGGGACACGTTGCACCTGATCCATGAGCTGACCGAGCGCGGGGTGGGGGTGCGCAACCTGGCCGACCCGATCAAGGTCGACTCGGCCGACCCGGCCGATCCGATGGGGCAATTGGTGGTGGTGCTGCTGGCGTTGTTCGCCCAGATGGAACGGACCTACACCTGCGAGCGGGCGGCGCACGCCCGGGCGGTGGCGACCGCGCACGGCCGGCAGGTGGGCCGCCCGAGCCTGCTGGACCCGGCCGTGCTGGCCTATGCGGCGCACCTGCGCGACGCCGGGGACTCGATGGCCCAGATCGTGGTCAAGACCGGGATGACCCGCAGCAGCCTGTACCGGTACCTACCGCCCCGCCAGCCGGTTGCGGTGACAGCGGCGCAGCAAGCCGAGGAACTGACGGTGGTGGCGCCGGTCGTGACTGCCGGCGCGGCGGTGGTGGGCGCGTCGTGACCGGGGACGGGGTGGGGGAGCGGCTGGTGACGGTGCTGCTGACCTTGGCGGTGCCGGAGGCGGCCGATCCGGAGGATGCCGCCGCGCTGGTCGCCGACGCCGCCGCGATGACCGCCCTTGAGGTTCGGCACGCGGTCGGGGTAGAGGGTCACCTACCCGCGCCGGGCGCGACCGTGGTGCGGCCGGGGCGGCGGCAGCCGTGGCAGGTCGTGGCGGTCACCGTCGACACGCTGCGGTTGCGGGACCTGACCGGGGACATCGTCGAGGTCGCCCGGCGCAGCGTCCGCCCGGACCCGCTGGACACCCAGATCGGCCTGCTCGCCTGACCATTCGGCGGGCGTACCGTGTTGTCCCCGTCGTGCCAGTTCACTATCTACACAGTGATCCGCTGCAGCTTGGAGTGGACTTGGGCTTCCTTGATCACCGGCCTGCCAGTAATCCGCCGTGCCACATGGGCCCCCAGGCCGGCAGGCCAGTCCCGTGTCGTAGCCAGGGTCTGCGCGAGGCGGTCATCCAGGAGGAGGCACGCCCGGAGCACCCTCGGCCGGCCCGGAGTCCAGCGCCGCGAAATGCATCTTCTCCGCCGGCACCATGCCGAGGTACTTCTTGCCGCTGTCGAGCTTGATCCGGCAGGAGCCGTGGGTGTTCTGCGCCGCGACTGTGGCGCGCTTGCCGCGGTAGCCGACGACGTCGAGGACGACCTGGTCACCTGCGCGCCAGAGCAGGTTGCCCCGCTCCATCAGCCTGACCTCGGGCTCCCGCCTGACCTCTGGCTCCCGATTGGCCCGGACCTCAGCCACGTGCACAAGTAGGTGCTTCGGGCTGATCCGCGAGATCTCCTTGCCGTCGGTGAGCCGAACTCGACATAGGCCCGTGTCCAGCTCCTGACGCAGGACTATCGCCCGCTGGCCGCGGAACTTCCTGCTGTCGAGCACGACGTGGTCCCCGGGCGCCCGCAGGATGCCGCGGGCCCGCAGGATCGCCTGGGCATTCCGCTCCGTGTCGGCTGTCTCCTTCTCGCACCACGCCCTGTACGTCAGATCGGTGTCGTAACGGAAGCGGTGCTCACGGGAAGCCAACTCGGCTGCCTGACGCTGCGCCAGGTCCGCCGCAGCGGCAGCCGCCGCCCCGGCGGCGGCAGTGCTTCGCGCTGCCCGTTCAGTGCTTCGCGCTGCCCGTTCAGTGCTTCGCGCTGCCCGTTCAGTGCTTCGCGCTGCCCGTTCAGTGCTTCGCGCTGCCCGTTCAGT
>JAABUT010000844.1_pt1 | contig 41443 bp, 43 predicted proteins | sample 5559281 | NCBI WGS metagenome assembly JAABUT01 (sample SAMN10711880, study PRJNA513359) | rock metagenome | isolation source: Antarctica rocks | place: Antarctica: Victoria Land, Ricker Hills nord | collected 2016-01-04 | reverse complement strand
GCCTTGGCGTAGCTGCAGAAGTGTTGGGCGATGTCGCCGAACACCTCGGTGCGCCTGGCCAGCTCCCACTCGCGGAAGTCGACCAGGGTGCCGCCGGAGAGCAGCGCCTGCCGGGGCGCGATGAAGCTGTCGACCCCGTAGACGGCCGGTTCGCCGGCGCCGGTCCGGACGATCACTGCGCCGGGCAGGAACACGGCCCGCAGCGCATCGAGTCGACCTGTGCAGCCCGGACCGGAGGTGAAGGCGGCGAAGAACCTCGAGACGATGTCGGCAATCGCGGCACGGTCGGCGTCCACGGCGCCGCTGCGGGGCTCACTACTGGTCACGACCCGCACGGTATCCGGCGGGATTGCTCGTCCGGACGGTAGGTCAGCTTCGGTTCAACGTTTGCAGCAGGCTGATCCGGTTTGGCGGCGTCGCGTTCCCCGAGCGACGGCACGGCCTTTCCGAACTCAGACACGCATCGACCCCCGATGATGCGCGGCCGACCGCGGATCCCCCCGAATCCTGCGGCGAACTGCCTGGACCACGCGCCGGCAGCGTCCACCAGCCGTTGTCGTTCCACGAGCGGATGAGGTCCCGTCCCCACTGCCGTTCGAGGGTGTCGGCGACCGCGGCCGGGATGCCGACCGGCAGCGCCCCGAGCGAGTTGCCGTCGAGGTACAGCACGTCGTCCGGGACGGTGAAGCCACATGCGTTCGGAAGGTGTCAGGTAGCCTGGCGGTGTGACACATGCAGAGCTTCAAGTCAATCCGCAGGGCCGTGTGACGATCCCGGCGCCGCTGCGCAGCGCGCTGGGTTTCGAGCCCGGCACCACGGTGGTCGCCTACGTGGAGGATGGCCGGCTCGTGCTCGAGGGCCGTGCGCACGTGCTGGCGCGGCTGCAGAACGATGTGCTGGCCGCGGCCGCCCACAGCGGCGAGGCGCGCGGGAGTGTCGTCGACGAGCTGCTCGCCGAGCGCCGCGCCGAGGTGGCCGCCGAGGACGCGCGGGCGTGACCGCTGTCCTGGACGCCTCGGCCGTGGTCACCCTGCTGTATCGCGAGCCCGGGCATGAAGCCGTGGCCGAGCTGGTCGACGGCGCGTTGATCAGCTCGGTCAACTGGTCCGAAGTGACGCAGAAGCTCGCGCAGCGCGGCGTGAGCGATCCGGCCGGCGTGGCGGCCGGGCTGCTCGCCCTCGGCGCGGACGTGCTCTCGTTCCACCGCAGTGATGCCGAGACCGCGGCCGCGTGTGGCCGGCCGGCCGCGCCCGCGGCCTGTCACTCGGCGACCGGGCCTGCCTCGCGACTGCGAAGGCGGCACCTAGTGGGCACGCGGTGACCGCCGACGCTGCGTGGGCCGACGTGGACGCAGGCGTCGAGATCCGCGTCATCCGCGATCACTCTTCGGAAGAGTAGAGAACCGGACTGCCGCGCCCAACGAGTTTGTTGGGTAGGATGGACGGCATGGCTCGATCAACCGCACAGTCCGCCCTCGCAGGTGTCCGGCACGGTAGCGCGGTGCCGGCGGCAACAGCGACGCCGCGCGCAGAACGCGTCCGGTTGGTGAGTCGGACACCGCTAGCCAAGGAACGGACCGAGTTCTTGGTCAAGGTCGTCGGCGGCGCCGAGCTGGCCCGGATGCTCGGGGTATCGCGCAGCCAGCCGACCCGGTGGCGCAGCGGCGCAGAACAACCCGGACCCGACGCCGCCCGCGGCCTGGTCGACCTCGATCACGTGATGACCCGCGCGCTGATGCTGTGGCCGGCCAGGGTCGCAACCGACTGGTTGACCAGCGCCAACGCCTACCTCGACGGTGCCCGGCCGATCGACGTGCTCAAGGTCCGCGGCTCGGCCGAGGTGATCGACGCGCTCGACGCCGCAACCGCCGGCGTCTACGCCTGACCGTGCTGGTCTACCGCGTCTTTCCCTACGACACCGCTGCGGGCGCAGGCACGCCCGGGCATCCCGACTACCTGCACCGCCCGCAAGGCAAGGGCCGGCTGGACAACCCGCGCCACTACGACACCTGGTACTTCGCCGCGACCCCGGAGGCCGCGGTGGGCGAAGTGTTCGGCGACATCACCGTGTGGGGCAATGACATGTTCGAGTTCCCCGCACTTCCCAACGCCCTGCGCACGCTCGGCGTGTTCGAACTTGCCGACGACGTGCAGCTGCTCGAGCTCGACGACGCACGATCACTGCTCGCGCGCGGGCTGCGCCCCACGCAGGTGATCGCCCGCAACCGCGCCGTCACCCAGGAATGGGCGCTGCAGATATTCACCGAGCGCACCGATGTCGGCGAGAGACGCTGGGACGGCGTGCGGTGGTGGTCCTTCCACCGGCCGCACTGGCAGGTGCTCGGTCTCTGGTACCCGCCCGGCGAGAACATCCGACACCGCCTCGTGGACACCGAGATGCTGCACGTCGGTCACCCCGCCGTGGCCGACGCTGCCCGCACTCTCGGCAAGACGTTCACCTGATCGCTCGCCCTGGGTACGCGACTTCGTGATCACAGCCCGGGGATGATGTAGCCGGCCATCCGGGCGGCGGTGATCATGCCGATCAGATATCGGGCTTGCTCGGCCTGCTGGTCCGAGCGCCAGCTCGTCAGCCAGGTTCGTCCGGCGGCGGCCAGGTACCCGTCGAGTCCGTGTCGGATGTCGGAAGGACTCAGGCCAGCTCGAGCGTACAAACTCAGGGCCGGGCAAATCCGGCGCAGCGACAAGTTGCGATAGCCGGGCATGCTGGCCCTCAGCTCCCTGGCGAACCGCTCTGCGGTCGGGTCCAAGCGGTGCTGTTGTGGATCGGAGGCTGTTCTTCGGTGCGCTCTTGTCGGTCCACCGCCGGCCGTTCTCGTTGCGGCGGCGGCGGGGGCACCGGCTGGTTGTGCACAGTCGATCTCGAAAGTAGTTGTTCCTGAGGACATCGAAACGGTAAGAACCAGCCGATCGACGCTCCCTACGGGTAGGCGGACATTGCCCAAGGTTCGAGGCCCGCCGTGCACAGCCGGAGACCCGGAGTTATCCACATGGCAGGCGTAGTTGCTACCTCGCGCCAGCTTCGGAGCACGCTCAGGCGCGACCTGCTCGACCACCGGGCGGGGCATGGTCGCGGCGTAGAAGTTCGGCAGCGACCGCCACTTTGAGCCGGGGGTGCCGCGGGTGAAGTGGCCCAGCACGGTGATCCGCTGATCCAGCGACATGTCGGCGCCGTCGAGGACGCGGGTCAGCAGGCCGAGCTAGGCCACGGCGATATCGCGGCCGGTCTCCCCCGCGCCCAGAGCTCGTCCGTTCAACGCGCCACTCGCGCAGTTCGGGCAGCCTCCGCGGACTCTTCCGGCGTGCGATCCGCGTGCGATAAGCACCGGTATTTCGCGGTCAATCACGGTCATCCGCTGGGGGTTCCGAGACAGCAGAAGGCCCCGAATCACTGGGATTCGGGGCCTGATCGTCCTCAGACGCTGGATTTGGGAAGCTGATGTTCTGCCATTGAACTACACCCGCAGACGGCCTCGACGTTAGCACGCAGGCCCCGAAATCAGGGGCTTAGAGAGGTTTCAGCGCCCGTTCTGGTGACAAGTGTGTTGATCTTTCGAGCGAGCGTCGTGCGATAAGGGCTTGCAGCGCGGGGCCCTTCGGCCCGTTCAGAGAGCTAGTGAGGCCCGTAAATGCTGGGGTCGCAACCGAGACTGTCAGCTCGAAAGCTGATGTTCTCCGGCGGTGCTGACAGTGGAGTCGGTCGCGACTGTCGGCGGAGACGTGGACGGTCGTACGGCCTGGTGTCGACAACATCGTGATCTTGGGCGTGGGCGTCGGGTAAACGCCGGCGCACCTTCCCTAGCGACGTCCAACCGCATGGTCTCCTGGGTCCGCCACATCTTCCGCGAAGTCGACTCGAAAGCGCGCGCGATCCGTCGTTCGGCGCGGACGTGTTCACGTGAACACCCTCTCCGAGTGCGCGCCTACCCGTCGATAGGCGCTGCATCCGCCGGATGTCGCTGGCGCGCAGATCGATCAGTATGGTCACTGCTGAGTCATCGCGAGGTCGCGGCTCACGTGGCGAGGTCTGCGATGAGCTTGTCCAGCGCCTGGCGCCGGGTTATCGGCCACCACGGTGGCCTGGCATTGTCGCGTGCCAGATCGGCACCGCGTTCGCCGCCCGCACTGACCGAGCGTCCCTGCGCCGGACCGGGCTCACGAGCAATCCACTACTGCTGGCCGCCATCGCCATCGAGGTCGTCCTGGCCGCCACACTGATCTGTCTGCCGTTCCTGCACCCCGTCTTTGGCACAACATCACCGACCGCGGGCCAGCTGCTGATCGTGGCGCCGTTCCCGTTCATCGTCTGGGGCGCGGACGAGATCGACGAGGCGTCCAACGCCGCCGACACCCGACCGCAGTCGTGCCCGGCGTGCCGCCGGGCACGAGGGCACCAACCGCTGCGCTCGTAGCCTGCGCCGAGACTGTGGGCCCGTCGGCTCACGCGTCGTCGACATCCTGGGACGCACCGCGAACGTCGGCGGTGCGTATGCCTGGTGATCTGAGCCGTCGACCACACGACGTTGACGGGCAGGCGGCTGCTGACCGCCCACACTCATCGTCTGCTCAACCCCGACGGAGTTGGCTGCAATTCGTGGCCGGCGGCGCTGAGACGAGCGGAGACATCACATGTGTGCGAGCAAGCGGTCGGCGCGACCATTTATCGTCACGCTGCTGACGGCGGCGATGCTGGCGGCAGCCTGCTCGTCGGGGGGATCCACCCGCCCGACACCGTGGCCATCCGGGTCGGGGCACGATCCGGTGGTCGCCATTGCCGGCGACATCGAGACCGCCGGTGTCCAGGACGCCGCCGGTCAGACCGCTGCAATCATCGAGCGCCTGCATCCGAGCGCTGTGCTCACCGTGGGCGACAACCAGTACAACAAGGGCTCGCAGGCCGCGTTCGAGAAGTACTTCGCCAAGACCTGGGGCAAGTTCAAGAACATCATCCACCCCGCCCCCGGGCACCACGAGTACTACCTCGATCACTCCGCGCGCGGCTACTTCACCTACTTCGGCGCGGCAGCCGACAACGGCGCGCAACCGAACTGCAAGGCCAGCTGCGAGGGCTACTACAGCTTCGACCTCGGCGACTGGCACCTGATCGCCCTGAACACCAATCACTATCGAACCCGCCCGAAGGCGGTCTGCGCGTTCGTCGCGTGCAACGAGTCGTCGGCGCAGGTGGCGTGGCTCAAGGCGGACCTGCGTGCCAACACCAAGCCGTGCGTGCTGGCTTATTGGTCGGATCCTCGCTATTCCTCCGGGACTATGCACGGCAGCAATCCAGTGATCGGGCCTATTTGGGAAGCCCTCTACGCCGCGCACGCCGATCTCGCGGTCAACGGGCACGAGCACATGTACGAGCGGTTCGCCCAGCAGAATCCGCGAGGTGAGGCCGACCGGGACGGCATTCGCGAGATCGTGTCCGGCACCGGCGGCAACGCCCTGTACCCCATCGGCCCGCCCCTCCCGAATAGCCAGGTAGCCGCCAACAAGACACACGGCGTGCTCGTGGTGACGCTGCACCCAGACAGCTACAGCTGGCGCTTCATGCCCGTGAGCGGCGAGACCTTCACCGATCACGGAACCGCGGCCTGCAATGCGAAACGCTCGAGCTGAGAGCCCGCGTCTGCTCCCCAAGGTCTTGTCCTACGCACCACGCACGGCGCCGACGACACCGCCCTCACCACACTCATCTGCATCCGACGAACAACACAATGAACAGCGTCCCGGCGTGTCCGGAGGCTCCAGCTCTGAGACGGGCACGAGAACGGCCAGGGAGCATCAGTGCCTTCTGCGATCTCCGCGAGCGGCCCGGGTTGAAATATGTGCCCATGGAGGGTTGGCCGACTGGCTTGGCACGCTCGACGTGCCGCCCCACGTCCAACGGCGGCTCTGCCACTCGCCCATCCCCTCCAACACCCGGTCGGTGATCGTGGAGATGGTCTGCTTGGACACCGACGCGCCGGAGCCGGCGGATTGGCGACTGAGAATCTCGGCATGCAGGTCGGGATGGGCAGCGAACATCGCGCCATAGGACTCGCGCAGGGTACCCAGACCCTCCTCAGCGAATACACGAGTCGAAGTGGATCACCAGGAACCCGATCCGTGCAGCGGTGACGGTGACGTCCACCTCGCCGACCGCGGGCATGATCGCGCCGGTCATGTTCGCGGCACGAACCACGTAGCGGCCCGGCACCAGTAGGACCCGGAACCGCCCACGCGCGTCGGTATCGACCCGCTCGACCACCGCCCTCGACGCCGAGGCGGTGACGATGAGATGCGCAGCGATCGGCCGGTCAGGGCAGGGCGAGCCCTCGCGGATCACCGGGCAGCCGCCGTCAACCACAGTGACGCCGCGGATCCCGGAGGTCATCTCCGTCTGCGTCGCATTGCCGGTGGTCCCGCGCGCCGCGAGCAGCCCCGCGGCGACGATGAGCGAGCCGACCGCCCCGGGGGCGTGAGAACAAAGTATCCGCGCAAGATGTGGATCGTCGAAGCGCTGCCGAAAGGCCCGACCGGCAAGATCCTTCGTCGCGAGGTCACGGCGCCGGCCGAGCACGACGGGTGAGCCTCGAACGAACAGTGACGATCGGCCGCCGCACGCTGCGGAGGAGCGTGCGGCGCGGGACCGGCGACGGTCCGCCCCTCGTGCTCGCGAGCGGCATCGGCGTGCCGCTGGAGGTGCTCGATCCGTTCGTCGACGCGATAGATCCCTCGATCGAGGTCGTGCGGTTCGACGCGCCGGGGGTGGGCGGATCGCCAACGCCACGTGTGCCGTACCCGTATCCGGCGGTGGCCGCCCTCGTCGGTGCCGCGTTGACCGAAATCGGCTACCGCTCGGTCGACTTCCTCGGCATCTCATGGGGTGGCGGCCTTGCGCAGCAGTTCGCGTTCCAAAATCCGATCCGGTGCCGACGCCTCGTCCTCGTCGCCACTGCAACGGGTTCCCTGATGGTGCCCGGCTCGCCTTCCGTACTGCGACGTATGGTGACGCCGCGCCGGCATCAGGACCCCATCTACGCGAGCCGGATCGCCGGCGAGATCTACGGCGGCAGCATGCGCTCGGCAGGTGCGAAGTCACCGTTGAAGGCACGTGCCCAGGGCGGCAGCAGCCGCGGCTACATGTACCAGCTGCTGGGCTCGTGCGGCTGGACGAGCCTGCCCTTCCTGCCGCTGATCCGGCAGCCGACACTGATCCTGGCCGGCGACGACGACCCGATCGTCCCGCTGGCGAACGCCCGCATCATGGCCAGCCTGTTGCCGCGCGCCCAGCTCGTCGTCTACCCGGACGGGCACCTCGGATTGCTCACCCGCGCCGGCGAACTCGCCGCCCTGGTCGAGCAATTCCTGTCCGACCGTCCCGACGGCTAGCGTGCCAGCCCTACCGCAGCGAAAACCGAGCACGGCGACGGTGGCCGCCGTGTCCACGTGTGTTAACCCGAGCGCGACACCCGCCGCATCGGCACAGCAGGTTCACCGGGTCCTGTGCCTTCTCCCCGGTCGATGGCCGCGACGATACCTGAACGCCCCGGATTCGGGAGGTTGCCACATCATGGTTCGCGATGCGCGCCCATCGTGCGCCACACGCCGACACGATTTGCGGCGCGCACGGCGGGGCCCGGATCACCTCGAGCGGTGCGAAGGCCGCTCGCGGCGAGCTCGACGATGTCCGCAGGAGGTCGTGCCGGCAACCCGTCAATACCTGTCCTACGGCGGGCTCGAGTCATCGAAACTGGAACCCAGATCTGTCGAGCGTCTTCTCCGGTAGGCCGATCGATCGGCGAGGCAGGGTGTGGTCTGTCAATGCCCTCGCCGACACGACGACGATTCCCCGCCGGCCTGCAGCGCCGCGGTGCGCCGCCACGCCGATTCCGAAGAGCCACCGCGACCACCGCCCGTCACCGAGACTTACCGGCAATTCGTGCAGGCGACTGCGCCGCTTGTCGATCCTGCAGCGCCAGTTCGACTCGCGGCCCGTCTGATCGTTCGGGTAACTGATCCCTGCGGTCCGCACGAGCGGCGGAAGTTTGGCGAGTTCGTAGATCGGGTACCCGCATCGCAACACATCACCGGTTCGTTGACGACGGGGGACGTTGTGAATCTCTTGCGTACGAAGACAATCGAGCAGTCGATCAGCGACACCGAAGAGCCGACACATCAGCTACGCAAACGGCTTGGCGCCTTCGAACTCACCATCTTCGGTGTCGGGGTGGTCATCGGAACGGGCATCTTCGTGCTTACCGGAGAGGCCGCCGGCGTCAAGGCAGGGCCGGCCGTCGCCCTGTCGTTCGTATTCGCCGGCATCGCATGCGCCCTCGCGGCGCTGTGCTACGCCGAGTTCGCCAGCACCGTGCCGGTCGCCGGCTCGGCATACACGTTCTCCTATGCCAGCCTCGGCGAGCTCGTCGCCTGGATCATCGGCTGGGATCTCATCCTCGAACTAGCGCTCGGGGCGAGCACGGTGGCGGTGGGTTGGTCGACGTACTTTGTCGATTTGATGAAGTCCGCGGGCATCACGATCCCGACGTGGGCCTACGGCGAGAAGCACAACCTCGTCGCAGCCCTCATCGTGCTCATCCTGACCGCGGTGATCTGCCTGGGCATCAAGATCTCCTCCCAGGTCAACATGGTCATGGTCGCGATCAAGCTCGTCGTGGTGCTGTTCGTCATCGTCGCAGGGCTGTTCTACATCAAGGCGCACAACTACTCGCCGTTCGTCCCCCCGTCCGGCTCCAAGGGCGCCGCGGGCGCTACGAGCCCGCCGTCCCTGTTGCAGGATCTCGGCTTCTCGCCCGGCTCGTTCGGCATCAGCGGCATCTTCACCGGTGCTGCCCTGGTGTTCTTTGCGTTCATCGGTTTCGACATCGTCGCCACCGCGGCCGAGGAGACCAAGAACCCGCAGCGCGACATGCCGATCGGCATCCTGAGCTCGCTGGCGATCTGCACGACGCTCTATGTCGCCGTGTCGATCGTCGTCACCGGCATGGTGAAGTACACCGACATCAAGGTCGCCGCACCGCTTGCCGAAGCGTTCCGTTCTGTGGGCAAGCCAGGCTTCGCCACGGTGGTCTCGGTCGGCGCGCTGTTCGGCTTGACGACGGTGATGATGATCCTGATGCTGGGTCAGAGCCGGGTGTTGTTCGCCATGAGCCGCGACCGGCTGCTGCCACCGGCGTTCTCCACCGTCAGCGAGCGCTTCGGCACACCGGTCCGCACCACGGTCATGACCGGCGTGGTCGTTGCTTTGGTCGCCACCTTCGTACCGCTCAGCGACCTTGCCGAGCTGGTGAACATCGGCACCCTGTTCGCGTTCATCCTGGTTGCCATCGGCGTCATCGTGTTGCGCCGGACCCGGCCGGATCTGCCTCGGGCGTTCCGCTGCCCCGGCGTTCCGGTGGTGCCCGTGCTGGCCGTCCTGGCATCGTTGTACCTGATGCTCAGCCTGCCCACGGCCACCTGGATCCGGTTCTTCGTGTGGATGGCTATCGGATTGGTCATCTACTTCGCGTACAGCGGGTCCCACAGCAGGCTCACCACCGACCCCAACTACTCGCGCGCTGCCGACGAGCGGGCGCGCACGAGTCGCCAATCGGACTGACCCGCATCGTCAGAGCTGGCCGGCGGCCAGCCAGCACCGCCAGGCGAGTACCGGGGTCGTCACATGGTGGGTACAGCGGATGCCGCGCCGACCCGGGTTGCGCGGCTGGACCGAACCGGCCACCAGCCGAGCGCGGCGGTGCGCGGCGGCCTGGCTGCGTAGCTCGCGCCCGTGCTCGGCGGCGGCCGCTGCGGTGATGTCCGAGTTCATGATTCCTCCTGGTGGGCTGGTGAGCTCAATACTTCGGCTAAGCGCCCCTGCGCGGCATCGGGACTACGGCGTATCTAGCGCCGCTGGGCGCGGAATGGCGGCTACCTAGGTAGGGCGGATCGTCCGGGTTGTCCCAGGGGGTAGGTTCGCGAGCCATGCAGACAGTGCGCACCGCGACCGAATGCTTCGCCGGCCTGCCCGACTTCGACTACGAGCCGCAGTACGCGACGCTGGCCGACCAAGACGGCGGCGCGTTGCGCATGGCCTGGGTCGAGGACGGACCGGCCGACGCTGAGCCAGTCTTGCTGCTGCACGGCGAGCCGTCGTGGTCGTTCCTGTACCGCACGATGATGCCGCGTCTGGCCGCGGCAGGGCTACGGGCCATCGCGCCCGACCTCGTCGGCTTCGGCCGTTCGGACAAGCCCACCCGCACAGACGATCACAGCTACGCGCGACACGTCGAATGGGTGCGCGCGTTGATGATCGACGTACTGGACGTGCGTGCGGTCACGCTCGTCGGCCAGGACTGGGGTGGGCTCATCGGACTGCGGCTGTGCGCCGAGCACCCGGACCGGTTCGCGCGCATCGTCGCGGCCAACACCGGACTGCCCACCGGCGACCACCCGATGCCAGAGATCTGGCACCGGTTCAAGGAGGCCATGCAGAGCGCGCCGCAGATCGACGTCGCCCGCTTCGTGGAGTCGGGATGTGTGCGTCCGATGGCCGAAGCCGTACGTGCCGCCTACGCCGCGCCGTTTCCCGACGAGTCCCACAAAGCCGGCCCACGAGCGATGCCCGGGCTCGTGCCGATCACACCGGACGACCCGGCCACCGACGCAAACCGCGCCGCCTGGGCAACGCTCGCCGCATCGGAGGTTCCCGCACTGATCGCGTTCTCCGACAGCGACCCGATCACGGCGGCCATGGGACCGATCCTGAAGCGGGTGCTGCCGGGTGCGCAGGGCCGCGAACACCCGACCATCGAGAACGCCGGCCATTTCCTGCAGGAGGACGCCGGACCCGAGCTCGCCGCCGCCGTCGTGGCCTTCGTCGAAGCCACGCCGCAGAGCTGACCACGCACTCCCGATAACCTCTGCCGCATGCTGCTGAGCGATCGCGACATCCGCGCCGAGATCGAGTCGGGGAGGCTGGCCGTCGAGCCGTGGGAGGCCGCGCTCGTCCAGCCATCGAGCGTCGACGTCCGTCTCGACCGCTTCTTCCGAGTCTTCAACAACTCGCAGTACACGCACATCGACCCGTCGCAGCAGCAGGATGACCTGACCTCGCTGGTCGAACCCGACGGCGAGTCGCCGTTCGTTCTGCACCCGGGCGAGTTCGTCCTCGGCTCGACGCTCGAGATCGTCACCCTGCCCGACGATCTTGCGGGTCGCTTAGAGGGGAAATCGAGTTTGGGCAGGCTGGGATTGCTGACCCACTCGACGGCGGGGTTCATCGACCCGGGTTTCACCGGCCACATCACGCTCGAGTTGTCGAACGTCGCCAACCTGCCGATCGTGCTGTGGCCCGGCATGAAGATCGGCCAGCTGTGCCTGTTCCGGCTCTCCAGCGCAGCCGAGCATCCGTACGGGTCAGCCGTCTACGGCTCGCGTTACCAGGGCCAGCGCGGCCCGACGCCGAGCCGCTCGCACCAGAACTTCCGCCGCTGGCCGACCGCCTAGTTCCAGATCGCGCTGCGCCGACACGGAGTCAGGCTCGGCTATTGCGTTCGTCTGAACTGTCAACCAACCGGCGCAATGTCCGTTCAAGCGTTGCCAGTTCCGCGCCGGTCAATGCTGCGAGTGCGGCCGGTGGCGCTGACTGGATCTTCTCAGCTTTGCGAGCCACCGCTCGGCCGGCCGTGGTGATCCGGACCAGCTTCGAACGCCGATCAGCCGGGTTGATCTGCCGCCGTACCAGGCCGCGCTCCTCAAGATCATCGACGATGACAGTGGTGTACGGCGCGTCGGTCATCAGCGCATTGCCGAGCTCGCGCATCGGCAGCGGCCCGCGCACCAATCGGCGCAACGCCTTGGCACGCAGGTAACTCATCCCGATCGCGTCGGACACCGCGACGCGGCGATCGTGCAGATCGAGCACCAGACTGCGCATCGACTGCCAGGCGCTGGTGGCCAGGTCCGGCTCGGCGCTCATCGCTTCATCATCGCAACTCCGGCGACGGTATGCGGCATCCTCATTCATCGAGCAGGTACGCAACCTTGCTGGCCGAGCTGGCGGCCCATCGGCCCGTCGTGGTCAATGCCAGCAAGAACACCGCAGCACCATAGCCGACGACGATCCACCAACCAGCGTGGCTTGCCCGCGAGAACTCCGTCCGGATGCTGACGCCAGCACCGCTGCTGACAACCGCGCCGACGACAGCAATGCCGAGCGATGCGCCGACCTGGCGGCTAGTGGACGCGACCGCGGCTGCCACGCCTGCTTGGCTGCGGGGCATCCCGGACACCGCCGCGTTTGTGATCGGAGCGTTCACCATGCCGAAGCCGAGCCCGAACACCAGGTAGCAGGCAAGCAGCCAGCCATAGCCGAGACCATCGGTTAGCGCGGTCAGCGGCAGCGCCCCGATGAACATCGCAGCGCCGGCCATCAGCAGTGGCGCTCGCGGGCCACGGTTGCCGACCATCCGTCCCGAGATGGGTGCGAACACCGCGATCATCGTCGCCATCGGCAGCAGGAACAGCCCGGCTCGCAACGCGCTCAAACCCCGAACGTCCTGCAGGTAAAGGGTATTCAGGAACAGGAAGGCGCTGAACGCACCGAAGGCACAGACTGCCGTCGCGGTCGCCCCGGAGAACGGGATGCTGCGGAAGAAGGTGAGTTCGATCAGCGGATCCACGCGGCGGGACTCATGGAGCAACAGCGCCACCAACGCGGCCACGCACAGGACGGCCAGCGCCCAAATCTCTGGCGAGTCACCGGCTCGGGGTGCTTCGATGATGGCGTACGTCAGCGACAGCAGCACGACGATGACCAGGCTCTGCCCCACCGGGTCTACCCGCCTGGCCCGCTCGGCTTTGGACTCCGGGACGAAGATTGCGGCGAGGACGAACGCCGCGATGCCGATCGGCACATTGATCCAGAAGATCGAGCGCCAGCCGATCGAGTCGATCAGTATGCCGCCGACCACCGGACCGACACCGAGGCTGACCCCGACCACGCCACCGAATACTCCGATCGCCCTGGCCCGTTCGGATGGATCGGTGAACACGTTGGTGATGATCGACATCGCGACCGGGTTGAGCATCGAGCCACCGACGGCCTGCAACATCCGGAAGGCGATCAGCCAACCCAGGCCGGGCGCAATGCTGCAGAGCAACGAACCGAGGGTGAACAGCACCAAACCCACCTGGAAGGTCCGGCGACGGCCGAGTCGATCCGCGGTGGAGCCGGACAGGATCAGCAGGCTGGCCAGCACCACTGTGTAGGCGTCGATGGTCCACTGCAGACCCGATACCGAGGCATGCAGGTCGGCGCGAATGGATGGCAACGCAACGTTGACGATGGTGATGTCCATGCCGACGATCAGCAGGCTCATGCAACAGATCGCAAGAATGAGGACTCGCCGGTTACGGCTGAGCTCAGGCAACGTCACACCAGCTACTCACTCCCCAATTACTTACAGTCATACAACTATTGTATCAACATAAGCAATCGGGCCGGGAGGCTATCGGGTCGCGTGGCGGCGTGTTCGCCCGCTCGAACGCCAGACGCGCGCGCCGGCCCGCGCCGGCTCAGACGAGCTTGAGCATCCAGTCATGCGTGTCCTCGGCTCGGCCCGTCTGGATGGCGAGCAGGTGCTCACGCAGTTGCATGCTGATTGGCCCGGGCGTGCCGTCGCCGATCGTCCAGCCGCCGTTCGCGCTGTCGACGGCACCGACCGGGGTGATCACCGCTGCCGTGCCGCAGGCGAACACTTCGGTAATCGCCCCGGACCTCACTCCCTCACGCCAGTCGTCGGTGGAGATCTTGCCTTCTTCGGCGGTGTAGCCGAGCTCGCCGGCCAGCACGAGCAGCGAATCGCGGGTTATTCCGCTCAGCAACGTGCCGGTGAGTGCCGGGGTCACGACGCGCGCTGAGGGCCCGGACCCGTACACGAAGTACAGGTTCATGCCGCCCATCTCCTCGACCCACCGGTGCTCCGCGGCATCGAGCCACACCACTTGATCGCAGCCCTGCGCCGTGGCTGCGGCCTGGGCGAGGAAGGCCGCGGCGTAGTTGCCCGCGCACTTGGCCTCGCCGGTGCCGCCGGGCGCCGCGCGGGTGTACTCCGTCGACAGCCACACCTTGACCGGCCTTACGCCGCCGGTGAAGTACGCACCGGCGGGGGACGCGATCAGCAGGTAGGTGTACGAGCGGGACGGGTTGTTCACACCCAACCCCACCTCGGTGGCGATCATGAACGGGCGGAAGTACAGCGATTCGGCGGGGTCGTTGGGCACCCACTCCTGGTCGATCTCGGCCAGCGCCTGCAACGACTCGACGAACAGCTGCGCCGGCAACTCGGCCATCGCGAGACGCCGCGCCGAACGCTGGAACCGGGCCGCATTGGCGTCCGGGCGGAATGTGGCGATCGACCCGTCGGGCTGGCGGTAGGCCTTGAGACCCTCGAAGATCTCCTGGCCGTAATGCAAGGCGGCGGTCGCCGGGTCGAGGCTCAACGGGCCGTAGGGCAGCACCTGTCCCTGGCTCCACGCGTCGGTCTCGGTCCAGTCGATGCGCACCATGTGGTCGGTGAAGTGCTTGCCGAAGCCCGGTGCTTCGAGGATCGCGGCGCGGTCCGCGTCGCTGCGAGGATTGGTGCTGCGCACCACACTGAACGCCATGCGGCGAATTCTAGGACGTCCGATCAACCCGCGCGCCCGCATTGGGGTCGGCGTCCGGGTCACCGCCGCCCAGTGCGGTCTCCGACGCGAGGATCGACACCAGCGTGGCGACGTCCTCGTCGGCCGCGGACAGGGTGAGCGCCGGTAGCGACTTCGTCAGCATCTCCAGCAGCTCGGCGCGGCTGAGCGAGCGGGCATCGATCCAGCGGATCACGCATTCCTCGACGAAGGCCACCCAGCCGTGGATCGCCAGCATCGTCCGTTCGTTCATCTGCATACCGACCACGGTGAGGTCGTCGATGATGCGTTGCGCCATGGTCGTGCGGGTGCGGTCGAAGATCGCGCGCATCTCGTCGTCGCCGCTCGCGGCTCCGCGCACCAGCGACTTGTAGTTGTCCGGGTTCTGCTCGACGTAGTCGACGAACGCGTTCAGCCCGGAGCGCAGCGCCTCGACCGGCGGCAGGGTGTGGTCGGGCTCAGTGCGTCGGATCATGTCCGCGGCTGCTGCACGCGCCACCTCGAGGTGGAAGTCCTGCTTGGACGCGAAGTAGTGGAACAGCAGGCCGCGCGAGATGCCGGCGCTGTGCGCGATCAGCTCGACCGAGAGCTCGTCGAGGCGGCGGGTGGCGAGCATGTCGACGCCGAGCTCGATGAGCTGCGCGCGGCGAGCCTCTGGGCTCAACCGGACCCGCTTGGATGCCGTCATGTACCCACCCTAACGCTCTATTGAACGTGAGCCAACTATCTATTGACTCGCGTTCAATGACTGTTTACGCTCGACACCATGACCCAGACAACCTCCCGCCGACCCGCGCAGCGGACCAGCCACCGTGCCGCGCGCCGGCATGTCGGCGTGCTCATCATCGGCAGCGGATTCGCCGGCCTCGGCACCGCGATCCGCCTCACAAAGGACGGCCGCGACGACTTCCTCGTCGTCGAGCGCGGCAGCGAGGTCGGGGGCACTTGGCGAGACAACACCTACCCCGGCGCGGCGTGCGACGTCCCCTCCCACCTGTACTCCTATTCCTTCGAGCTGAACCCGAAGTGGTCGCGCTCCTTCTCGCCGCAGAGCGAGATCCAGGATTACCTGCGCGCCGTCGCGGCGAAGTACAACGTCGGCGACAAGCACCTTTTCGACACCGAGGTGACGCTCGCGAAGTGGGACGCCTCGACCGAACGTTGGCTTGTCGACACCACAAACGGCGACTTCACCGCAGACGTACTCGTCGGCGCGGTCGGGGCACTGTGCGAGCCGGCTCTTCCGGCGATCAAGGGCATCGAGAACTTCACCGGCGAGCTGTTCCACTCCGCGCGTTGGAACCACGGCGCCGACCTCACCGGCAAGCGGGTGGCGATCATCGGCACTGGTGCCTCCGCGATCCAGATCGGCCCGTCGATCGTCGACGAGGTCGGCCACCTGGATGTCTACCAGCGCACCGCGCCGTGGGTGATGCCGCGCCATGACCGCTCGTACTCGAAGCTGGAAAGCCTTGCCTACCAGCACATCCCGCTCGTGCAGCGCGCCGCCCGCGAAGCGATCTACTGGGGGCGGGAGGCCTTCGTGCTCGGTTTCGCCTTCGAGCCGCGGATCCTGCGCGCGGCGCAGAGGATGGCCGAGGGCAACATCGCGAAGGGCATCGCCACCGAGACCGCGCAGGGGGCAGACTTGCGCGCGCGGGTCACACCGGACTGGCAGATCGGCTGCAAGCGCATCCTGATCTCCAACACCTGGTACCCGATGCTCGCGCGCGAGCACGTCGATCTCGTCACCGATGGCATCGCCGAGATCCGCGGAAACGCAATCGTCTCGAGCGACGGCACCGTGCGCGAGGTCGACGCGATCGTCGTCGCCACCGGCTTCCACGTCACCGACTCGCCGACATACGAGAAGATCGTCGGCAAGGACGGTCGCACGCTTGCCTCGGTGTGGAACGACAGCGGTCAGCAGGCATACAAGGGGGCCTCGGTTTCGGGCTTCCCGAACCTGCTCTTCGTCGTCGGCCCCAACACGGGATTGGGGCACAGCTCGATGGTCTACATGATCGAGTCGCATCTGAACTACCTGTCCAGCGCGCTACGCACGATGGACGACAAGCGGCTGGCCACCTTCGAGGTACGCCCGGAAGCCCAGGGCGGATACAACGAGAGGATCCAGCAGCGCATGGCCCGCACCATCTGGCAGACGGGGGGCTGCGCCAGCTGGTATCTCGACAAGCACGGCAACAACACGACACTCTGGCCGAGCTTCACGTTCAGGTTCCGCCGGCTCACCCGCATCTTCGACGTAGCCGCGTACGACACCACAAGCCGGGCACCCACGGCACCATCGAACACCGTCACCGCCAAGGAAGGGATCCCGGCATGACTGATCTCAAGGACAAGGTCGCCGTCATCACCGGCGCCGGCTCGGGCATCGGCCGCGCACTCGCCTACGACCTCGCCCGCCGCGGTGCAAAGCTCGCGATCAGCGACGTCGACGCCACCGGCCTGGCCGAGACCGCCAAGCAGGTGCGTGTCATCGGCGCGAAAGTGCACGAGGCCCGACTGGACGTCACCGACCGCGCAGCCGTGCTCAGCTACGCCGACGAGGTCGCCAGTGAGTTCGGCGTGGTGAACGTCGTGATCAACAATGCCGGCATCGCGTTCACCGGCGACGTCGAGAAGATGAGCTTCGAGCAAATCGAGCGCGTCATGGACGTCGACTTCTGGGGCGTGGTGCACGGGACGAAGGCGTTCCTGCCGCACCTGATCGCCTCCGGCGACGGCCACGTCGTCAACATCTCCAGCCTGTTCGGACTGCTGTCGATGCCCAGCCAGAGCGCGTACAACGCGGCGAAGTTCGCGGTGCGCGGGTTCACCGAGTCGCTGCGTGAGGAGATGCTGATCAACGGCCACCCGGTGCGGGTCACCTGCGTGCATCCGGGCGGCATCAAGACCGCGATCGCGCGCAACGCCGGTGTCGTCGACGGTGAGGACCAGGCGACGCTCGCCGAACTGTTCGACAAGAAGCTCGCCCGCATGACGCCCGAGAATGCCGCCAAGGTGATCTTGCGCGGTGTGGCCCGCGACCGTCCGCGCGTCGTCGTCGGCATGGACGCGAAGATTCTCGACGTGCTGGTGCGCGTCACCGGCCCCGGATACCAGCGCCTCGTCGCGCTGAGCGCCAGCCGGCTCATGCCGAAGAAGGTCGCAGCCAAGCTCGCGCCGGAGCCCAGCCTCCTGGCGGAAGACGAGACGAAAGCCTCCGCCTGAGCACGCCATCCCCTCCTTCTTTCTTGTGGTTCCAGATGACCACTTGCGCCGCGAAAGTGGTCATCCGGACCACAAGAAGGGGCGGGACGACCGCGGTGTGTTCGTCGGCCGGGAACTCGGGCGGGTTCGGATCTGTTGAACAGACGAGGAGGTCGCCATGTCGAGGGTCGTCAAGGTTGCGCTCGTGCTGCTCGCGATCTGGGTCGCGCTGGGCATCATCGGCTTCATCGTGAAGGGCCTGTTCTGGCTCTTTGTGCTCGCGTGCATCGCGTTCGGCTTCACGCTGGCCGGGTCAGCCAGGCGGGGCCGCCTGATCGGGCGGCGCTGAGGGTTTCACCAGGCCGGGCGCACCGGGCCGGCGAGGTGCATGCGCGCCAACAGCGCATACAGCTCACGCACCCCCCCTGCACCGATCTCGGTTCGCCACTGGCCGACGACGTCCGCCGCTGACGCCTCGGCCGCTTCGGTGCACGCGGACCCGCGCGGCGTCAGCGCCAGCACCCGGCGCCGGGCATCGGCGCCGTCGGCCACGCGCGCGACGTAGCCGCGCTGCACCAGTTGCTCGACGAGCTGGCTCGCGCCCTGCTTGGTCACGCCGAGATGCTCGGCGATGTCGAGCACGCTGGCGTCGCCGGCCGCGATGCGCGCGAAGGCGAAACCGTGTGCCGGCCGCACGTCGTCGAAGCCCCGGCGTGTCATCCCGGCCTGAATGCCGTCGAGCAACTCCGATGCGGCTGCCAGCATCCGGATAGCGAGGTCTGCGTCGCGCTGGGTCATGAATTCACCTTGACATGACGGTCAAGGACGTAGACTATTTTAGTCAAGCACCTTGTCTATCTTGGAGAGGCCCTCGTGACCGTCACTCGATCAGCGGATGCCGTCGTCCACGCGATGCACGGCAGCACGTTCACGTCATTCGTCGCACCCTCGTCGGGCAGCGAGCAGCTATGCGCCTGGCAGCTCGATGTACCCGCGGCCACCCCCGGGATGGAGCACCAGGTCACCCATGAAGAGGTGCTGCTCGTCCTCGACGGTGAGCTGCACGCAACTGTCGACGGCGCCGTGTCTACCGCTCGCACCGGCGACGTGTTGCGGGTGCCGGCCGGGTCGCGATTTCGTGCCGACACCGCCGGTTCGCACCTACGCGCGTGGGTGGTCACCAGCGTCGGGCTGGAAGCGGTCACCGGCGACGGGCAACGCATCGCACCGCCCTGGACGCGTTGACGTCATAAGGCGCGGACCGCCCCGGCCAGGTGCGGTTTGCCCGAGCGCGCGCTGCGGACGTCGAGCGTCCACCCGTCCCCGTCGCGTTCGGCGCCGATCGCCACGGTCGAGGGCAGCGGGACGGGCAGCTTGAACGCGACGTCCACGCGATACGCGTCGCGCAGCCGGCCCTCGAGGGCCGCGAGCGTGCGGGCCTTGAGCCACATGCCGTGCGCGATCGCCGACGGGAAGCCGAACAGCTTCGCCGAGAGGCTGTGCAGGTGGATCGGGTTGCGGTCGCCGGACACCGCGCCGTAGCGGCGGCCGATGTCATCGGGCACGCGCACCAGCGATACCGCGCCGGTCTGCGGCTCGGCCTCGCGGGTGTCCTTCGTCGCCTTCTTGGCGCCCTCTGGCGGCTTGCCGCGGCGCAGGTAGGTGCTGCGGCTCGACCACACCGTCGCGCCGTCGACGGTCGCCGACGCGACGAGGTCGAACTGCTGACCAGCAGCGTGCGGGCGCAGGTCGGCCGCGCTGACCCGTAGCGACACCGTCTCGTCGGCACGCACCGAGCGAGCCACGGTGATCGAGTTCGCCACGTGCACCATGCCGATGAGCGGGAATGGGAAAGCGCGCTCGCTCATCAGCGCCATCGACAGCGGGAACGCCAGCATGTGCAGGTACGTCGCCGGCAGCGCGTCGGACACCGCGAAACCGCACACCCGCTGGTAGCCGGTCAGGTGCGCGTCGTCGATCTTCTGGTCGTCGAGCGTGTAGCCGGACTTGGGCAGTGCGTGACCACCGCGGTGCAACGGCGCCGTCACCGCCGCCCGCGCGTACAACGGCAGCAGCGACGGCGACGAGGTCAGCTGGTGCTCGCTCACGCTCACGCGCCGACGAGGTTCTGGCCGCAGACGCGCAGCACCTGGCCGTTGATGCCGCCGGCGCCGGGCGAGGACAACCACGCGACGCCCTCGGCGACGTCGACCGGAAGGCCGGCCTGCTGCAATGACGACAGCCGGCGCGCAACCTCACGGGTGGCCAGCGGCATCCGCGCCGTCATCTCGGTATCGATGAAGCCCGGCGCAACGGCGTTGATCGTCGAGTCGCCGTGGGCGGCGAATGCGGCAGCGGACGAGCGGACGAGACCGATGACGCCGGCCTTCGTCGCGCCGTAGTTCGTCTGGCCACGGTTGCCCGCGAATCCGGTCGTCGACGACAGGCATACGACGCGGGACTGCGGGCGTAGCTGGTCGCTGCCGAGCAACGCGTCGTTGATGCGCAGCTGCGACTCGAGGTTGACGGCGATCACCGAATCCCACTGCTCGGGCTTCATATTGGCCATGAGCTTGTCCCGGGTGATGCCGGCATTGTGGATCAGGATGTCCAGTCCGGAGGTGTGGGCGGCCAGGTGGTCCAACAGTCGCTGCGGGGCAGCGTCGGACGCGACGTCGAGGTGCAGCGCGGAACCACCGACTCGATTCGCGACCTTGGCCAGCGCCTCGCCGGCCTGGGTGAGGTCGGCGACGATGACGTTCGCACCGTCGCGGGCCAACACGCCGGCGATCGCGGCGCCGATGCCGCGCGCTGCACCGGTGACCAACGCGGTCTTGCCCGTGAGCGGGTGGTCCCAGTCCTTCGGCGCGGGCGCGTTGCCCGGGCCGAGCAGCACCGGCTGGCCGTCGACATAGGCCGAGCGGCCGGACAGGAAGAAGCGCAGCGCGGACGGCAAGGAGGCTTCGTCCTCGACCCACAGCAGGTTCGCGGTCGAGCCCAGCCGCAGCTCCTTGGCCAGCGAGCGGACGATCCCGTCGAGCGCCTGCCGAGCCGCGTCGAGCGCGATCCCGGCGCCGTCGGCGGGCTGACCGAGCACGATCACCCGGCCGCAACCCGTGAGGGAACGCAGTCCGGGCGCCAAGAACGCGCGTACCGCTCCGAGATCGCCAGGCGCGGCGATCGAGCGGGCGTCGAGCACCAGCGCGGACACCGTGTCGCCTTCGCCGGCCAGCGAGTCGAGCACCTCGACGCCGGCCGAGGTCAGCGCCCGCTTGAGCGCCGCCGGCGCGCGACCCGACGTCGAGCCGAGCAGCGCGGGGCCGGGCAATAGCGGGTCGCCGGCCGAGTAGCGGCGAAGCTTCGCCGGCTTCGGCAGGCCCACCCGGTCGGCGAGGGCCGAACCGATCGAGGAGTTGACAAGGTTCAGGTAGCGGTCAGACATCACTTCTCCAGAATGGCGACGACACCCTGGCCGCCGGCCGCACAGATCGAGATCAGCCCGCGGCCGGACCCCAGGCCGTCGAGCATCTTCGCCAGCGCGGCGACGATGCGCCCGCCGGTGGCCGCGAACGGGTGACCGGCCGCCAGCGACGAGCCGTTGACGTTCAGCTTCGCGCGATCGATCGAACCGAGCGCACCATCGAGCCCGAGGCGCTCGCGGCAGAACCGCTCGTCCTCCCACGCCGTGAGCGTCGCGAGGACGGTGCCGGCGAAGGCCTCGTGGATCTCGATGAAGTCGAAGTCGTCGAAGGTCAGCTTGTTGCGGGCGAGCAGCCGCGGCATCGCGTAGACCGGCGCCATCAGCAGCCCGTCTGCCTTACGGTCGCCGTGCACGTAGTCGACCGCCGCGGTCTCGGCGTCGACGAAGTGCGCGAGGACCGGCAGGTGGTGCTCGCTGGCCCACTCGTCGCTGGCCAGCAGCACGGCGGACGCGCCGTCGCTGAGCGGGGTCGAGTTGGCCGCCGTCATCGTGGCCTGCTCGCCGAACGCCTTGCCGAAAACAGGAGCCAGCTTCGCCAAGCCCTCAGTCGATGAGTCGGCGCGCAGGTTCTGATCGCGCGACAGGCCGAGGAACGGCGTGATCAGGTCGTCGAGGAAGCCGCGGTCATAGGCAGCGGCGAGGTTGCGGTGCGAGGCGGCGGCCAGCTCGTCCTGTGCCTCGCGGGTGACGCCCCACTCCAGCGTCGTGATCGCCTGGTGCTCGCCCATCGACAGCCCGGTACGCGGCTCGGAGTTGACCGGGATGTTCGGGAGCAGCTGCTGCGGGCGGATGCCGGCCAGCGCTTTCAGCCTTGCCCCGGTGGACTTGGCGCGGTTGGCCGCGAGCAGCACCTGGCGCAGGTCCTCGTTCAGCGCGATCGGCGCGTCCGAGGTGGTGTCGACGCCGGCGGCAACCGCCGACTCGACCTGGCCCAACGCGATCTTGTTCGCGGTGAGGATGACGGTTTCCAAGCCGGTGCCGCAGGCCTGCTGCACATCGTAGGCCGGCGTCTGCGGCGCCAGCCGCGACCCCAGCACCGATTCGCGGGTGAGGTTGAAGTCGCGGCTGTGCTTGAGCACTGCGCCCGCGGCGACCTCACCGACCGTCGCATCCTGCAGTCCGAAGCGGGCGACCAGCCCGTCGAGCGTCGCGGTGAGCATGTCCTGGTTGGACGCGTGGGCGTAGGGGCCGTTGGAGCGGGCGAACGGGATGCGGTTGCCGCCGACGATGGCAGCGCGACGTGTTTTCACGCTAACCACGGTATCCGCTACTTTGAGTTGCGTGAAAGATTCTGTGTCCGGTGTAACGCCGGCGCCTGACGACCAGCGCCGCGTCGACGGCCGCGCCGCCCGCTGGACCGAGCACCGCGCCGCCCGTCGCGAGGAGCTCATCGACGCGGCGATCACGGCCGTCAACGAGTTGGGCAGCGACGTCGGGATGGACCAGATCGCCGCCGCGGCCAGTACCAGCAAGCCCGTCATCTACCGCTACTTCGCCGACAAGGACGAGCTGTACCGCGCGGTCGGCTCGCGCGTCGTCCGGCAGATCGTGGTGACGCTGCTCGGCGTGCGCGACGACCCCGACCCGCAGGCGATGCTGCGCGCCAGCATCGACGCCTACCTGCAGCTGCTCGAGGACAACCCGCAGACCGATTCGTCACCCAGAACCGGGTCTTCAACGAGGCGCGGGTCGGGCAGGCCGGACCCGCCGAATTCAGCGGGGCGATCGTCGACGTCCTCACCGCCGCCCTCGGCGAGCAGCTGCGCTCGATCGGCCTCGACCCGAGCGCAGCGCAGCCGTGGGGCGAGGCTGCCGTCGGCTTCATCCGCGCGGCCAGCCTGTGGTGGCTCGACCACCCGGCCTCGATGACGCGCGTTCAGCTGACCGACTACCTCGCCGCCCTGCTGTGGGGCGGCGGCGCAGGGGTGTATCAATCGGCAGGACGCGACGTCAACGCGCGGCCGGCGCCCGGCATCTTCCCGGCCGCCCCGTAGGACGTTCAATTTGCGGATCCTGCGCACGGTGCGCCCCAGCGCCCACGTGCAGGAACGTCAGTCCGTTTCGTCCGCGGATGGCCGTTGGTCACCTGACTAACCCCTCTGTGTCACGGCGATGTATCGTGCTGATACATCGCATCGAGACAGAGCGGAGGTCCCCATGCTGGAGATCGCTGTTCTCGGGTTGCTCAACGAGAGCCCGATGCACGGGTACGAACTGCGCAAACGGCTCTCCGGGCTGCTGGGGGCGTTCCGGGCGTTTTCGTACGGTTCGCTCTATCCGACTCTGCGGAGACTGTCCGAGGCCGGCTGGATCACCGAGGAGTCGCCACTGCAAGCACCGCCCGCGGCCGCGAGGTCGCGACGCGGTAAGCGGGTCTACCAACTCACCGCCGACGGCAAGGAGCATCTTGCCGGGCTGCTGGCCGATGTCGGGCCGGACGCCTTCGACGACGAGGGTTTCGGCGCGCGGCTCGCGTTCTTCGCGCAGACGCGCTCGGACATCCGTCTGCAGATCCTCGAAGGCCGGCGCCGGCGGGTCGAAGAACAGCGCGAAGGCATGAAAAGCGCGCGGGAACGCGCGGGGCAGCGCTTCGATCGCTACACCCGCGTCCTGCACGAACACGGCCTGGAGTCGGTTGACCGCGAGGTCCGCTGGCTCACCGAGCTCATCGAAAGCGAGCGTTCGGACACCGGCAAGACCGCAGAACAGTAATACCCCACCCCACCCCGCACCACCGACCGCACCACATCGAAGGAGGAGCCCTGATGGGTTCAGACAATCAAGCCGGAAAGAGCGGGGCCATCAGGGTCGCCATCGTCGGCGTCGGAAACTGCGCCGCGTCCCTCGTACAGGGCGTGCACTACTACCGCGACGCCGACCCGACCCAGAAGGTGCCGGGCCTCATGCACGTCAACTTCGGCCCGTACCACGTCAGCGACATCGAATTCGTCGCCGCGTTCGACGTCGACGCCAAGAAGGTCGGCACCGACCTGTCGCAGGCAATCCTGGCGAGCGAGAACAACACCATCAAGCTGTGCGACGTCCCCGAGCTGGGCGTACCTGTGTTGCGCGGGCACACGCTCGACGGCCTCGGCAAGTACTACCGCGAGACGATCGAGGAATCGCGCGACGAGCCGGCCGACGTCGTCAAGGTGCTCACCGACCAGGCCGTCGACGTCCTCATCTGCTACCTGCCGGTGGGCTCGGACGACGCGGCCAAGTACTACGCGCAGTGCGCGATCGACGCGAAGGTCGCGTTCGTCAACGCGCTGCCGGTGTTCATCGCCAGCACCCCGGAGTGGGCGAAGAAGTTCACCGACGCCGGCGTGGCCATCGTCGGCGACGACATCAAGAGCCAGGTCGGCGCCACCATCACACACCGCGTGCTGACCAAGCTGTTCGAAGACCGGGGCGTCGAGGTGCAGCGCACCTACCAGCTCAACGTCGGCGGCAACATGGACTTCAAGAACATGCTCGAACGTGATCGCCTGGAGTCCAAGAAGATCAGCAAGACGCAGTCCGTGACGAGCCAGGTTCCCGATCGCGACCTCGGCGCGCGCAACGTACACATCGGCCCGTCCGACTACGTCGCCTGGCTCGACGACCGCAAGTGGGCCTTCGTCCGGCTCGAGGGCAAGACGTTCGGCGACGTACCGCTCAACCTCGAGTACAAGCTCGAGGTGTGGGACTCGCCGAACTCGGCCGGCATCATCATCGACGCCGTGCGCGCCGCCAAGATCGCGAAGGACCGCGGCATCGGCGGGCCGATCCTCTCGGCGTCGTCGTATTTCATGAAGTCGCCGCCGGTGCAGTACTTCGACGACGACGCGCGCCAGGCCGTTCAGGACTTCATCGACGGCACAGTCGAGCGCTGAGCGCGCACTAACCGGCCGGGCCACGCGGTAATGCCCCGGCGCCCGACCAGAGCTCGAGCCGCATGCGCTGACCCGCGGCGGTTCAGTTCAGCGACGCGTCGACAGGGTAGGTGGCGAGCAGGTTCAGCGGTGGGGGTTGGCGGCGCAGCACGTGACGCCACATCGACTTCGGGTCCTCGCTGAACAGGTCCGCGGGGCCGCCGCGCAGCACCCACCACGCGCCCTCGGCCAACTCGTCCTCGAGCTGTCCCGATGCCCAGCCGGCGTGTCCGGCAAAGACCCGAAGCCGGCGAGCGTTCGGGGCGATCACCGCGACGTCGCCGTCCAGGTCGACTGTCGAGACGCCGTCCACGACCTCCTTGGACGTGCTGTCGCCCCCGGCCTCGTCCAGCTCGCCGAGGCACAGCGCGCCGTCGGGCTGCACCGGGCCACCGCCGAACACGACCGCCGGCCCGCTGACCGCGTCGTGCCAGTCGGGCAGCACCTGCCCCACCGGCGTGTGGCTCGGCCGGTTGAGCACCACGCCGACAGTCCCGCCGCCGTCGTGCTCGAGCAGGTAGATCACGGTGCGCGAGAAGTGCGGGTCACCGAGTAGCGGCGTGGCCACGAGCAGACGTCCGGCGGCGGGCTCGACCCCGCTCACCGCCCCCCACACCGCTGGACCCATCCGCATATCTTGACGCGCTGTGCGGTGCGCGGCCAGACAGGGCCACCCTGTGGCGTCCAATCGAAGGTGGGAACGGCACCAGCGAACACGCAACGTCAGGTCGACCCGTTCGGTCAAGGTCAACTATCGACCCGCTCCGGCGAAGTAGCCTCGGCTGCGTGTCACGGCGCAAGCACCTGGTCGTGGCGCTGGCCGGCCCGGGCTTCCGGCGGCTGCTCGCGGTGCGGCTGGCCAGCCAGTTCGGCGACGGAGTGTTCCAGGCAAGCCTGGCCGGCGCCGTGCTGTTCAACCCGGAACGCCAGAGCCGCCCGGCCGACATCGCTGCCGGCTTCGCGGTGCTGTTGCTTCCGTACTCGCTGCTCGGGCCCTTCGCCGGGGTGCTGCTGGACCGCTGGCGCCGCCAGCGGGTGCTCGTTGTCGCCAACCTCGCCCGGGCGCTGGCGGTGCTCGTCGTCGCGGCCGAGACCGCGGCCGGCGTGGCGGGGATCGCCTTCTACGCCTCCGCCTTGGTGGTGGTGTCGATCAGCCGATTCGTCTTGTCCGCGCTCAGCGCGTCCCTGCCGCGCGTGGTGCCGTCCACCGAACTCGTCACCGCGAACGCGCTGTCCACCACTGCCGGCACACTGATCGCCGCTGGCGGCGGCGCGTGCGCCATCGCCGCCCGCGCGCTGCTCGGCGAGTCCGACGCCCGTTACGCCGCCATCGCGGCAGCCGCCTCGCTGCCCTACCTGCTCGCTGCCGCCGTCGCCAGCGCCTTCGCCCGCGACGCGCTGGGTCCTTCGGCCGCCGAGCGGCGCACCCGCGAAACGGTCACGGACGTCGCCCGCGGTCTGGCCATCGGTGTGCGGCACGTGCGCGAACTCGTCCCGGTGCGCAACGCGCTCGCGACGATCGGAGCGCAGCGGCTGTGTTACGGCGTCACCACGGTCAGCACGCTGCTGCTCTACCGCAACTACTTTCACGACGACGGGTTCTTCCGCGCCGGCCTCGCCGGGTTGAGCCAGGTGGTCGCGGCCGTCGCCGCGGGGGGCGCGCTCGCCGCGGCGCTCACGCCGGTGGCGTTCCGGCGCTTCGGCCCGGTCCGCTGGCCAGTCGGCCTGCTGGTCGCCGCAACGGTGATCCAGCTGGCTCTGGTACTGCCCTACGCCATGCCCGCGTTCGTGCTGGCGGCGCTGCTTCTGGGCTTCACCTCCCAGGCGGTCAAGATCAGCGTCGACACGCTCGTCCAACTACATGTCGACGACGCCTACCGCGGCCGCGTGTTCGCCCTCTACGACACCCTGTTCAACGTGGCGTTGGTCAGCGCCGCGGTGCTCACCGCGTTGGTCCTGCCCGCCGACGGCCACAGCCCGGCGTCGGTCGTGGTGATCGCTGCCGGTTACGCGCTGACCGCGCTCGGCTACGTCACTGGTTCCCGGCGTACCACGACCGCAGTTCGCTGACAGCGCGATCGCGCCCGAGCGGGCCGTGCTCCATCCGCAGCGCCAACAGGTGCTGGTAGGCCTTGCCGACGAGCGGACCAGGCGGGATGGCGAGGATCGTCATGATGTCATTGCCGTCGAGGTCGGGACGGATCCTGTCGAGTTCCTCCTGTGCCTGCAGGTCGGCGATGCGAGCTTCGAGGGCGTCATACGCCGCGGACAGCGCCGCCGACTTGCGCTTGTTGCGGGTCGTGCAGTCGGAGCGCACGAGCTTGTGCAGCCGGGTCAGCAGCGGCCCGGCGTCGACGACGTAACGGCGCACAGCCGAGTCGGTCCACTCGGTGCTGCGGTAGCCGTAGAAGCGTAGGTGCAGGAGGACGAGCTGCGCGACATCCTCGATCAGGTCGTTGGAACAGCGCAAGTCCTTCAGCCGCTTGCGCGCCATCCGCGCCCCGACGACCTCGTGGTGGTGGAAGGTCACCCGGCCGCCCGGCAGGAAGGCCCGGGTCGCCGGCTTGCCGATGTCGTGCAGCAGTGCGGCCCACCGCAGCACCAGGTCAGGCCCGCTGTCCTCCAGGCCGATGGCCTGGTCGAGCACCTGCAGTGTGTGCGCGTACACGTCCTTGTGCTGGCCGTGCTCGTCGGCGGCCATCCGCAGCGCGGGCAACTCGGGCAGGACGACGCCGGCCAGGCCGCCGTCCACCAGCACCTCCAGGCCCGCCCGCGGTGCCGCGCCGAGCAGCAGCTTGGACAGCTCGACCTGCACCCGCTCGGGGGTGATGCGCGCGAGCTGCGGGGCCAACTCGATCAACGCAGCAGCCACCTCGGGGGCGAGCGTCACCTCCAGCGTCGAGACGAACCGGGCGGCGCGCAACATCCGCAACGGGTCGTCGGTGAACGACTCCTGCGGCGTGCCCGGCGTGCGCAATAACCCGCGCGCAAGATCCACCAACCCGCCGAACGGGTCGGTGAACGTCGGCTCGCCCGTCACCGACACCGCCATCGCGTTCATCGTGAAGTCGCGTCGGCGCAGATCGTCAACCAATGAATCCCCGTACGCCACCGACGGATTGCGGCTCACCCGGTCGTAGCGATCGGCCCGGAATGTCGTGATCTCGCACGGCACGCCCTCGAGCAGCGCGCCGATCGTGCCGTATTCGATGCCGGTGGTCCACGTGGCCGACGCGAGCGGCGCGACAATCTCCAGCACCCGATCAGGACGCGCGTCGGTGGCGAAATCGAGATCTGCGCACGGGCGGCCCATGAGCGCGTCACGCACCGGGCCCCCCACCAGATGCAGCTCGAAGCCGGACCGCGCGAACGCCCCGCCCAGCGTCAACGACTGCCCGGACAGCGGTATCAGCTCTGCAGGTGAGGAGGTCACGGACGGACTCCTGCGCTGGGTTCGGTTGTGCAGGCTGGGCATGCGGCGCGCGGTGTCACGGGCGGCCAGCGTACCCACCATCCAGTTACCATCGGGCCATGTCCCAGAGCCCGGAGCCGCGCCCCGGGCAGGCGAACAAGCGCCGCCGCCCACGACACTGGTTGCGGCAGGTGGACGAGTTCAGCGCCGGAGGGCTCGTCGTCGACCTCGCCGGTACGGTCCCGCACGGCGCCCTGATCGGGCGCACCGACCGGCAGGGCAGGCTGCTGTGGTCGCTGCCCAAGGGGCACATCGAAGCCGGCGAGACGGCCGAGCAGGCCGCGGTGCGCGAGGTCGAGGAAGAGACCGGCATCAACGGCGAGATAGTCGCCGAGCTCGGCTCCATCGACTTCTGGTTCGTCGCCGACGGCAGGCGCATCCACAAGACCGTGCGCCATTACCTGCTGCGCCGCGTCGGCGGCGAGCTGTCCGATGCCGACATGGAGGTCGACGAGGTCGCCTGGGTGCCGCTGTCGAAGATCCGCGCGCAACTCGCCTACCCCGACGAACGCGGACTCGTCGACACCGCGGGCAGGCTGCTTGCGGACACCGCGTGAGCCCGCGGCGATACCGTCGCCTGCACCTGCTGCCCGCGGGCACCGCAGGCACCTCGAACCTCGTTCGGATCCTTCTCGCGGTTGCGCTGGTCGGCGTCCCGCTGCTCACGACCGCCGTCGCGAGCACCGCGGCATCCGCCCCTGCTAGCGTCCCGGGCACGCATCAACGGCGCGCACCGGCCGTCGAGATCAAGGTGTTGGACGTTACGCCGTCCGCACCCCTGCCGAGCCGCACCAAGCGAGTGCTGACCATCACCCTGGCGTTGACGAACACCACCGCCGTGGCGCTGCCGAAGGTGACGATCACCGGCGAGCGGGGCGACCCCGCCGGAAACCAGCGAGCACTCGACGCCGTCCTCACCGGCAAGACACCGCCCGCGGGCGGCATCGACATCCGGACGAAACGGCCGGTCACCGTCGACCTGCCAGCCGAGGGCGTTGCGCACCAGGTGACGTTCACGACCGACACCAACATCCCCCTCGACGCCGGCATCTGTCTGTGCCAAAGCGCCGTCTACCCGCTCGTGTTCACCGCCCGGGCCGCCGACGGGGGGCTGGCTCTCGGGCGCACCGTGACGTTCATCCCGTCGTTCATCAAAGCGCCCGCTCCTGTCCGGGTGAGCTGGGTCTGGCCGCTGATCGACCGGCCGCATCGGCTGACCGAGAGCAGCGTGTTCACCGATGACGCACTGAGCACCGACGTCGGGCAGGGCGGCCGACTCGACCGAGCGCTCACCGTCGCCGAATCGGTTTCCGACCGCGTTCCGTTGACGCTCGTGGTCGACCCCGAATTGCTGGACGAGCTCGCGGTGATGGCCACCGGCAAGTATTCGGTACGCAGCGCAGCACCCGGCACCCGCGCACTGCCGGGCGTCGGTCAGAGCGCCGCGATCGGCTGGCTGCAGCGCTTTCGCTCGCTGCTGCAGAACAAGCCATCCGTAGCGGTGCGGCTGACGCCCTACGCCGACCCAGACGTCCAATCACTGAGCCTGCAGGACCTGCCGTGGCGCGCGGCCATGCCTGCCGATATGACCGCCCGCGTCACCGGCGTGTTGGCCGGACGCTCCCTGGACTACACGCTGGCGTGGCCAGCCGGCGGCGCCTACACCGCTAAGACCCTCGGCACGCTGGTCGAGCGCGGGGTGCACCAGGTTCTGCTGCCCTCGACCGCGGTGGCACCCCTTGACGGGGCGGAGGGCGCGGTGCCCGTCGGCACCGCTCGGCTGGTCCGGGGGGGCAAAGCCGTCGCCGCCGCGCTGAGCACTCCGGCCGTGCAGAGCGACGTCACCGCGGTCGTATCACGCGGTCAGGAAGGCGCCGCGCGGCTTCCTCAGCTCATCGCGCGCGTCGCGATCCGCGCCGTCGAGGACCCCGCGGCCGAGCACGTGCTGGTCATGACGCCGCCGCGCTATGTCGATGCCGACCCGGAGGCGGCGAACCGCGCCATCATCGACACCAGCTACTCGCCGTTCGCACGGCCGATCTCGCTGGCTGCTGCCCTGGGGCAGAAACGGCTGCCGTCGCGGCGCAGCAAGCTCGCCGCTTTCCCGTCGGCGGCGCGGACCCTGCCCGCCCCGGTCGTTCGATCCGCCTCCGACATCATGTCCGCACTGCGCACCGTGAACTCGATGCTGGCCGGCGGCGGGACCGCGGCGGGCGCGTTGACTGCCGGGCTACCAGTCGGACTGCAGCGTGTCGAGACGTCCTACTCTCTGGTCCAGCCCGGCACCGGCGCGGCGTTCGCCGACAGCCTCGACAAGCAGATCGATGCCCTCCTCTCGAGCGTGCGGATCGTCAGCCCGTCCTCCGGCGCGTACACCCTGGGCTCGTCGAACTCGCCCCTGCCGGTAACCGTCGAGAATCGGCTCAACTATCCCGTTCAGGTCCGTCTGAAGGTGGCGACGGTGAACGGGCTTCCCGGGTTCAAGCTCGCCCGGGACATCGGCCCGCAGCGCATCCTGGCCCGAAGCAAGCGAACCGTGCAACTGCCGACGTCGATCGCCCGCTCCGGGCGCATCGAGATCGAGGCGCAGCTGCTGACCCCGCAGAAACAATCGCTCGGCGGCCCGGTGTCGTTGTCGGTGCACAGCACCGCATTCGGCGCGCTCGGCGTGATCATCACCATCGTCGCCGGCGCCGTGCTCGCACTGGCGCTGTTGATCCGCGTGCTGCGCCGCCTGCGGACTCGCCCGCGCGCACACAGCGCCGCGCTGCCCAACCGGGGGGCCGCGTGACCGACACCTCGGTTCGCGGCGACGATTGGGGCGACCCCACCCACTACTCGTCGGGGCAGCACGTCGAGCCGCGGATGTTCACCGAGGCCGACCCGATGACCTCGGTGCTGCTCAACGACTGGGAGGCGCCGAGCCAGCCTCGTTGGGGCACGACGACCTACGCCGGCAGGACGCGCCGCCGGCACCGCAATGAGGCGGCGCCGCCCGCCTCCGACACCGGGCACGCGCCAGCACATTCCGCCGCGCCGCCTGAGGAATCTCCGGACCGGCCGGGCGACGAGGCGCCCGCGAAGCCGCTCGTGAGCGCCGATCGCGGGCTGATGGCCGCCAGCCGCTCGATGGCCGTTGCCAGTTTGGCCAGCAGGATCACCGGTTTCCTACGCAGCATCATGCTGCTCGCGGCTCTGGGCACCGCGGCGGTCGGCAACGCGTACAACAGCGGCAACAACCTGCCCAACATGATCTACGAGTTACTTCTGGGTGGGGTGCTGTCCAGCGTGCTCATCCCGTTGCTGGTCAAGGCCGAGGACGAGGACGAGGACGGCGGCCTTGCCTACACGCAGCGGTTGCTGTCGATCTCGGTGGCCGCGCTCGCCGGCATGACGCTCGTCGTGGTGGCCGCCGCCCCATGGATCGCGTCGGTGTTCGTAGCCCCCGGCCCGCAACGCGATCTGACGACCATCTTCGCCACGCTGTTGCTGCCCGAGATCTTCTTCTACGGTCTCGGGGCCATGTTCATGGCAGTGCTCAACATCAAGCACGTCTACGGTCCCGGGGCCTGGGCCCCGGTGCTCAACAACATCGTCATGATGGCCACCGTCCTGGTGTTCTGGATCATGCCTGGGCCGGCGACACTCGACCCGACGTCGATGACCACGCCGCAGATCCTGGTCATCGGCATCGGCACCACGCTCGGCATCGCCGCGCAGGCGCTGGTGCTCATCCCATCGCTGCGCCGCTCCGGCTTCGTCTGGGCGTGGCGCTTCCGCGCACAGGCCGGTGAGAGCGACCGGCTCAAGGAACTCGGTTCGCTGGGCGCATGGGTGCTCGGCTACGTCGTCGTCAGCCAGATCGGCGTATCGGTCATCCAGCGGGTCGGCAACGACAACGGCGGGTTCACCGTGTTCACCAACGCCGACCTGCTCTTCCAGATGCCCTACGGGATCTTGGTTGTTTCCGTGTTGACCGCGATCATGCCCCGGCTCTCGCGGGCAGCCGTGCGCTCGGACAACGCGGCGGTCGTGTCCGACCTGTCCCTCGGCGCGCGGCTGTCGGCGGTCGCCCTGGTGCCGATCACGGCCGGGTTGATCGTGCTCGGTCCCGTCATGGGCGTGACGTTGTTCGCCCACGGCAACACGTCGGTCGGCGGCGCGCACCTGATCGGGTCGTCACTGGCCTGGTCGGCGTTCGGGTTGTTCCCGTTCGCCCTAGTCATGTTGCAACTACGGGTGTTCTACGCGATGCGCGACGGACGTACCCCGACGCTGATCAATGCGTTCATGGTGGCGACGAAGGTGGTCCTCGTCCTCGTGTCGAACGAGGTGTTCCAGGCGCCGGCGGGCACCAACGTCGACACCAAACCGTCCGTGCACGCGGTGGAGTGGCTGAACATCTCGACGTCGCTGTCCTACGTCGTGGGGGCGATCGCGGGGCACGTCCTGCTGACCCGCCGCCTAGGTCGCCTCGGCTTCGGCCGGGTACTGCGCACCGTGTTGCAGATCGGCGCCGCCTCCGCTGTCGGAGCGCTCGCCGCATGGGGGGTGGTCCGGGCGATGAGCAACGGGCTCGGTGACGGACCGGCGGGCTCGGCCGCGGGCCTGGTGCTGGGGGGCGCGGTAGGGGTGGCGGTGACGGCGGTGATCGCGTGGCGGATGCGGATGCCGGATCTCCGCGAGGTGGTCGCGTTGGCTCGACGATGAGCAGCGTGGAGAAATCCCGTCGGAATTCCCGCGTCCCTAGGATGGTTCCAGCAAGCGAACTCCAGCAGAAGAGGAACTTGTGACCCACCGCAACGTGATCATCGTGGGCTCTGGGCCGGCCGGTTACACGGCCGGGCTGTACGCCGCCCGCGCCGACCTCGCTCCGCTGGTGTTCGAGGGCGCCCAGTACGGCGGGGCGCTGATGAACACCACGGACGTCGAGAACTTCCCCGGCTTTGCCGAGGGCATCATGGGCCCGGACCTGATGGGTCACATCCGCACGCAGGCGGCGCGCTTCGGCGCCGAACTGGTGCCCGACGACGTCATCTCCGTCGACCTCGCTGGAGCTGTCAAGACCGTCCGGACCCTGGACGGTGAGTACACGGCCGACGCCGTCATCCTGTCAATGGGCTCTGCCTATCGCAAGCTCGGTCTCCCCCGGGAGGACGAGCTTTCCGGGCACGGGGTGTCCTGGTGCGCAACCTGTGACGGCTTCTTCTTCCGGGACAAGGACATCGCGGTCGTGGGCGGTGGCGACACCGCCATGGAGGAGGCCACCTTCCTCACCCGGTTTGCGAATACCGTCACCGTCGTCCATCGGCGCGACGCGCTGCGCGCCAGCCGCATCATGGTCGACCGCGCCGAGGCGAACCCGAAGATCCGCTGGGCGTGGAACAGTGAGATCGCCGACATCCACGGCGCCACTTCGGTGACAGGTGTGCGGCTCAGGGACACCGTGACGGGTTCCGAGCGTGACGTCGAGCTGGGCGGATTGTTCATCGCGATCGGCCACGAGCCGCGCAGTGAGCTCGTCAAGGGACAGATCGAACTCGACGACGAGGGATACATCCTGACCGGGACCGGCACCCGCACCAACATCGACGGTGTGTTCGCGGCCGGCGATGTCGTAGATCACACGTATCGTCAGGCCGTTACCGCGGCGGGCACCGGCTGTCAGGCTGCGATCGACGCCGAGCGCTATCTGGCGGCGCTGGCAGACGCACCAGTCAGCTGATCGGGAATCGCGCCACCCCGCCGCACGTTCCACCCACAGACCGCATGAACCAGCCAACAGGAGGCATACCCGATGGGTGCCAATACCAAGACCGTGACCGACAGCAGCTTCGCCAGCGACGTCCTGAAGGCGGACGGGCCGGTACTCGTCGACTTCTGGGCCGAGTGGTGCGGGCCGTGCCGCCAGGTCGCGCCGGTGCTCGAGGAGATCGCCGGTGAGCAGGCGGGCAAGCTGACGATCGCGAAGCTCAACATCGACGAGAACCCGGAGACCGCCCGCAACTACCAGGTCATGTCGATCCCGACGATGGCCGTGTTCTCAGGTGGCGAGCTCGTCAAGACCATCGTCGGTGCCCGCCCGAAGGCCGCAATCCTGCGTGAGCTCGAGGACTACGTCGGCTGACGCACCCTTCCCTTCCGCGGCAGACAAGCCTGTTTCGATTCGGCGATATGGCACCGGCTGCGCTGGGGCACAATATGGCTGATGGGCCGGTGCGACCGGTCGAACTGCGATCCCGATCTGCGAGGCCGTTCTCCTGATGCAGCCACTGCGGCGCGGCGCCACCGGCATCGCTGTCGCCGAGGTCCGTGCCATGCTCGCCTCGATCGGGCTGCTCGACAACACCGACCAAGCCGCCATAGACGTCTTCGACGAATCGGCCGAACTTGCCGTCCGCCATTTCCAGCAGCGGCGCGGGCTCTCGGTGAACGGCGCTGTCGCGTCGGAGACCTACTCAGCGTTGACCGGCGCGCACTGGCGCCTCGGTGATCGCGTCCTCGCCCATCAGTCCGGCCAGCCGCTGGCCGGTGACGACGTCGCCGCTCTGCAAACCCAGCTCATCGAGCTCGGCTACCACCTCTTCCGCGCCGACGGCGTCTTCGGCCCGCTGACCGCCGAGGCATTGCGCAGCTTCCAGCGCGATTCGGGTCTCGTGCGCGACGGCATCTGTGGTCCGGGCACGCTGCGCGCCCTGCGCCAACTCGGGCGGCGGGTTGTCGGCGGCCGCCCGCAGCTCTTGCGTGACCTGGTCGCGGTAGCCGACGCCGGCCCGAGCCTGCTCGGCAAGCGTCTCGTGCTCGACGCCGGGCACGGCGGCGCCGATACCGGGGTGGTCGCGGATGGCGTGATCGAGGCTGAGCTGGTGTGGGACCTCGTGTCGCGCCTGGAAGGGCGGCTGACCGCGCTGGGCGTGCAGACCTGGCTTACCCGCGGGCCGAACAACGGCGCCACCGACGAGCAACGCGCCGAGCTGGCCAACGCAGTCGGCGCGGATCTCGTCCTGTCAGTGCACAATGACGGGTTTAGCTCGCCGCGCGCCAACGGCATCGCCGGGTACTACTACGGCGCTGGCGAGTCACATTCCACGATCGGCGAGCGGCTGGCGGGTCTCGCCCAGCGCGAACTGGTCGCCCGCACCGGAATGCAGGACTGTCAAGTGCACGGCAAGAGCTGGGCATTGCTGCGCATGACGCGGATGCCCGCGGTACGTATCGAGGTCGGTTATCTGACCTCGCCCCATGACAGGTTGTTGCTGCGGGATCCGGGCTTCCGCGACACGATCGCCGAAGGCCTGCTGGTCGCCGTCCAGCGGCTGTATCTGCCCAGCGCCGACGATCCGCCGACCGGCGCCATGCGGATTCCCGCGGCTGCCCGTTGACGGTCCGGTGACGGGTGGCCCGTCATCTTGACAGGACGGGCACGTGCATCGACGCCAGCAGCCGGTCCAACGCATATTCGACGTCTTCCTTCCACGTCACCGTGGTGCGCACGTCCAGGCGCAATCGTGGGGTGTGCGGATGCGTACGCACCGTCTTGAAGCCGACCGCCCGTAGGTAGTCCGCCGGCAGCAGGCACCGGTCCTCTGCTCGGCCTGCGGCGCCGTCGGTGCGGCCGAACGCCTCGATCGCGCGGATCCCACGCTGCACAACGTCTCGAGCGACGGTCTGCAGGAGCACCCGCCCTAGCCCGGCGCCGGCGAACGCCGGCAACACCCGGGCGGTCATCAGCAGCACGGCGTCCGGTGACACCGGCGAGGTCGGGAATGCCGCCGAGCGCGGGACGTAGGCCGGTGGGGCGAACAACACAAACGCCGCCGGGACGGCGTCGACGTAGGCCAGCTGGCCGCAACTGCCCCATTCGAGCAACGTGTCAGACAGCCAGGCCTCTTTCTCCAGCTCGGTGTCCCCGGCGGTCACGGCCCGCTCACCCGCCACAGGAGCCAACTCCCAGTAGACGCAGCTACGGCAGCGCGCCGGCAGATCTGACAGGTTATCGAGCGTGATACTCGCCAATCGACGCGTCATGTCAAACAGTCACCTGTCAAAGATCGCCGCGATACGTGGACAGGAAATCGCCGAGCCGGCCGATCGCGTCTATCAGGTCGTCGGTACGTGGCAGCGTGACGATGCGCAAGTGGTCTGGCGCGCGCCAGTTGAACCCGGTCCCCTGGACGACCAGGACGTGCTGGGCGCGCAGCAGTTCCAGCACGAACCGCTGGTCGTCGGCAATCGGATACAGCTCGGGATCCAGCTTCGGGAACACGTACAACGCGCCCTTCGGCGGCACGCAACTGACACCCGATATCGCCCGCAGCGCCTTGACCGCCGCATCGCGTTGTTCCAGCAAGCGGCCGCCGGGCAGGATCAGGTCGTTGACGCTTTGCCTTCCGCCCAGCGCTACCTGTACCGCGTGTTGGGCAGGCACGTTCGCGCACAGCCGCATGTTCGCCAGGATTGTGATGCCCTCGAGGTAACTGCGTGCGTGCCGCTTCGGCCCGCTGACCATCAACCAGCCCGAGCGGAAACCGGCCACCCGGTAGGCCTTGGACAGCCCGTTAAAGGTGAGGGTGAAGATGTCCGGCGCGATCGCCGCGAACGGGATGTGCACCGCGTCCTCGTAGAGGATCTTGTCGTAGATCTCGTCCGCCAGCACCACCAGGTTGTGTTCGCGCGCCAGCGCCGCGATCTCACTGAGCGTCGACTCGGTGTATACCGCGCCGGTCGGGTTGTTCGGGTTGATGACCACGATTGCCTTGGTCCGCGGCGTGATCTTCGCCCGGAGGTCGTCGAGATCCGGCTGCCAGGCGTCGGACTCGTCGCAGTAGTAATGCACCGGACGACCCCCGGCGAGCTGAGTGGAGGCCGTCCACAGCGGATAGTCGGGCGCCGGGACGAGCACTTCGTCGCCGTTGTCGAGCATTGCCTGCAGGCTGATCGTGATCAGCTCGCTGACCCCGTTGCCCAGCCAGACGTCGTCGACGTCGACGATGTCGATGCCTCGTTCCTGGTAGTGCTGCACGATCGCCGTGCGCGCCGAGAACAGGCCCTGTGAGTCGGAGTACCCCTGCGCCTGCGGCAGGTTGCGGATGACGTCGACCAGAATCTCGTCCGGCGCCTCGAAACCGAACGGGGCCGGGTTGCCGATGTTCAGCTTGATGATCCGGCGGCCTTCTTCTTCCAGCCGCTTGGCCTCCTCGAGAACCGGACCACGAATGTCGTAACAGACGTCGGCCAACTTGCGGGACTGGAGCAGCTCGTCGGGCACGCATCAACGATGGCATACCGAGGCTGCTTCGGTCAGGTGGGAATTGGCGACACTGGACTCATGGAGCTACGCGATGCTGTGCGCACCCGCCGAATGATCCGCTCGTACGATCCCGATCGTCCGGTGCCGCGGGAGGAGCTGGAAGTACTGCTGAATCTCGCAATTCGGGCACCCTCGGCTGGCCATACCCAAGGGTGGCGGTTCCTCGTTCTCGATGACATAACGTCGCGTGCTCGGTATTGGGCTGCGACGAGCGATGCGGACCCGGACGGCTGGCTGCAGCGGATGAGCTCAGCACCGATTCTCGTGATCTGTTTTTCCGATCGCAGCGCCTATCTCGATCGCTACGCCGAAGCGGACAAGGGCTGGACCGACCGCGACGAAAAGCGCTGGCCGGTCCCCTACTGGCACATCGACACGGGCATGGCTGCGATGATCTTGTTGCTCGCCGCGCAGGACGCCGGCCTCGGCGCGTGTTTCTTCGGAATCCCGCCGGAACGCTGGAGCGCTCTGTTCGACGCCTTCGACGTGCCCGAGCGGTTGACGCCGGTGGGGGTCGTCAGCCTCGGCTACCCTGCACCGGATGTCCGCTCGCCGTCGCTGCGCCGGGGGCGGCGCACCATCGAGGACGTCGTGCGCTACGGCTCGTTCGGACCCGACGACCGAGCAGCAGAGGGCTGATCCGCCGACGCCTGGACAGCGGGCGGCCCTTGCCCAGTCGCGAGCTGCGGAGCCATCACCGCGACGATGCGCTCCAGATCGTCGATGGACGCGAACTCGACGGTCACCTTGCCTTTGCGCCGGCCGAACTCGACCCGGACGCGGGTGTCGTAGAGATCCGACAATCTGTCGGCGAGCTCCGCTGCTGCCGGGGCACTGAATCTGGGGGCAGGCGCGCGCCGGGCCACCTTGCCACGGCGGTCGCTGCCCGCAAGCGAGACGAGCTCCTCCGTAGCGCGAACGGACAGACCCTCCGCCACGATGCGGCCGGCCAGCTCGTCTTGCTGCTCACCGTCCTCGAGCGCGAGCAAGGCGCGCGCATGCCCGGCGGACAGCACGCCCGCCGCGACACGCCGCTGCACCGCCAGCGGCAGGTTCAGCAGCCGGATCGTATTCGACACCTGCGGTCGGCTGCGGCCGATGCGGTGGGCGAGTTCGTCGTGCGTGGTGCCGAATTCCTCGAGCAACTGCTGATAGGCCGCCGCTTCCTCGAGGGGGTTGAGCTGCGCGCGGTGGATGTTTTCCAACAGCGCATCGCGCAGCATCGCGTCGTCGCCGGTCGAGCGCACGATTGCCGGAATCGCCTCGAGTCCTGCGGCGCTGGCCGCGCGCAATCGCCGCTCGCCCATCACGAGCTCGTAGCCGCCGGCTTCGTCGGGGCGTACCACGACCGGTTGCAGCACGCCGAACTCGCGAATCGAGTGCGTCAGCTCGAACAGAGCGTCTTCGTCGAACGCCTGCCGGGGCTGCTTGGCGTTGGCGTGGATCGCGGCGATCGGCAGCTCGGCGAAGCTCGCGCCGGGCACCGACGCCACCTGGCCGGCTTCGGCGTGCGGTGCGGAGCCGGGCGGCCCTGCGCCTTCCGCGGCCGTGCCGACCCCGACATCGTCGGCCGGCGCCGATGTGGGAATGAGCGCTCCGAGCCCCCGACCGAGACCCCCGCGCCGCTGCCTGTTGCTCATTCGGTCACCTCGGTCGCACGCGTTCGGGAAGCACCGCCGCGCTCGGCGATCTCGTGCGCAGCCTGGACATACCCGATCGCGCCGCGCGAGCCCGCATCGTAGGTGATGACGGTCTGCCCGTACCCCGGTGCCTCGGACACCCGCACGTTGCGCGGGATCATCGGTGCGAGCACGATGTCGCCGAAGTGCTTGCGCACCTCGTCGGCCACCTGGTCGGCAAGCCGGGTGCGGCTGTCGTACATCGTCAGCAACACGGTGGTGACGGTGAGTTTCTGGTTGAGGTGGGACGTCACCAGTTCGACCGTATTGAGCAATTGGGCGAGTCCTTCCAGTGCGTAGTACTCGCACTGGATCGGGATCAGCACCTCACGTCCGGCCACCAACGCGTTCAGGGTGAGCAGGCCCAACGAGGGCGGGCAGTCGATGAGGACGTAGTCGAGCTCGGTGTTTTCGGCCAGATAGCTGTCCAGCGCACGATGCAGGCGGTATTCGCGCGCAACCTGCGACGTCAACTCGATGTCCGCACCGGCGAGGTCGAGAGTCGCGGGGACGCATAACAACGTCGGCGCAAAATCCGCTACTTGCGTGACCTCGATCATTGGCCTCCCGCCCAGCAACACGTCGTAGACGGACGGGGTGCCGACGCCGTGCTCGATGCCGAGTGCGGTGCTGGCGTTGCCCTGCGGATCCAGATCGATCAGCAGCACGCGTAATCCGTGCAGTGCCATCGCTGCGGCGATGTTGACGGCGCTGGTCGTCTTGCCGACGCCGCCCTTCTGATTCGCGACGGTCAGCACCCGGGTCGCCGACGGAGCCGGCCACCGCTCCTGCCGAACGTTACGAACACGAATTGCCTGGGCGGCTTCGCGCGCAATCGGGGTGTCGAAGACGGTTTCACGTGAAACAGTCTCGTCCGTCGGAACTCCCGACGAGTGCCCCTTCTCAGCGGCGGCGTTCGGCTCGGTGGCAGTGGCGGTTTCACGTGAAACGGTGTCGTGCTCGGACTCAGTCACGTCCCGGTACCTCTCACCTTGCGACTTGCGACGCCGCGTGTCACGACGACCACTCTGCTCGGTTCCGCGAGCAGATCCCCGCCCAGCTCGCGCAGCGCGATCTCGTCTGCGCCATGCCGCCGAAGCGCTTGCCTATGCTGCGTGACCTCGGCCGCTGCCCCGGCCCCCTTCATCGCGAGCAGGCGCCCGCCCGGCGCCAACAGCGGCAGGCACCACATCCCCAGCCGATCCAGCGCAGCGACCGCACGGGCGACAACCCACTCGAGCGGGCCCAAGCAATCGCGCACCGACGCTTCCTCGGCACGCCCGCGAACGACTCGTACCGTATCGCTGATTGCGAGCGACTGGGTTACATCCGTCAGGAAACGCGTGCGGCGCAGCATCGGTTCGAGGAGGACGACACGCAGGTCGGGGCGGCGAATTGCCATGGCGATGCCAGGCAGGCCGGCTCCTGAACCCACGTCCACGACGTGAGCGCCGCTCGGCAGGAGGTCGGTCACCACCGCCGAGTTCAACAGGTGCCGATCCCACAGCCGGGAGATCTCCCGAGGCCCGATCAGGCCCTGGACGACCGCATCGCGAGCGAGCAACTCCGCAAACTGCTCAGCAAGGGGCAGCCGCGCGCCGAAGACCCGCCGTGCGGCGGGGGGCGGCGCGCCCAGCTGCGCGACATCTTGGCCGCGCGGGTGGTGGTCCGCCGAGCCGGG
>JAABUT010000843.1_pt1 | contig 41447 bp, 47 predicted proteins | sample 5559281 | NCBI WGS metagenome assembly JAABUT01 (sample SAMN10711880, study PRJNA513359) | rock metagenome | isolation source: Antarctica rocks | place: Antarctica: Victoria Land, Ricker Hills nord | collected 2016-01-04 | reverse complement strand
TAGGATCGCCGGCCCGCCGCGGCGGTGGATCGCCCCGTCCACCCCGCCCCCGCCGAGCAGTGAGCTGTTCGCGGCGTTCACCAGGGCATCCACGGACTGCTCGGTGATGTCTGCGCGTACCACGGTGATCTCCATGTTCGATACCGTGCCAGAACGCGAGCACTTCGGCTGACCGCTCGGGCCGATGCGGTGCGAGTGCGAGGGAGACCGAGATGGCCAAGGACGACCGGGTGCTGGCTGCGTACCGCCGGGAGATCGACCCAGCGGAGTACACCCGGATCCGCGACCGCTACAAGGAACACTCCATGGCCGAAGACGCCCGTGACCTGCCCGGCCTGCTCGGCACATTGACCCCCGACTGCATGTACGAGATGCCGCAGAGTCACCTGACGTGGGCCGGCCACGAGGGTGCTGCCCGCTTCTACGGTGAGCTGCTCGGGGCCTTCCCCGATATCGTCTTCGACCTCCGCAACATCGTGATCGGGCCGCAGGGCGTGTGGGAAGAAGCCGACGTCGACGCCACCTGGCAGCAGTCGTGGCAGGGTCGGCCGGCCAGCGGCGAACGGGTCGGATTCGTCGTGCAGATCTTCTTTCCGTGGGAGCCGGCCGCCGGCCGGTTCGGCGGCGAGCGCATCTACCTCGATGATTCCGCCGTCCTCGCACCCGGAGCGCCGAGCAGTGCCACGGTCAGGCCAGCCTGATCCGCAGCCGGCGGTTGGCCTTGCCCTTGTTCTCGACCTTGACGACCTCGACCCGGCCCACGTGCCGGGTGGAGGCTACGTGCGTCCCGCCGTCGGCTTGGGTGTCCAGGCCGACGATGTCGACGATCCGTACCTCGGTCAGGCCCGGTGGCAGCAGGTTCGTCGCCGTCCGGATGATGTCCGGGATGGCCAGCGCCTGATCGCGGGGCAGCACCTTGACGTCGATCCGCCGGTCGGCGGTGACCTCGATGTTGCAGGCGTCCGCTACCCGTTGCTTGAAGTCGCCGGGCAGATCGGGCAGGTTGAAGTCCATCCGGGCGGTGAGCGGCTCCATGTTGCCGCCGGTGACCAGCGCACCGAAATCCCGGAAGACCACCCCGGACAACAGATGCAGCCCGGAATGAGTCCGCATCAAAGCGGTGCGGCGCTCGTCTTCCACGGCGCCGCGCACCGCTGCGCCGACCGTTGGCAGCGGGTCACCCGCGGCAGGGATCAGTACCGGGTCGTCACCGCGGCGCACCCCCACGATCTGAGTCTGTACGCCGCCCCAGAGCAGCACGCCGGCGTCGGGCGGCTGACCGCCACCACCGGGGTAGAACGCCGACCGGTCAAGGACGATCCCGTCGGCGCCGGACTCCAGCACCGTCGCGTCCCACTCGCGGACGGTCTGGTCGTCGAGCTCGAGTCGGTGCGTGCGCCCGTGGGTGTCGGAAGCCATCTGCCGACCGTAGCGAGTGGGGCTACCAGCGCCCGGTGTCGCGTCCCCCACGGCCGCCGGACACCTCACGGACCGCCGGCCGGACGTCGACCAGATAGACCAACGAGGCAACCAAAAAGGCGATGCCGAACAGGCTCAGCGGACCGCTGAAGTAGGTGAGCGGGATGGCAAGGCCGGTGACGATCGCCCATCCCGGCTTTGTCCATTTGCCGGCGGCCGGGAAGGCGTCGGTGCGCTGGAACAGGCAGTGGCCGAACGCAAATACCTGCAAGATCAGCGCTGCATAGCCGATCAGCAGGCCGATCAGCCCCGGGATGGACAGGATCGTCATAGGGCCAGGGTGCGGGCGATGAGTCAGCCGACCTTGGACGCCGCGTCGCGCGTGGCCTTCGATGCTGCGGTTGCCGTCTTCCTGGCCGACGACGCGGTCGCCTTGGCCCGGGTACGCGTCTGCCCGGCGGCCTTGCGAGCCGTGGTCGCGGTGGACTTGGCCCGCCACTCGGTGAAGGACAGCTCGTCGTCGAGCACCTGAGAAGCCTTTTGCCGGCGGATGCTGCCGACGAGCTTCTCGCCTCGGCTCAGCAGGTCGCCGTAGGCCTCGAACGCCTTGGTGGAGTAGTCCTCGACCGCCAGTCGCAGCGTCGAAGCGTCGAGGCGGGTGACCTGACCCTGCAGCCGGTGGTACTCCGACGGCAGCTCACGAAGCTTTTCGACGATCAGGTCGGTGGTGCCGGCAGCGAGGTAGAGCGGACGGCGGATGCTCGGGATGACGGGCATGAGGTGGTCTCCTATTCAGCGGTCGGCTGGTGCTTGGCCGGCGTGTTCTTGGCCGGCGTGTTCTTGGCCGGCGTGTTCTTGGCCGGCGTGTTCTTGGCCGGCGTGTTCTTGGCTGCCTTTGTCGCCTTTACCGCCTTTGGCGCCTTCTTCGGCGGTGCAGGCTGATGCGGTGGCGCTGCCGCCGGAGACGGCGGCGGAGGTGGCGGGGTCGGAGTCGGGGTCGGTGCGCCGGCCGGCGACTCGTTCTCCTTGCAGAAGGAGTCGTAGATCTCCAGCAGTACCTGCTTCTGGCGCTCGGTCAGAGCAGAGTCGGCGTGGATGGCGGTGGCCACCTCGGCGCCGCCCACCCGCTCGTCGAGCATGCCGGCCTGGACGTAGAGCGCTTCGGCCGAAATACGCAACGCCTTGGCGATCTGCTGGAGGATCTCGGCACTGGGCTTGCGCAACCCGCGCTCGATCTGCGACAGATAAGGGTTGCTGACGCCAGCCGCGGCGGCGAGCTGCCGAAGCGACGTTTCCGACAGGATGCGTTGATCGCGGATGTAGTCACCGAGGTTGCGCAAGGGCTGCATGCTTCCGACCGTACGGCGTGATGCTTGCAGTTGCAAGCAGGTCAGCTAGCGCCGCCGGGCCGACCGTTCAATACGCGACCTGAACTGACCCCACCGGCCGGCCGCCGCCCAATACGGGTTCCTCGGCCAGCTCGTCGAGGACGGCCCCGCCGGCACCCAGGCGCCGCAGCTCGCGCACCATCACCGGCACCCGGGCCCGGCCGGCGCCGTCATCGACCTTGATGGCGATCGCGGCCCCGGAGCTCATCGCCGCCGCGTAGACACCTTCGGCGCCGTCCTTGGCCAGCAGCCCGGGAACGCCCTCCATCAGTCGCGTGACGTCGCGGCCGGCGCCGCCGACGAGCCCGGGGTGCGCGCGCATGCCGTCGGCAACGGATCTTTCGGGCGAGCCGGGTTCGGCCCGGACCAGCCGGGTGAACGCGTTGGCCAGACCCGACAGCGTGACGGCGAACACCGGCGCTCCGCAGCCGTCGATGCCGACCGCTGCCGTCGGGGATCCGGTCAGGTCCTCGGTGGTTGCGCGCAGCGCCACCTGCAGCGGGTGGTCCGCAGCGAGGTAGCCGTCGGTCGGCCAGCCCGACGCCAGGCAGGTCAGCAGCATCGCGGTGTGCTTGCCCGAGCAATTCATCTGCTCCGGCGAGGAGCCGCCGCCGGCCCGGATCACTGCGCCGGATGCGTCATCGGACAGCGGCAGGCTCGGCGGGCACGCGAGGTCAGCTGTGGTCAACCCGGCCTGGTGCAGCAGCTCCCGCACCCGGCGAACGTGGCGCTCCTCGCCGGAATGCGACGAGGCTCCCAGCGCGAGGTCGGCCGGCGGCAGGGACAGACCACAGCGCACCATGCCGACGGCCTGCAGCGGCTTGAGCGACGACCGGGGGAACACCGGCGTATCGACGGCGCCGAGGGCATGCAGCCGTACGCCGTCGGCATCGACCGTGAGGACCGACCCGCGATGCTCGCTCTCGGTGAAACCGGACCGGACGACTCGGGCGATGACGGTGCTCAGCCCTGCTCCTCGGTCAACAGCGAGTCCACCGACGCTTCTCCATCGCGGTAACGGCGCGCGACCTCGGCCCCGAACAGGTCCATGACCCGCTGCACCTGGTGGCGCTCGGCCGAGACATCACGCTCCGCAGCCGTGAACGTGTCCAGAGCCTCTTGCAGATCTTCGTCACTTTTCGAGCCGAGGTCGCTGAGCTCGACGTCGGCGGCCATGAGCTCCACTCGCCGGCGGCGCTCCCCGACCGCCGTCGGTTGGACGGTGGTGTGCCGTCCCAGCCCGTAGGGCGTCGTCGGCGCGTCGTGGGCGAGCACCTCGGTGAGCTGGTCGAGGACGCTCTCGCCGTCGCCCGTTGCCCGCCGCGCGACCTCGGCCTGGACGATGTCGATGCGCCCCTGAAGCAGGCGGCGGAGGTAGGACAGATCCGCCTCGGCCTGCTCCGTCTGGGCCCGTCGGCCGCGCAGGTCCTCCATCGGCAAGCTGGCGAGATCGGCGACGAAGCCCTCGTCGAGTACGCGGTCGCTACGCCGGTTACCCCCACGCCGGAAGTCGGTCATCGGCGGCCTGCCGAGGTGACGGCCACTGGCCGGCGGTCCTTGATGGCGAGCATGGACCGCGCCTCCTCGATCCCCATCGGCGGCCGGAGCGCGATCCGGGCGAGTCCCGAAGCCCGGGCGACGAGTTGCGCGTTGCTCTCCACCGGCTGGCCGGGGGCGTAGCTGAGGGTGTCCTCCATGCCCACCCGCAGGTGACCGCCGGCGGACAGCGCGGCCAGCGCGACCGGCAGGGTCGAGCGCCCGACGCCGGTGGCGCTGAAGCTCGCGCCGGCCGGCAGCATCTGCACCGCGGCGACGAGTGCCGCCGCCGTGCCCGGCATTCCGCCGGGCACTCCCATGACGAGGTCGCAGTGCACGTGTTCGCCGTACGGCGGGCCGTGCTTGTCGAGCAGCCGGTGCAGAGCGCTCAGCTGGCCGAGGTCGAAGATCTCGTACTCCGGGACGATCTCGCGGTCGCGCATGCTGGTATGCAGGGCGACGATGAAGTCCCAGCGGTTGAGGAAAACGTCGGAGCCGAAGTTGAGCGTGCCCATGGAGCAGCTGGCCGAGTCGGGCTCCGCGTCGAGCACACGCAGCCGGTCGGCCTCGGAATCGGTCACGGCTCCGCCCGTGGACAGCTGCACGATCAGCTCGGTCTCCGCGCGCAGGGCTTGCACCGTTTCCCGCAGGCGTTCCGGATCGAGCGAAGGCTGGGCAGAATCGTCACGAATATGGACATGAATCACCGCGGCACCCACCGCTGCGCAGTCCTTCGCCGTGGAAACCAGCTCCGAGATGGTCACCGGGAGGCTCGGGGCGTCTGCTTTGGCGGTCTCGGCACCGGTCGGCGCAACGGTCAACAGCGTGCTGTTCATTGCCGCATCGTGGCACGGAACGCAACCGGCTGGAAAGCAACCCCGGACACCGGGCCGGCTCAACGTCGTGACCGGTTCTGCCGAAAGACGCAGTGGAGGCCGCCGTCACATCTCATATTGCTTCCTGCTATTGCTTCCCGAGGAGGTTCGCGTGCGGTACGGCGACCTCTCGGATCGACCCTTTCGCGCCGTGCTGGAAGCTCTCGCCGCCCGGTCAACCACCGGATGCCTGCGGGTCGGGGACGCCAAGGTCTTTCTCCATGACGGTGAGGTCTGCGCGGTCACGCTGCCCGGCCGGCGTCCGCAGCTCGGCGACCGCCTCGTCTCCTCGGCGGCGCTCGGGCCGGACGCCTTGGCCGAGGCCCTCGACGCGCAACGGGACGCCGGACCGACGGCGGAGCTCGGCGAGCTCCTGATCCGGTCGGGCTATGTCGACCAGCCCCTCATCGAGGCCTTCGTCACCGAGCAGATCCTCGACGGGTGCTCAGAACTGCTCTGCCGCACTGCCGGCCGCTGGGACCTCACCGACGACGAGCCGGCGCCCACCGGCCTGGCCGACGCCCTCCCCGTGCCCGACCTCCTGACCCAGGTGCTGCAACGGGACCGGGCCTGGGTGCGCCTGGCCGAGCTCGTACCCGGTCCAGCGGCGAGGCCGGCGCTGTCGACGGCCGGCCTGTCCGCGGCCCCGGTCGAGGTATCCGGCGAGGCATGGGCAGTGCTGTGCAAGGTCGACGACCGCCGCTCGGTCAGGGAGCTTGCGGCCGGCTGCGGTTTCACGATGTTCGAGGCGACGTATGTGGTCGCCAAGCTGGTGCACTCCGGGCTGCTTGAGATCACCGAGCCGGCGTCGGCCGAGCCGTCTGTCGCCGGTGCATGGCCGGACAACGCTGAACAGCTCGGGGCTGCTGAGCCATTGGCCGCCGCTGAGCCATTCGCCGCCCCTGAACCGCTGGTGAAACCCGCCTCCTGGCCAAGCCCCGCTGAGTCGCTGTCCGCGTCGGCGCTGCTGTCGGAGCTCTGGCGCGAGCATGCCCCTTTGGCGGCTGCCGTGAGCGAATTGGTCGATGAGCCCGCGCCGTTGTCGCAGCCGGCCGACGTGCCCGCGCCGCCAGCGGACAACGACACTGCCTCGTTGATGCGTGAGCTGTCGTTTCTCGGGGTCGACGAGCAGCGCTCCAGCCGGCCGTCCGCCGCACCCCCGTCGCCCCGGCCGTCCGCGATGGCCGGCCAGAAGAAACGCAAGGGATTGTTCGGCCGCTGACCGCCTACGCGGCGTCGATGGACGCGTCGAGTTGGTCGATCCGCAGCGGTGCCCCATCGGGGACGGTGCGCTTGACCAGGGCCAAAGCGATCGGCCCGAGCTCGTAGTGGCGGGCCGCTGTGCCCACGAATCCGACCTGCCGCCCGTCGAGTGAGACGGCGGCGCCGTGCGGCGGAAGTGTCTCCGCTGACCCGTCAAGGTGCAGCAGGACCAGCCGGCGCGGCGGCCGGCCGAGGTTGTGCACTCGCGCCACCGTCTCCTGTCCGCGGTAGCAGCCCTTTTGCAGATGCACCGCCACCGGCAGCCAGTCGCCCTCTTGGACCAGAGTGCGATGGTCGGTCTCCCAACCGAGCCGGGGGCGCCGGGCGGCGACCCGAATTGCCTCGTAAGCCCACATCCCGGCCGGCCGGGCGCCGGCCGACCGGAGGCGCTCGGCAGTCTGCGCCAGCCCCGATCGCGGCACGACCAGGTCGACGGCGTCACCGGGCATCCGCCGTGCGAACCCGCCAGCATGCAGCGGCGCCGCGTCGTATGGCCCGGCGCCCAGATCAGCGCGCAATGCGGTGACAACCGCTCCCGAAGATGGGCCGCCGAGGGTCAGGACCGCCCAGTCGTCGGTGACGTCTCGCGGGTCGACGCGCAGCATGAAACGCATCGAGTTCAGGAAGGTGAGCAGCGCCGCGACGGTGCCCGGCTCGAGGTCAAGCCAGGTCGTTTCGCCGTCGTCGGCGACGACGAGATGATGCTCGAGGTGGCCGTGCGGGCTCAGCAGAAGCGCCTCAGTGCCGTGCCAGACGCGCAGCTCGCTGAGGTGCTGAGTTGTCAGGCTGTGCAGCCAGGAGAGTCGATCCTGGCCGGGTACGGAGACGACGCCCCGGTTGCTCCGGTCGACGAATCCCACGCTCTCGGTCAGGGCACGCTGCTCGCCGAACGGGTCCCCGTAGTGGTCAGCCACTCCCGAGTCGGCACCCTGCGCCGGCACAGCACCGCTCAGTTGCAGCAGGGTCGAGGGCGTCATCGCTGGTCACCCTCATGCTGCTTGCGGCACTCGGCGCACAGATCACAGATGGGCAAGTGCCCGACGCCCCGGGCCCGCGACCGGCTCTGCTGCAGACTGGTAATCACACCGACCGATGGTAGGGCCTGGCTCAGCCGAACGCGGCCGGAGCATGGGAGGTAGCCTTGCGCTCCCGCCAGGGGCGGGAGCTTCAACAAGAATGGGGGTCCTCGTAGCGTCTCTGGAGCGAAGCACTCACACCGGGCCGTTAGCTCAATGGCAGAGCAGCGGACTTTTAATCCGTAGGTTCTGGGTTCGAATCCCAGGCGGCCCACCCCCTCTGACCTGGCCTTTTGTGACATCTACAGCCGCGATCATGGTCGTCAATGCCTCCCTCGAGGGCTTCTGCCAACGAACTGCCAACGCAGCGGTATCCGCGGGTGCCGCAAGCGCTCGCGGAACGAGCTCGGCGACCGCCTCGGCCGCCGCCTGGGCAACCGCCGGCAGGACGCTCGTGTACGTGTCCGCGGTGATCGCCAGCGAACTGTGGCCCAGCTGCTCGGAGACGACCTTGAGGGGTACGCCGGCCTGCAGAGCGAGGCTCGCCGCGGTGTGGCGGAGGTCGTGCAGCCTAATCGGCGGCAGGCCGGCGGCGCGGCTGATCCGCTCGAAGGCGCCGCTGGCCATGTCCGGGTGTAGCTGGCTGCCGTCCTCACGTGTGAACACCAGGCCGCCGTCCTGCCACTCCCCCGGCCACGCGTGGCGCTCGTCGGCCTGGGCACGGCGCCACTGTCGGAGCACTGCCACCGTTGCCTCGTCGAGGGTCACCGTGCGCACGCCGCTGTCCGACTTCGGCTCTCCGATCTCCGTTGCCCAGCCGAGCTGCACCACCTGTTGGCTGACTCTGAGCAGCCCGGCGTCCAAGTCCAGGTCCTCCCAGCGCACGCCCACCGCCTCACCACGGCGCAGCCCGCGATAGGCGATAAGGTGGAAGAGCGGGTAGAGGCGATGCCCGGCGGCAACGTCGAGGAACGCCCCGGCCTGCGCCGCCGTCCACACCGCGACCGGCGGCCGCACCCCCGTGCGCAGCCAGGCAGCGACTCGGTCTTCGGTCCAGACGACAGCCCGAGGACGGCGGCCGCTGGCCAGCTCGACATGCATGGCCGGGTTGTGCGCGATGCGCTTTCGTTTGAAAGCACTGCCCAGAGCCGACATCAGCGTCGCGTGCACGCGGCGGATCCTGGCGGGGCTCAACGGCCTGACCTTCGCGGCCGGGTTGCGGGCCGACAACAGCCGGTCCAGAAGTGGCGAGGGTGTTGCCTCAGGCTTCCCGAGCTCGCGCATCGCTATGTACAGCCGCTCGATGTCGACCTCGTTGAGGTCGGTGAGTCGGATGTGGCCGAGTCCGGGCTGCAGGTATAGGTCAAGGTGCTCACGGTAGGAGCGGACCGTTGAAGCTCGCAGCCGCCCCTTGCCCGCCAGCCACACGTCGAGGTACTCGCCGACCGTCTGCCGCCCCACCTCGACGTAGGTACCCCGTTCCAGCCGGGCGAGGGCGTCGTTGAGGGCTGTCTGGGCTTCGCGCTGTGTCGCGAATCCGCCCTTGAAGACCTGGCGACGCTTCCCGGAGGTAGAGGGCGGCAGCTCGTGGCTGAAGTACCAGGAGCCGTGCTTCTTCGGGCAGTTGACGCGCCGACCCAACTCGTCCTTGAGACTGCCGCACGGGCAGCGCTTGTAGGTGTGCCCCCTCATCACGCGGTCCCGCGGGCGGTCAGGTGGCGATCGGCGCCCACGCCGGCTCCTCTCGAGCGGCCGCCGGCGCCTTGTCGAGGCAGAGCAGCGTCAGCATCGGCGCCGTGGGGATGCGGATCAGCCGGCCGAGCCGGTAGACCGGAGTTGGCCACTTGCCGCACCGAACCAGTGCATAGGCGGCCGTGCGACTGAGGCCGAGAACGCGAGCCGCCGTTGCCACGTCCACCGCCGCCGGCAGTCGAGCCAGCTCGTCCTTCGTCATCGGGTGCCCCCCCGGCCGGCGCGCTCGCGGCGCCGCGGCTCGGAACTCGGTCCGGTTCCGAAGCGCTCGACGAGCAGGGCAGTCATCAGCTTGCGGTACGCCGGCTCGGCCGGCTCGGGTGCCGGTCCGGCCGGCCCGTTCTCCATGGGATGCGCTCGGTCGGGTTGGTCGGGCATCGTGGTCACCTTCTCCCCCGTACGGGATGGCGTGTCAACGGAGGCGCCTCATTTGCACTGGCTGATACGTCTTGGGCTAGCATAGGCTGAGAACGAAAATCGTCAAGAGGGCGCCCACTCTCGTGAATCCCAGACCTGTCGGTAGGGTCTCGACAAGGCGGGGAGGCAACATGCCTGTGGTGCTCATGTCCTAGTTGACGAGGCGACCGTGACCGAGAGCGAGCCGACGGCAGCCCGCACTCTTGCCGAGAAGCTCGACCAGCTCTTCCGGACGGTTCGCCAGCCTGGTCGCGGTGAGTACAGCTTCGAGGAAGCCTCCGCTTCGATCCGGGAGCGCGGTGGGCCGACCATCTCGGCGAGCTACATCTGGCAGCTTCGCAAGGGCGCTCGGGACAACCCCACTAAGAAGCACCTGGAAGCGCTCGCGGACTTCTTCGGTGTTCCACCGTCCTACTTCTTCGACGAGGAGGCGACGGTTCAGATCGAGAAGCAGCTCGACCTGCTTGCAGCGCTTCGAGACGCCTCCGTGCGGCAGATGGCGCTGCGGGCGTCCGGTCTGTCGGAAGAGAGCATCAGCACCGTCGCCGACACCATCGAGCGGCTGCGACACCTGGAGGGCCTGCACGGGCCCTCGTCAGACGAGCAAGATCGACACGGGGACTGAGGATGCATGAACGACCTTCAGCGGTTGCGCCGGCTCCGGCGGACGGTTGAGGCGCGCGTACGATCGCTCGATATTCCAAGACCGTTCGACGTCTCGGTGCTGTGCGCGCGGCTGGGGGCCCGCCGCGGCCGCGAGATCCGGCTCCGCCCGCAACGAATGGGCGCCGGTCCCTGCGGCCTGTGGGCGGACGTGGCCGGCGTCGACTACATCGTCTACGAGGCAGAGACGACTCAACTGCACCAAGACCAGATCATTCTGCACGAGGTTGGTCATCTGCTCGCAGCGCACCCGTCTGAGCCGCTGATGGAGCAAGACTGCCTCGCGCTGCTGATGCCCGACCTTGATCCCGCCATGGTCCGCCGGGTGCTCGGGCGGCACGGCTATAGCAGTGAACAGGAGCAAGAGGCGGAGCTCCTCGCCTCACTCGTCCTGGAACGAGCCGGTCGCACGCGGGTTCGGGCGCACCGAGCCCAGACGCCTGAGGTGACCCGCGCCCTCGACCACTTGGGGTCGGTCCTAGACACGGACGAACCGCGGTGAGCGGCTTCCTCCTCGCCGGCGCGACCGGCCTGTGCTGGATAGCTACGTTGCTCCGCCTGCCGCCCCTGATGCGTCGCTGCAGCACGCTTGAGCAGCGGGCCTTCTGTCTTGCGCTGTTCGGACTGGCGGCCGGGCTCACCAGCCAGATACCCCCCGTTTACCGAGCGCTGGGGACACTCTCCCGCGTGCCCAACGTTGGGGTACCGGTCGGACACGGCCTCGTCCTGATCGCGGCCTGGGCCGCTTCCGCCATGCTGCTCTACTCGACGTACGCGCCGGCGCTGGGAACCCGGCGGGCGAACCGCAGGTTAGTCGTACTCGTCGTCGGCCTGCTCACGATGGTCGTGCTCTTCAGCCTGGTCCCCGCCCAGAAGCAAACGCTCGAATACGTCAAGGCGTACGGCCGTCTATCCCTGGTGACCTACTACTACCTGATCTACCTGGCTCTGCTCGGCCTGGCCGCCGGCGACATCGCCCGGCTGTGCTGGCGCTACGGGCGGCTGGCCCAACGCGACGTGCTTCGCGTCGGCCTGCAGCTCGTCGCGATTTCCGCAGTGATCGCGATCCTCTACGTGCTCTACAAGGGGACGAACGTGACCGGCAACCGCCTCCACGCGAGGCTGCCGCTCGGGGACGAAACCGTCATCTCGCGCACCTTGCTCGTCGTCGGGACAGTGCTGGTCACGGCCGGGACCAGCGTCTCCCGCTGGGGGCCGCGCCTGCAAGTGGAGCGGTTGTACGTCTGGTTGCGCCACTTCCGCAGCTACCGACGGCTGTCGCCGCTGTGGCGAGACCTCCAGCGGGCGACCCCCGAGATTGCTCTCTATCCCCCGGCCTCCTCCCGGGCTGACGCGATCGCCGTCCGCGATCTCCACTTCCGACTGCATCGACGCGTGATCGAGATCAGTGACGGCTTGCTCTCCGTCCGTCCGTTCCTTGACGCCGACATCGCCGCCCAAGCGCGTCAGGCGGCGCTGGGCGCCGGCGTGTCCGGCGATGAGCTAATGGCTGTCGTCGAGGCTGCGGTCGTGAGCGCCGGCATCGCGGCCAAGTCGTCAGGTCGGCCCACCGCTGCCATCCCCGCCCCACCGCATCTGAATGGCGATCCGAGCGGCGAAGTGGCGTGGCTGGAGCGAGTGGCCGGCGCCTACGCTCACTCTCCGCTCGTCCGGTCGGTTCGAGAGCAGGAGAGGAGGCGGCGTGTCGCGACAGACGGCGCGGCCTGAAACGGCAACCCCAGCCAGCCGCCGACACGCTCGGGTTATCACCGAGGTGCTGGCGCCGGCACCGCTGGCAGTCGTGCTGCTCACATTCGTCGCTTGGCACAGCGCCAAGTCCGCGTCCACCGCGATCCTGTCGGCTGTCGTCGCTGTGCTGTTCGGCAGCGTGCTCCCGTTCCTCTACATCATCCGTGGGGTAAGGCGTGGGCGCTGGGCCAACCACCACGTCCCGGAGCGTGAACTTCGGAGTCCCCCCTTGCTCGTCGGCCTCGCCTCGGTGCTCATCGGCCTCGGCCTCCTCACCTGGCTCGGCGCGGGGCGGCAGCTCCTCGCCCTGGTCGGAGCGATGATCGCCGGACTGACCGTCAGCCTGGCCATCACGCAATTCTGGAAAATGTCCATCCACGCCGCCGTGGGAGCGGGCACGGTGGTGATCCTGATGCTCGTCTACGGCCCGTTGGCCGCGGTGGCGTGGCCACTCGCCGGCGCGATTGCGTGGTCCAGGGTGGTGCTGGGCGACCACACGCTGGCACAAGTCGTCGTTGGCTGCGGGGTTGGTGCGGCGGTGGCCGGTTTGGCTTTCTCCCTTCTGTCGTAGCGTCTCCATCACGCGTGCCTGGACGCGCCTCGATCCGCCGCTCGACCCCCAGCCTGGCGGCGGCCTTGGCCAGATCCAGGCCGCTGCGAGCGGGGGTCCGGACGCTACTCCGTACGGACGTCGGTGAACAGCTGACGGATCTCCCTGAATCCTGAGCCCCCTGGGTCGCAGTCGTCGCAAACGTAGACGGGCCGCGGGACTGTCCGTCAGTCGAGGGGGCGCGGAGCCGCCAGGGCAGCGCTCCGGGCTTGACTTCTGATTCGGCCGCCGAGTGAGCATGAGCCGAGTCGAATCGCGAGATTAACCGCCGCGGCCGGCACGTCCACGTCAAACCCGGCCAGACCCTCGCGTCGCCGGCGAGGCCGAAGCTCGCCTGACGTCGGGCGATCACCTAGCCAGGGGACGAGTCGCAGCGTAGAAGTCGCCGCCATAGACCGGGACGAGCTCGGCGACCAGGCCGGGGTGCGGTTCTTCGAGGAGCATGCCGCCGCCTGCGTAGATAGCCACGTGATGGATAGCGCCCGACGAGGAGCCCCAGAACAGCAGGTCGCCTGGTTGGAACAGGGAGACGTCGGGAGCGCCGAGTGCGACCAGCCGGCTCGCAGTGGCGGCGTACTGCTCGGCCGAGGTGCGGGGCAGCGTGATGCCGGCGCCTTGGAAGAACGCGTACCGCGTGTAGCTGGAGCAGTCGAAGCCGATGATGCCGGCGCCGGCCCCGAACCCCACGCTAGGGCCGTCGATAGTCCCGCCGCCCCAGGAGTACGGGGTTCCGAGCCACTTCTGGGCCCACGCGATGACCGCCGCGGCGTCGCCGCTGGCGCCACCGGCAGGTAGCGCGCCGCCGGGTCCGCACGGTCCGTCGGGCCTGGGGCGGTCACCGGGACCGGGACTCGCGGGCGGTGGCTCGAGGCCGACGGCCGGAGGAGCGTCCGCATTGGCGGTAGCCAACTGCAGAGCCTCGGCCTCCCACTTACCGTACGAGGCGGGTGAGGCGCTGCGCTGCACTTGCTCGCCAGCCGTGGTGACCGGCAGCGCCTGCCAGCCCGGGACGTCGAGCAGGCCAGGATTTGCAGGGGGGAGATCCGGGCCCCCGAAGAAGGCCGCCGCCTCGTACGTCGGGGTCATTAGCTGGGTCACCGACCCCCAGCCGGCCGTCGGCCGCTGCTGGAACAGCCCCAGGCTGTCGTGGTTGGTGCCCGAACCCTCGGTCGTCATCGACAGGCTCTCTGGGTAGACCGGGTTGGACAGGTTCCGCAACCCGGACTCTTGTAGAGCCACCGCCAGGGCGACGATCCAGCCGCGCTCCGACACGCCGCGGGCCTTGGCCACGCCGATGATCGTGCGGACATTCGCGGTCTGGCCTGCGTTCATCGGGACTGGGGAGCCCTCGGTCGGCCCGAGACCGCAGCCGGCGGACGCCTGCTGCAGCGCGAACCCGCCGCCCATGAGGGTGACGACCAGAAGGAGAAAGGCGGCAGCCGCCGTGGCCACCGCGCTGATCAACCAGCGCATGGCCGCCCTCTGAGCGTTCGCAATACGCCACCCGCCCTGGGATGGGCGGCGCCTGGTGGACCCGTGACACATGAGTTCATGACAATCCGGTCACGGTCATACCTCAGTCTAGAGCGGTGTCTACCGCGGAGGGCAAGAGCGGCATGGCGCCAGCCGTCCCGGCGTGGCCACTAGCGTTCAGCATCGGGGAGGTTCGGGGCCGGCCGCGAGGATGACGGAGGCGAAGGTGGCTGAGAAGGGCCGACCCGAGCCCAAGCGGACTGTGGCGGACAAGCTGGAGAGCCTCTTCCGGACCGTCCATCCGGCCGAAGGCAGCGAGTACAGCCTCGAAGATGTCGCCCGCGCCATTCGCGACGCTGGCGGTCCGACGATCTCCGCCAGCTATATCTGGCAGCTGCGCAAGGGCATCAAAGACAACCCCACCAAGAAGCACATTGAGGCTCTGGCAGAATTCTTCGGCGTCTCCCCGGCCTACTTCTTCGATGACGAGGCGGCCGATCGGATCGAGGCTGAGCTCGCCATGTTGGCGGCGATGCGGGATGCGGGAGTGCGGCGTGTCGCTCTCAGAACCGCCGGGCTGTCGCCGCGGAGCCTCTCGGCCATTGAGTCGATCATCGACAGCGTCCGGGAGATTGAGGGACTCCGAGGCGACATGGGCGAGGAGTAGTCCGGACCCGACTCAACTCGTCGCCCGCCGACTCGGCGATCGACAGTTCGTCGCAGTCTCGCAACGGCTGGAGAATCCATGCGGCGCACCTTTGGCCCACATGAGTTCCGCCGTGGCGTCCTCGCTGGGGAGGACGTCATCATGGCGCCGGCCTCGGTGCGGACGCCGCTGCGCTGGGCCCACGCCGACTGCCAGCTGTGGCTTGCTTTTGAGCCTTGACTCCGTCGCACGTCAGTCTAGAGTCTGCTTCAGAACGTCGACTGATGTACCAAGTGTCACAGGCTCTCGATGGACTGATGGCGTCGGAAGGTGGCTTCATGTTGCTCCTGGACCGTCGCAGCAGCGCCGGCAAGTTGGCCGACACCGGGTTGGTCACGCCGCCGGCAGTGGAGCGTCGCCTCGGCAGGCAAACGCCGTTGACATCCGGGCGCCAAGATGCGCTCGCCCGTGAGGAGCCCGACTCGTGGCTGCTAGGGGTGCATGGCGGGGCGGGAGTGACGAGCCTTCTGCGGGCCGGCGTGACTGCTATGGATGCCGGGGGTAACTGGCCAAGTTCCGGCGAGGTTCTGGCTGTGTCGCGCCGCTCGGCGTACGGGCTGGAGTGGGCGCGCGACACAGCCCGCCAGCATGCCTCGGGCGATGTGCCGGATGGGGTCGAGCTGGCTGGCCTGGTGGTGGTGGCCGACGCGCCCGGGCAGACCCCGCGCCGGATCGCCCGCTTTCTGGACCTGATCTGCGGGGCCTATCCGCGGGTGTGGGAGGTGCCGTGGGTGGAGGAGTGGCGGCTGGCCGGCCACCTTGAGCCGCTGCCAACCCCGCCGTCGGTCCGGCAGCTGCGCGAGGACATGCAGGCGCTGACCGGCGCCGGCACAGATCGAGCGAGGGAGTAGATCGTTATGGCGGTCTTGAACGCCGCGGCCCACTTGGCCGTGAAGGGCCAGGTGTTGCTGGCCGCGGGCAACATCCCCACCCCGACGGGCGTCCAGCCGCCCGGCACGACCGGGCTGACCACGGTGCTGAACTGGGTGTTCTGGGGCGTGACGTTCCTGTGCGTGGTCGGGGTGCTGATGGTCGCCGGGGCGATGGCGGTGGCGCACCGCCGCGGCGAGGGCGGGGAGCATCTGGCGAAGCTGGGCTGGGTGATGGGGGCCTGTGTGCTCGGCGCGGCGGGCTCTCAACTGGTCAACACGCTGGTCTGACCGTGACCCTGAACCGCATGACCGAGATCCAGCCCGAGTCCTCGCCCACACCGCACCGTTCCGCCCGGGAGCGGCTCGGCCGAGCGTGGACGGTCGCCGCGGCGGCGATCGTCGCGCTGATCGTCCTGGCCGCGGTGGTGGTCATCTTCGCCACCCGCGGCGGCGACAAGACCCCGGCGGCCGCCCCACCCAAACCGTCCCGGTCGCCCCTGTCGGCCCCGTCGGCCGTACGCGGCAGCTCAGCACCGTCGCTGCCGGCGCTGGACCAGACCGTGCCTACCGGCCCGCCGCCGGGCGTCAGGTGGTCGCTGTTTCAGGGTGTGGCGCTACCCACCAGTACCGCGGGGGGCCCCTCCCGCGTCGACGGTCCGGTCTACGGCGGCTATGCCCATACGCCGGTCGGGGCGCTCCTGGCCGCCAACCAAATCAGCGCGCGGTACTTGCTGACGCCCGGTGACGGCTGGCGGCGGGTCGTCGACGAGCAAGTAATCCCCGGCCCTGGACGTGAGGTTTTCATCTCCAACCGCGCGAAGGTGACGACGACAACTGCGCAGCCTGGGACTTACGGGCAGGTGACCGGCTTTCGGTTCGTGACCTACACCCCGGACGTCGGGGTCATCCAGGTGGTGAGTCGCTTCGCCGACGGCACCCTGCAAGTGGCCACGGTCACGGTCCGCTGGTTGGGTGCGGACTGGCGGCTCGAGCTACAGGCCGACGGGGGCGCGAGCCCAACCCTGCAGAGCGTCGACAACCTCTCCGGCTTCATCCCCTGGGGGGGTGTCTGAATGCCGAGCTTGTGCGGCCTTCCCGGCGGCGGCATCTTCTGCAAGGGCGTGGGCGACGCGATCAAGGCGGCGGCGGGGAGCTTCTTCGATGTGGTGGCGCAGAAGCTGGCGGAGGGGCTGGCGGATGCGACGAAGGTGGTGTTGACGTTCTGGACGGATCTGCCGACGCCGGGGTTGTCGACGGCGACCGGGCCGGTGGCGCAGCTGCGGTCGATGACGTACTGGCTGACCGGGTTCGTGGCGGTGTTGTCGCTGCTGATCGCGGCCGGGCAGATGGCCTGGTCGCGGTCGGGGCAGCCGGCGGGCCGGGCGGCGAAGGGCCTGCTGACCCTGGTGGTCGCGTCGGGGGCTGGGGTGGCCGGGGTGAACGCGCTGGCGTTTTTCGGCGACCAGTACTCGCAGTGGATCCTCAACCGTTCGGCTAACGGCGATCTGGGCTCGCGGCTGGCGCTTTTGGGGCGGCTGTCGGTGGTGCCGGGGATGGGCCCGGGGCTGGTGCTGATGGTGGCGTTCTTGGCGATCATCGCGTCGCTGGCGCAGATGGGTCTGATGCTGGTCCGGATCGGGGTGGTGACGATGCTGGCCGGGACGCTGCCGTTGTCGGCGGCGGGGACGGCGACCGCGACCGGGCAGGCCTGGTTCGCGCGGGTGGTGGCCTGGCTGCTGGCGTTCGTGTTGTACAAGCCGGCGGCGGCGACGGTGTACGCGAGCGCTTTCCTGCTGGTCGGGCAGGGCCAGGACCCGGCGTCGGTGCTGTCGGGGCTGTTCATGATGATGCTGGCGATCGTCGCCCTGCCGGCGCTGCTGCGGCTAATCACCCCGGCGGTGGCGGCGGCGACGAGCTCGGGGGCGGCCGGTGGGGCGGCCGCCGCGGCGGGGGTGACGGCGCTGGCGACGGGCGCGCGGATGCTGGCCGACCGTAGCGGCGGCCGTTCGTCCGCGCCGGCGGCTGGGCCGCAGCAGCCCGGCCGGGTCGACGGCCCGTCGGGCGCCGGCAGCAGCAGCGGCCCGACGGGCCCGGCCGGCCGCGGGCCGGGGGGCGGGCCGGCGCCGGCCGCCGGCGGTGCCGCGGCGGGGACGGCGGGGGCGTCGCTGGTGGCGGCGGGGGTGGCGAAGGCGGCCCGGGCCGGGGTGGACGGGGCGCGGAAGGCCACAGAGAACGGGACCGGCGATGCCGGCTGACCCGGCGGCGGGGGTGGTGGAGCCGCGGACGTATGGGAACTGGCGTCGGCCGACGTCGCCGGGGCTGCCCCGGCTGGGTTTGATCGGCACGGTGCTGGCCCTGCTGGGCCTGGTCACGGTCATGTTCGTGCAGCTCGCCGCCGGGCTGCTGCCCGCCGCCGGCGTGGGCCTGGGGGTGGTGGGGCTGCTGGCCCCGTTGGCGTGGCGGAACCGGTCGGGCCGTAACGGCTGGCAGGTGGTGACGGCGAATGTGTTGTGGGCGTTGGGGCGGCGGCGCCGCCAGCACGTGTACCTGGCCGGGCTGGCCGGGCCGGTGGCGTTCGGGACAACCCAGCTGCCCGGCCTCCTCGCTGAATCAGAATTGCTGGCTGCGCAGAACTCCTACGGCGAGCAGTTCGGGCTGATCGTCGTCCCGGCGGCCCGGCATTACACGGTGGTGCTGCGCTGCGACCCGGAAGGCTCGCAGCTGGTCGACACCGAGACGGTCGACGCCTGGGTGGGGATGCACGGCCGGTGGCTGGCCGGCCTGGCGCACGAGCCGGGTCTGGTGGCCTGCACGGTGACGGTGGAGACCGCCCCGGACCCGGGCAGTCGGCTGGCCGCGGAGGTGGCCAGGCTGCTGGTCGACGGCGCCCCGGAGCTGTCCCGGCGGGTGCTGACCGAGACGGTCGCGACGTATCCGAAGGGGTCGGCGGCGGTGTCGGCTCGGGTGGCGCTGACCTTCACCGCCGCCCGCGGCGGCGGAGGGGAGCGGGAAGGGATGGGTCTGCGCCGGCGCAGCACCGGGTCGCAGCCGGGGCCGGGCCGGGTGCGGGGCCGGGAGGAGATGGCCACCCTGATCGGGGCGCGGCTGCCAGGCCTGCTGCACCAGCTGCGGGCGACCGGCGCCGGTGCGGCCCGGGCGATGACCCCGGCGGAGATCGCCGAGACGGTGCGGGTGGCCTACGACCCGGCCGCCGGCCCGGCGGTGGAGCAGCTCCGCGCCGCCGGCGGCGACCCAGGCATCGGCTGGGCCGAGGCCGGGCCGGTCGGGCAGTTGGAGGCGTGGGACTGCCTGCGGCACGACTCGGCCGCGTCGATCACCTGGCAGATGGTCGCCCCGCCGGCCAGCGCCGTGCAGTCGCGGGTGTTGGAGCGGCTGCTCGCCGCCGATGAGGACGTCGATCGCAAGCGGGTCACCATCGTCTACCGGCCGCACAGCCCCGCGTCGGCCGCGAGCATCGCCCACACCGACGTCCGGACCGCACTGGGCCATGCCGGCGCCGGGCGGGGGGAGACCCGGGCGGCGGAGTCCCTGGCTGTGCAGGCCACCCGCCAGTCCTCGGTGGAGGTGGCCGGCGGGGCCGGGTTGACCCGGTTCTCGATCCTGGTCACCGCCACCGTGACCGACCCGGCCCGGCTGCCGGCGGCCGCGGAGGTCGTCTCCCAGCTCGGCGCGGCCAGCCAGATCCGGCTGCGCCGCTGCTACTTCGCCCAGGCGGCGTCGTTCACCGCCGCGTTGGGTGTCGGGGTGGTCCTGCCCGCCCACGTCGCCGTCCCCGACCTGCTCCGCGACAACCTCTAAGAAAGGGCGTGACGTGACCTCAACGGCGGCCGGGGTGCCGGGGCTGACCGGGCGGGGGCTGCGGGGCCGCGGCCGGGGCCGGGTCTCCTACGTGGAGGCGCCGCCGGAATGGCGCGGCACCACGGTGCAGGTGTGCGGGCTGTTCCCGTGGGCGGTAGGCGGGCTGTCCCCGACCATCGGGGTCCCCCTGGGCCGGAACCTGATCACCGGGGGGACGGTGTGCTGCGACCCGATCTCCTGGTTCGAACGGGCCCGCCTGATCCTCAACCCGTCGGCGTTCGTGCTGGGCCTGCCCGCACTGGGGAAATCCACGCTGATCCGCCGGCAGGTGATCGGCCTGGCCGGCGCCGGCGTCGTCCCGCTGGTCCTGGGCGATCTGAAGCCGGACTACGTCGACACCGTCCGCGCGTTGGGCGGGCAGATCGTCCGCCTCGGCCGCGGGCTGGGGTCGCTGAACGTCCTGGACGTCGGCGCCCTCGACGCCGCCGCGGACCGGCTGCCCGGCACCGACGGGGCGAGGCTGCGGGAGGAGGCCCACGGCCGGCGGCTGAACATGGTCTCCGCGCTGGTCGAACTCGGCCGGGCCGCCCGGGTCTCCGACACCGAACGGACAGTGCTGTCCGCCGCGCTGCGGCACCTGACCGCCCGGCACCGCCGCCGCAAAGCCCCGCCACTGCTCGGCGACCTCGTCAAAGTCCTCGAAGAAGGGCCGGGCCCGGTGCGGGTACCCACCCTGGACCGCGGCGACGACGCCCGATACCGGGCGGTGGTCGACCCGCTGCAACGGTCCCTGCTGTCACTGCTGGACGGGCCGCTCGGGTCGACGTTCGCCCGGCCGACCACCGAACGGATCCGCCTGGACGCGGCCGCGGTGTGCGTCGACGTGTCAGGCATCTCCGCCAACGACACCGCGCTGCAGGCGGCGGTGCTGCTGGCCTGCTGGTCGGAAGGGTTCGGCGCGGTGGAGGCGGCCAACGCCCTGGCCGACGCCGGGGCCGGGCAGCAGCGGCGGTTCTTCATCGTCTTAGACGAGCTGTGGCGGGTCCTGCGGTCGGGGGAGGGGATGGTCGACAAGGTCGACCAGCTGACCCGGCTCAACCGCAACCAAGGCGTCGGGCAGGTGATGATCTCCCACTCCCTGGCCGATTTGCGGGCGCTGCGCAACGCCGAAGACCGGGACAAGGCGAAAGGGTTCGTCGAACGCGCCGGGCTGGTCATCGTCGGCGGCCTACCCGGCCAGGAGATCGACGAGCTGTCGGAGATCGTCGCCTTCTCCAAAGCCGAACGGGCGCAGGTCACGTCCTGGTCCACCCCGCCGGGTTGGGACGCCGAGGCCGACCCACCCGGCCGGGGGAAATTCCTCCTCAAATGCGGGCAGCGCCCCGGCATCCCCGTCCATGTCGACCTGACCGCCGCCGAACGCGACGCCCAAGTCCACAACACCAACAAGCGGTGGGCGGTCGGCCTGTAATGGCCAAAACACCGACCGCCGGCACCGGCAGCGGCGGGGCGGCGGCGTGGGTGGTGCCCGCCGCCGCCGCGGGCCTGGTCGTCTGCGGCGCGGCGCTGTGGGTGGCCGGCGGGGTGGCGTCAATGCTGGCCGGCCGCGGCTGGCACTCCGCGCGGCTGTCGCTGCTGTTCACCGTGCAGGTCCTGCGCGACGGCCCGGCGGTGTTTTGGCCGGGCACGTCGCCGCAGCTGGTCTGGGCGCTGACCGCCGCTCTCGCCGGCCTGGTGCTGGTCCCGGCGGGGGTGCTGGCGCTGCGCTGGACGACCCGCCGGCCCGGCGGGGACGAGCCGCTGCGGTCACTGGCCCGCCCCGCCGACGTGGCACACCTGACCGGCCGCCCGGCAGCGCAGGCGGCCCGCCGGCTGCGCCCATCCCTGGCCGCCACCCCCGACGGCACGCTCCCGCCCGGCGACACCGGGCTGGTGCTGGGGGAGCTGCTCCGGCCGGGCCGGCGGTCCGGGCCGCGGCTGCACACCGGCTGGGAAGACGTGCTGCTGGCGTTCATGGCCCCCCGCCAAGGCAAGACCACCACCTACGTCATCCCGCCCACCCTGGATGCGCCCGGCCCGGTCGTTCTCACCTCCAACAAGGCCGACGCGTGGGCGGCCACCGCCGCCCTACGCGCCGGGCAGACCGGACAGCCGGTGTGGACCTTCGACCCCCAGCACATCGCCCACGCCGCACAGACCTGGTGGTGGAACCCGCTGGCCGGCCTCGACACGGTCGAGGAAGCCGAACGCCTCGCCGGGCACTTCGTGCTCACCGTCGACGACGAACGGTCCAAAGACATCTGGGGGCCGGCCGCCCAAGAACTCCTCGCCGCCCTACTCCTCGCCGCCAGAGCCGCCGGGGGGAGCCTGCTCGACGTCTACGACTGGCTCGGCGACGAGGCCACCCCGATCCCCGCCGACCTGCTCCGCCAGGCCGGGCTGCGGGGGATCGCCGCGTCGCTGGCCGGCACCCAGGGCAGCCCGCCGGAGACCCGCGGGTCGGTCTACTTCACCGCCCGGGTCGCCGCCCGCTGCCTGCGCAACCCCCAGATCACCGCCTGGGTCACCCCACCGCCGCCCGGCCGGCACCTCGAGCAGTTCGACGCCACGGCGTTCCCCGGCAGCCGGCAGACCCTGTACCTGCTGTCCAAGGACGGGGGAGGGTCGGCGGCGCCGCTGGTCGCGGCGCTGACCGACCGGGTGATGCGCGCCGGTGTCGCCGCCGCCGAAGCCCGCGGCGGCCGGCTCGACCCGCCGATGCTGGTCCTGCTCGACGAGGCCGCGAACATCTGCCGGATCGCCGACCTGCCCCAGCTCTACTCCCACCTCGGCAGCCGGGGGATCGTCCCGCTGACCATCCTGCAGTCCTACGCCCAAGGCGCCGCCGTGTGGGGCGACAACGGCATGAAAGCCCTGTGGTCGGCGGCCACCGTCAAAGTGATCGGCCCGGGCATCGACGACGCCTCCTTCGCCGAAGACCTCTCCCGCCTGGTCGGTGACCACGACGTGGTCGTGGAAGGCAGCAGCACCTCCGACGGCCGCACATCACGGTCGAAGTCGCTGCGCCAGCAGCGGATCCTGCCCGCCGCCGCCATCCGGGCGCTGCCCAAAGGCCGGGCGCTGGTCTGGGCCACCGGCGCCAAAGTCGCCATGGTCGCCACCCTGCCCTGGTACACCAGCCCCCGCCACGCCCAGATCGACGCCGCCCGCCGCGCCGCCGAACAGGCCATCAGCGCCCGCGCCGCCCGGCCCGCGGCCGCACAGCCCCCGGCCGCCCAGGACGTGGCCTGATGACACAACCCACGGACGTCGCCGGGCCGCCCGACGACGCGGGTCTGGCCGGGGTGGAAGGGAGGCTGCGGGCGGTGCAGGCCGACGTGGAGCTGCTCAGCGACATCGTCGACGACTTCCTCCACCCCGCCGCCGGCGGGGAGCCGGAGCCGGAGGCAGGCCCGAGCGGTGAGGCGTTCCAGCCCCGCTACCCGGGGCTGGAGGAGTGGGTCGTCGACTACTTCACCCCCATGTTCTCCCGGCCGCTCAGCCCGGCCCTGCGCTGGTGCGCCTCCTGGTGGCACCACGCCGAGGCGATCAGCCGCCTCGAGGCGCTGTGGCGGACCTGGGAGGTCGCCCGCCTCGACCCGCTGCGCGGCATGGCCGTCTGGTACCGCGACCACCTCGACACCCAGCTGCCCGTCCTGCTTTCACCCACCGGGCCGTTCGCTCAGTGCGCCCCCGACCGGCACGCCGCCACCCGGCCGCTGCCCACCACCGCCGCACCCGACGGCTACTGGGACGACCCCGACCCCGACCCGCCGCCGGGCGGCCCCCCGAACCCGCACCCGTGAACTCACCTGCCAGAGAGGCCACTTCCCGATGAGCGAGCAGCCCCACGAAGACCCGGTCGCCCACGCCAGCACGAAGATCACCTCCTACGTGTCCCTGGCGGCGATGGCCGCCGAAGCGGTCGCGCAGGTCGCCGCCGCCCGGGCCCGGGAACGCGCGACGACCGACGAGCGGGCCGCGGCCGCGCTGCGCGCGGACCGCCGCACCGCCCACGCCTCCGCCCGCCTGGGCTGGGCACCCATCCTCGGCCCCCGGCTGCGGGACCGGGCCGGGGTCGGCGAGGCCGGCGCCGCGTGGGCCCGGGCGCAGCCGTGGCGGCCCGACCCCGAAGCCGAACGGGCCGCCCAGCTGGCCGAGGAACGGCTGCGGGAGCTCCGCCCGGACGTGATGGACCGCTACGACCGGCTCCGCGCCGACGGAGCTACTCCGGTCGACGCGATGCGCCGGGTCGCCCCCGCCTTCGACGCGCCTCCTGCCCGCCCCGGCCAGCCGGCACCGGACCGGGCCCAGCTCGCCGACCGTGCGCACCCCGGGACCGACGGGCCTGCCGGGGACCGGACGCCCGCGGTGATCGCCGCCGACGGCTACCCCGCACCACTGGACACCGCCAGCGCCGGCGCGGCCCGGGCCGCCGCAGGCCGGCCACCGGCCGCGGCGACCGTGGTGCAGCAGCGCGGCGTCGAGGCGGCGGCCGCGGGCCGGGCCCGATGACCACCAGCCAGCCCGAACCACCCGCCGGCGACCCAACAGTCGATGTCGGTGCGGTGCTGGCTGCCATGCAGGACCAGCTCGACGACCTCACCGCCGCCGTGGAAGCCCAGCAGCGCACCCTCGACGAGCACCTCCACGCCCCCCATGCCCCCGCCCCGCCGATGCGCCCGGCCGGGCCCGGTAACGGCGCTGGCGGCCGCTGACATGCCGCCGGGTTACAGCCGGCCGGTCACCCCGGCCGAGCGGCAGCGCCGCGAGCAGGCCGACGCCGACAAGCTCACCGCCCTGCACACCCGCCTCGCCGAACAGGTCGCCGCCCTGCGCAGCGGGGCGGACTGGCGGGCCTGGCTGCAGGTCGCCCGCCGGTTCCACACCTATTCGTTTCCCAACACCCTGCTGATCGGCGCCCAAAGGCCGGACGCCACCACGGTCGCCGGCTACCGGGCCTGGCAGGCCCTGGGCCGCCAAGTCGACAAAGGCGAACGCGGCATTCAGATCCTGGCCCCCGTCCTGCACCGCCCCCGCCAGGACCGGGGGAGTAGCGGGCCGCACCGCCCGGACGACCCGGCCAAGCCGGACGACCCGGCCGAGCCGATCGAGGCCGGCGCGGGGGAGGCCGGCGACAGGCCGTCCCGGCTGGCCGGGTTCCGGGTCGCCTACGTCTGGGACGTCGCCCAGACCTCCGGGCGGCCGCTGCCCGAACAGCCCCGCCCGCAGCTGCTGGCCGGCCAGGCCCCGCCCGGCCTGTGGGAGTCCCTGACCGGGCTGGTCGTCGGCCGGGGGTTCACCGTCGAACGCGGCGACTGCGGCCAGGCCAACGGGATCACCGACTTCACTCGCCGGACTGTGCGGGTCCGCGGGGACGTCGACGACGCGCAGGCGGTCAAGACGCTGGCGCACGAGGCCGGGCACGTCCTGCTCCACGACCCCGCTGACCCGGCCGACCGCGGCGGCCCGACGGTCACCTCCGCAGGGTTCTGCCGGGGGACCGTCGAGGTCGAGGCGGAGTCGCTGGCCTACCTGGTCGCCGCCGCCCACGGCCTGTCCACCGACGACTACACCTTTCCCTACGTCACCGGCTGGGCGACCGGCATCGCCGGCCCCCCGCCGGAGCAGGCTGTCCGCGACACCGCCGGGCGGGTCCTCACCGCCGCCCGCACCGTCCTGGCCGTCACCGCCCCCGAACCGGTCCCCACCATCGACGGCACCCTCGCCGCCCGCGTCCGCGCCGGCGCGCAGCGGACCGCGGCAGCCCGCGCCCAGGCCGACACCACACCCTCACTATCGGCGGCCCAGCCCCGCCCGGCCGCCCCGGCGGTGGAGGTGGCGGTGGAGGTGTTGGTGCGGCTGCACGCCGACGCGGCCGCCTTCTACACCGCCCAGCTCACCGCCGACACCCCCGCCGCGGCCCGGGCCCGGGCCATGCTCACCGGCCGGGCCGTCCCGGCGGCCGCGGTCGCGGCGTACCAGCTCGGCTACGCCCCACCCGGCTGGACCGCCCTGACCGAGCACCTGCACGCCCTCGGCTACACCGACCCCCAGCTGCTGGCCGCCGGGGTCGGCCTGGCCAGCCGCCGCGGCACCGTCCTCGACCGCTTCCGCGACCGGATCATGTTCCCTGTCCACGACCCGGCGGGGGAGCAGGTCGTGGGCTTCCTCGGCCGGGCGCTGGACCCGGCCGGCGACACCCCCAAGTACCTCAACAGCCCCGCGACCGCCTTGTACTGCAAGGGGGAGGTGCTGTACGGGCTCGGCGCCCCACCCGGCCGCCAGGCACTTGCCGCCGGGGCCCGGCCGGTCCTCGTCGAAGGGGCGCTCGACGCGATCGCCGTCACCACCGCCAGCGGCGGACGGCACGTCGGCGTCGCCCCGTCCGGCACCGCCCTGACCGTCGGCCAAGTCACCGCCCTCGACGCCGCGGTCGGCCCCATCTCGTCGAGGGGGGTCATCGTCGCCTTCGACAGCGATCCCGCCGGCCGTCAGGCCGCCCTACGCGCCTACCCGCTGCTGCGCGCCGCCGGCGCCTGGCCCACCACCGCCGACCTCCCCGACGGCCACGACCCGGCCAGCCTGGCCCAACACCACGGGACCGCCGCGCTGACCGCCGCACTGCAAGCGGGGCGGCCGCTCGCCGAGCTGGCCGTCGACGAACGGCTGGCCGCCTGGGCGGGGCGGCTTGACTGGCCCGAAGGACGGGTTGGTGCAGTCCGGGATACCGCCCCGCTTCTCGCCGCCCTCCCACCCGAACATGTCGGCCCGCAGGTGGCCCGCCTCGCCGACCGGCTCGGCCTCGACCCCGCCACCATCACCGCCGCCGTCCTCGACGCCCTCACCGGACCCGACCCCGGCACCGGCCACGACGATGACCACGAGCCGCTTCAGGTCGCTCGCGACCAGCCGCCGAGTGTCCGGCCCAGCCCCGCCCGGCTCGCCGCCGCCGGCTACCCCCAACAGCCGGCCCTGAGTGTTGCGGCGACATCAGCCACCAGCCCGGTCGGCGTCCACAGACCGGCGCCGGCCCAGCCCCGGGCCTGCCACCCGGGATGACGATGAGCGCCCGCACCGAAGGAGTTCCGATGACGATCGACTACGACCGTGAGCTGCTCTGGGCCACCTCCACCCGGCACCTGGCCGACCTCCCGGTCCCGGTCAGCAACGCCATCTCCGCCGCCGTCGACGAGCTCATCGACCCGCTGACCCTGCCCGCCTTCGTCGAGGTCGACGAGACCGACACCGACGATGTGCACGCGGTCCTGTCCGCGGTGCGGGGCCGGCTGATCACCGCCGCCGGCACTGCGGCCACCGTCGCCGAGGCACTGGCCTACGCCCGGGCCGCCCGCGAACTCGCCGGCGCCCTGAAGGTCCTCGACGCCGCCGCCCCAGGCACATGACCTACACCCAAGACGCGACCCGCCTGGCCCGGGCAGTCGCCGCCCTGACCGCCCACCCCGGCCAACCCCAACAATGGCCGGCCCTGTCGGAGTCGGAGCGTCCGGCCGCGCTGACCGCCCGCGACGCCGTGGTCAGCGAACTGCGGGACCTGACCCGCCTCGTGCTGCGGCGCCCCGCCCCGGGCCGCGTCGACCTCAGCCTGATCGCGGCCAACCCCGCGCAGGCCCTGCGGGTCGCCCTCGACGCCCTGCCCATGGCAACCGGGTCGGACACGGCGCTCACCGACACCCTCACCGTCGCCGGCGGCCCACTCACCAGCGCCTGGCAGGCCGCCGCCCGGGCGGCCGTAGGCCTGGAGGCCTACCACGGCCAGATCGTCGCCGGCCTACCCGACGACGACGCCTGGACGCTCACCCGGGACCTGGCCGACCTCGCCCTCGCCGTCCCCCACCTCGACGCCGACTTCGCCGCTGCCCTGCCGGACGGTGACGAGCAGACCCGCCGGCTGCTCCTTGACCCGGTCGGGCACGGCCTTATCCGGCTCGCCGCCACCGAACTGCAAGCCCAGACCGCCGACCTGACACCCGCCAGCGCCCACCTGGCCGCACCGACCTTCGGCCGGCCGGGGATGGTGCGCAGTGTCGCCGAGCTCCCCGCCGCGACCCGCCACCTCACCGCAATGCTGACCGCCAGAGGACCAGCACTCACCGCGGTCGAGGCGCGGGCCGTCGCCCGAACACTGGCCGCCGGCGCCGACCTGGCTGCCCGAATCCTCGACCGCACCCACCCGCAGCAGCCGGCCGCCGACCTCCACGCTGCCGCGGCACACCTGCAGACGGTGGCCAATGCCAAGGTGGCCAGCCTGGGCCCGCCCGCCCCGGCGGTCCTCTTCCTCACCCAGCAGATCGGCCTGCGGCTCACCGCCGCCCGCGACCTCACCGACCAGCTGCCACGCCCACCGGGCTCACCCGCGGGCCTCGACCGGATAGCCCCGCCGCTGCTGGCATGGGCCGGCGAGGCCGGCGCCACCGCGGCCAGCCTGGCCGACTGCCTGCAGGCGGCCGCCGACACCGGCCAGCTCCTTGCCCCCCGCCAAGACGCCGGACGCGGCCGCACCCAGCACTACCTGTGGCTACCCACCAGCCGACACACCACCGTCGCGGACTTCGTCGTCTCTCACACGCGGGCCTCAGTCGACGCCCTGGCCGCAGCCGAACAACGAAGCGCGGCGGCCACCGGCGAACCCACCGCCGCGGACCGCCGCCAGGCCGCCACCCGCAACGCCGTCGCCGCGGCAGGCACGGCATTCACCGAACTCCGCGCCACCCTCGCCGCCCGCACCCCAATTACGGCACCGCGACTACGTCACCCGGCGCTGCCACCCACCCGCCAACCGGCGAGCGGGAAGCGCCAATAACACTGCCACTCCTCCGAACCAGGACTGTGACTGCGGTCCAGCGCGGTATTTGAACGACAACAGCGACGGTGGGGCGCAGCAGAACGGCACGCTGTCCGCGCGGCGGCGCTTTCGTCGGCGGAAACTGCGACTTACTCGGTACCTCAGGCCGCGGACCGCCGATCCGGGCGGCGGACGGTGATGGGGTGTCCGCGGGGTGAGCGGCCGCTGGCGACAGAGCGACCAGCCCGTCGATGGCGACAGCGGACACTCAGAGCTGGTCGTCGAGACTCGCGGTCGAACAAGTGACCGGAAAGTTGGGGGGCGGGCGCCCCGTCGCCACATATGAGGGGTCGTCATCGACAGGGTCTGTTGATGAAGTGCCCCGCGGAAAGGACGTTATGGCGCGCGAGCCAGAGCCTGCACCGGGAGTCCCCGGTCGCTCTGGCATGCCAGTAAAACAGGCAGAAGGGCCTCAACTGGGCGTTCCTGAGTCATGGTTAAACGAGCCCGCGTACCAGCGGTTGAGCCAGGATTTCGACGCGAACCGCCTGGCCGCCGACAACGAGTTGGTCCAGACCCTGGCGTTCGGAAGGTTCGACGGCCGCGAGTGGGAGTACTTCTCGACCGAGCTAGCCAAATACGGATTGGCTGTCATCGGCGGATGGATGCGCAGGGGCATGATCTTCCAGCGATGTAAGGAGCGCGGCTTCGGCGGGCTGCCTGAGCTCGGACGGGGGTTCACTGATGACGAGATCGAGGAGTTGACCGGCGAAACGATCTCCAAGGCGCTGTTCCACTTCCGGCGCGATGTTCTGATCAAGCAGAAGTGGGACTACCGCAAGGGCGCCACCCTGCGGACCTACTTCGTCGGCCAGTGCTTGATCCGGTTCGCCAACATTTACCGCCGCTGGTGGGGGGGCGAGACCCGCAACCGGTACGACTTGACCGACGACAGCGAGGTTTTGGCCGACTTCAGCCAGGGGTCGGCAGCAGCGGACGTCCAGGCCATCAACCGCAGAACTGTCGTCGAGGCGCTGGCGACCGTCAAAGACCCTCGGGTGCGCACGGCGATGATCTTGAAGTCGCGGGGGCGCACCCACGCCGAGATTGCCGTCGACCTCGCGGTCACCGAGAAAGCCGTCGAGCGCATGCTCGCCAATGAAAGACAGCGGCAGAGAAAGAGGATGGCCGGATGAGGACACGCCCAATCGTGATGAAGGTCGAACGCAGCTCGCTCGGCACCTTTCAGGCGCGTGCAGCTCGTCGGTCGATCTCGCCGAGCGCAGCGGCCGAGGTTGTGGCTCGTGCCGAAGCCGAACGCAAGCGCGATGAAACTCGCCGCTCGAGTCTGGGGGGGAACGAGGGTGCTGACACCTATACCTAGACGTCCGCCGAACTCCAACCGGACGAGGCAGACGGGTTCACACAAAAGGTGTGGCTCCCCAACCCGCAGCAGCGGATCGAAGAGCCGGCACGTCTCGACAACTGCTGACACTACTCGACGACGAGCTGCTGCCTGAGGACCTTGGAGGTCCGAATGGCCAGAGGTGGCCACGCGCGTAGCGCGATCACGGGTCGGTACGTCTCTCGGACGACGGCGGCGCGGCATCCCCGCACTACCGTGGTCGAGTCGGGAGGCAACCGTGGCTCGGGTGCCGATCACCGCAGCGCGATCACCGGTCGATACGTGACCGGCTCGACCGCGCAGCGGCACCCGAACAACACGGTCACCGAGAAGGGCTGACCCACCCGGCCGTGGGCGGGGTCACGACGGTCCCGCCCACGGCCGGCCAGCAATGCCGGAGCCCACGAGTTGATCGCCCATGACGAGGACCGCCCGGTCAAGTGATCCGTTTCAGTAGTGCGCGGTTTGCGGCGGCCCAACAGGGGGGCGCCGTCGGGGGAGACGAGACGGCAGCCGCCGCGGGCGGCGTACTGCGTTGAAGAACCCGGCATGGGTTGCTCTACCTTTCGGGACAAGACTCTCGCCGAGCGCTTGCTTGAGGGCATTCAATAGCGCCTCTGTGTGTCAAGCCCTGGCTGGCGTGGTTCGTTGATGGTCTGCGACCAGGCGCTTGTAGATGATGTTCGACAGCTGCCGCTTTCAGGCTGCGGCGGGCCTCGGCGGGGGTTTTTGCCTAGCTGAGTTTCCGCCGGTAGTGGTCGCGTCCCCGGGCCGGGGTCGCGGGCCTGGCAGACAGCGACGATGTGAACGGCGGAGTTGAGCTGTCGGTTGCCGGCGCGGGAGAGCCGGTGCCGGCGCAGGTCGCCGCTGGAAGCTTCGATCAGTGCGGTGCCGCAGTAGCTGGCGTAGTGCTGGCGGCTAGGGAAGGAGGTGACGTCTCGGTGCTGAGTGCCGGACGACTGGTGGTGGCAGGTCCAGCGACGTCAGCGGTTGAGGTGGCTCCGACGCCCGGCCAACATGGCTGCGGTGTGCGCTTCCGCGTAGGCGCCGCCGGTGCGGCGCTCGGCGCACCAGTCGATGTGCTGCGCGACCTGACCGTGTCCCTTGAGGATTTGTGGGGCCAGCCAGCAGGGGCGACGTTTGAGTGCGCGGGTGGCCGATGCGCCGACTTCCACGACGGCGCTCAGGTATTTGGTGCGCGGCCGCTCAGCCTCGGGCACCCCTGGATCCCGTCGCGCGGCGAGCAGCCCTGCTGTTGATCAGGCTGCCCTTTAGCGAGGTCAGTCACGAACTTGGTTTCGGTGAGCGCCAGCTGCGCCGTCGCCTCGAGCAAGCGGTGGGCTACGGCCCGCGGATGCTGCTGCGCATCCTGCGGCTGCAGCGCTTCCTTCAAACGATCGAGCGCGAGCCCACCCGCACTCTGGCGCAGTTGGGGTGCTCACTCCAGCTCAGCCAGATAAAAACGAGCGAATTCGCCCGCCACACCGAGGTTGACACACGCACGCCGCAGGCGCTGACTTCCAACCACTTGTCCCCAGGCACATCGGTGCGATTCTTGGCGAGTGACTGGGGCGCCAGCGGATGTGCTCGATGCGGAGGGCCCTGACTCTGCGCGCCATCGATGGGGCCGCTGGCTGCCTCTCGGTCTGCTCGCGGTCCTGGCCGTGTTCGCCATCATGCCGGTCCTGCGCACGCAGCTCGACCGGTCGTCGGTACGCCGGCTGCAGAACGTGTGGGCCGAGCGGACGGCGACCCACAACGCGCTATTTGTCGCGGTGACGGCTCTGGACCAGTCGGCCGCCCCCCAGGACGCCGACCTCGTCCGCCGCACCGTGGCCGCCCTGCAGCGGGAGGACGCCGACCGGCTGCACCGGCTCGCCCGGCAGGCTGCCGGCGCCCGAGGATTCGGCGCGGCGCACCAGCTCAGCAACGATGTCCGCGGCGAGCTGGTGCGCGAGGCGACAGCCCTGCTGGCGGCCGCGGGCGCCGGCCGCCGCATCGACGCGGTCCAGTTGGCGGCGACCACCGGCTCGCGCCGGGTGGACACCGACCTGGTTGCCCTGCGCCGCCGCTTGCATGTCACGCCCCCGTCGGCTCCGGCCGTCAGCCTGCACGCTGACGACTTGGCGCAGCAGCGGTTGTCGCGACTGGTCGACGTGCCGCTGCCGGTTCGGCTGTTGGTCAGAGATGGCGGTGACCCGTCCCTGCTCGATCTAGCGACCAATCGAGTGGTACCGCGTCCGGAGTTGGTGCGGGTCACTGACGTGGTGGTCGTTGGCGGCAATTTGGTCAGCCCGGGGATGCCAGACAGCTATGTCGTGGCGCTCGCGGGCGGAAGCATCACCGCGATCTCCGTGCCGGCTTCATCAGTGTGGGCGGCCGGATCGGGGCGGGTATGGCTCGCCGAGGGCCGTACCGCCGTGCTGGCAGATGTTGCCAGCGGCCGAGTGCTGCGCCGGGTCACCGCTCCGGGAGCGGTGAACGGAGCCGTCCCGACGGGTTTGGTCCTCTTTGATGGCCAGCAGCTGTCGGTGTGGGATCCGTACCGCATGCGCACCGTGCGGCGCCTGGCCGGCTGCTCACAACTGCTGGGCAGCCAGGGCGATCTGGTGATTGCGGAGTTCTGCCCGGGCGACGCCGGCTCGGCGCTCCACGTGATCGACACCGCGACCGGACAAGACCGGCTGATGCAGCTGCCGGCCGGTGAGTACCACGTCACGTCTGCCACGCTGGCCCCTGACCGCCAGCACGTTGCAGTTGTGCTGATTTCTGCCGACGGCGCCGGCCAGCTCCTTATGTTCGAGGGGCAAGGGGCCGGCGTGATCGTGCAGACGGTCGGCGGTGCAGCGGACGTCCACATCCAAGGACGGCCGGTGTGGACGGCGGACTCTCGGCGGCTGTTCTTCACCGCCGCCGGCTCGTCCGCTCGACCGGCCGCGTCCCTGTACACCTACGCCCCCGAACAGCCGGTCGCCACCGCCATCCGTTTCGTTCAGCCCGGTCCGGTCACCGTCCTTGCCGTACTTCCGTAGCGGGAATGAACGGGCTACTGCGCTCAGTGAGAGCCACCTCGGCGACTCGGTCAGGCCTGCAAGCTGTGTTACTCGATGCCGCTTGAGCACTCCGTGGCTCATGCTCCGCCGCCGGCGGGGGACCGTCGGCACTGCGCCAGCGCTCTTGGGCTGACTGGCGGGTCATCCCGGTGGCGCGGCCAATGTCGGCCCAGCTGGCATCGGAGTTCCGGGCCAGCGCGACGGCCGCGTCGAGGCGCAGCTTTGCCTGGGACACGGCCGCGGACGCGGCTTCCACTTCGGTAAGGGCGTCGATGCCGAAGGCGTGCTCGGAGCGCCACAGCCCGACCGCCGCGGCCCGTACGTCCTCGCGCTCGGAGACGTAGACGACGTCGTCGTCGGCGGCGAAGACCCGCCGGGCCGCCAGGTCTTCCAACGTCTTAGAGGGCACCTGGGTGAAGACCGGGCCGACCCAGCTGCTCGCCGGACCGAACGAGGTGTTGCGGTAGCAGTCGCAGCACACCACCCAACCGGTGACCTCCCCGGCCGGCCGGGTCGGCCATACCCAGGACCCGTCCGCACCCTGAGTCTCGACGCCCACCACGACCTCGTCCGGCGGGACGGACCCTCCGGTGACACTCCGGCCGCGTTGCCCGTCGCCGAACATCGGCGCCAGGTAGCCCTCGTGCCGTCCGTCCCCGGTGAGCCAACCCATGCCTGCGAGTGTGCCAGCAAGTCCTGGCGAGTCAAGGAGAGCCGTCAGGCATACCTGACATAAGATCTATTATCGGCGCATTTGCCATGCCCGCTTAACGCGGCGGTCTGCTCCCGACCGGCCGTCGAGTTCCGGAACGAACACCCACTCGGGCCTTGGCTCGTATCGCACGTACACGCCCCACCAGAATCGCGCCGCCCCAACAGAGCGCCAGGGCAACGAGAGCCAGCCACAGCGACTTGTCCTTCAATACGAACAGAGTCGGCACGACGATGCCGGCAACCACCAAGACGGTTGGTAGCAGGTGACGCACAAACATCTGGGGGGCGCCGGGTCCCTGCAATCTGACCTTGAACCGGCTCAGGCTGGCTTCCAGCTCGGCGGCTTCGGTTGGCGCCTCTAACGCATCATCGTCTTCATCGCTTGCGCCATCGATCAACCACACGGGCCGGCCTCCGAGCTGTCTCCAATGAGGCCGAGTGGTCACCCAGCCTGTGCGGCACCGTAGCGGAGGTTACGCAGCATTTTGATGCGACACGCGCAGTAATCTGACAGCAGACATATGGATAACGTCTGTGTCGGACGTTGAAGAACTGTGCATACTGTGCAAGCCTGTGCCACCGGCTTCCCAGGAGGAACACTGCATGGCAACCACGATGGAACGGCGCACCGCCAAGGCAGACGGCACTCCCCCGATCGCCGAACGGATCACGGTGGCCTTGACCACCCGCGGAGCGCGCGAACTTCAACGCCTGCGTCAGTGGTCGGGTTTATCGAAGACCGATGTCGTCAACCGGGCGCTCAGCCTCTACCACTTCGTCGCCGACCAAGAGCAGGCCGGTCGGCAGCTGGCGGTCTATGACCCAATCAAGCAGGAGTTTCAGCTGGTGCACATCATCTGAGCCGACTCTGGCGGTGGGCGACCCGTAGGTAGTAACTACCAGGTCCGGAAAGCCAGGCCGGGTCGGAGGACGTCGCCGACGCTACTAGCGAACCGTGCCCGCCGCCTTACCGCACTACCTGCTGTGGCGGCCGTTTGGAGCGGCTGTCGCCGCTGCGCGTCATCGCGGAGCACGATTTCGCCCCACCGCAACCGCGGGGCCTAGGGTCGCCCTCGCCGTGGGCCGGGTGGTGATTGCGGGGGGGCCGGCGGTTGACCGGCGGCCGCCCCCCGGCCTGGCTCTGTGAGGCCGGCACACCCCGCCCGCCGACACGGATGGACCCAGCCGGCACCACCCCGGCAGAGCTCGTTGACTGCGGCACCACCGGCTGCAGCGCCACCGGAAATGATCTGGCTTCCGGGCTCGCGATGCCTGGTGGAGAGTCGCGGTCGTCAGCGGCTGGGGCTACACGAGGCGGGTCTGCCGAAGGAGGGCTGGGATTCGATCCCAGTTGTCCTCCCAGTCCCTGCCAACTGAGTCCCAGCGGTAGATTCCTCGGTCGAGCAGCCCTACCCACCAGCCGACCGCCTGGGTCAGGGACTCGGCGCAGATGGCGTCCCAGCCTTCTCCGTAGTCCCACTCCACGACCCGGATAGGCGTCGGCTCGCCGGCCGGTACGGCGCAGTCCACGGTCACCAATGCCGGGTGGGCTCCGACCGCGATCGGAAACCAGGACGGGGCCCACCACTCCGCGGCGGGATAGAGGCCTTCCGATTCCTGGTCGCGGGCGATCATCCGGCTGGACTGGCAGTCGTCGATGGCTTGTGCCAGCGACATGACCGTGAAACCGGTCGGCAGATAGGCGGCTCCAGGACGGCCGTCGGCAAGAGTCAGCGGGCGGGTGCCGTTGTGCCAGCTGAACCATGTCCGGGCCTCGACGGGCAGCCGCAGGCCGACAGCGTCCATGACCGCATCGTCTATGTCATGCTCGCTGAGCCCCGGCTCCAGCACGTCGGCGATCTGTGCGCCCTGGTCGTGAAGGTGCTTGTCCAGCTTGTCCAACTGCACGCGTAGCCGGTCCAGATCAGCTGGCATTGGGTGGCCCGCACGCCCACAGCGTCGGTGGCGCGCTGGTTCCTGGCATTGGGATGACCAGGTAGGCGGTGCCAGCATTTCCCCCAGCCGGGTCGCTGCGGAGCTTGCAACCGCTAACGAACCCTCCCAAGATGCTGCCCTCCAGACGGTTGTCGGCCGGGACGACCTTCCGTAGCGAGGGCCGCGGGTCGGCCGGTGGCCCACCCTCCGCGGAGGTGAAGTAAGGATATTCATCGCATTCGAATGGTTGAGCATTCGCGCATTCCGGCTGGCTCAGGAACCACTTTCGGTTCTGCCCAAGCGTGTTCTTGTCGGCGCCGGAGACGTAGTGCAGCTGAAGCCAGCCTGGTGTCCCGGAGGAGCCGCTAGTTCCGAAGATCGCGTCGTAGTCATGCTGGGTAGCGCTGGGTACGTTGCTTCCTGGTGAGAAGACTGGCCGGTCCTCACAAGGGTTAGCGTTCGCGACGAAGATCCCAGCTCGAGCCACGAACTGCAGACAATTTCTGGACAGTACCGGCACCCGCTGTGTCGTGATCTTGCCAGTGGGATCACGGGCAATGAGCGACGACCCAGGCGCCTGCACTGCGTTGGGGTCCGGGTGTATGTGTCCGTCCGACGTGGCCGTGGCGACGATCTCCACCGCGGGTACGCCGTACTTTACCGCCAGCTGCAGCACTCGAGCCCCCCAACTGCCCGTGCCGGCCTCGCAGTCCAGGTAAGTATCGGGGAGGCTGGAGCCCTGGGTGTGCGGCCCGGGCTCGAGTAAGAAGTTCTCGCACGGATCGCCAGTGGCCGTGGCGGCTTCAGCAGCTGCCGCCGCAGCTGCCAGGTCGTAGTCGGCGAGCATCGACGAGCTGACGTGGACGAAGGCGGTGGTGTAAGCGGGGGTGGTGGCGCTGCCGGCGGTGAGGGTGACCCGCAGGTCGGTGATCTCGGGCAGCTGCTGGTCGGCGGACCGCACCGGAACCGAGAAGCTCCACGTGCCCGGCGTCATCGACCGGCCGTCGAGGGTGACCTGATACTGCGAAGTAGTGCCGTTGCGGTACCAGCCCTCGAGCCGCCAGGTGCAGCCGGTGCTCTGACAGGGCGCGCCAGGCTCAGCCAGACCCCGGCCGTCGACGTTCAGGTCGTAGGTGACCTTTCCGGTGGCAGTGTCGACCTGCCAGCTGTTGACCGTCATCGACGCCGACAGACTCGCAGCCCACGCGGGGGAACTGGTCAGCGGTCCAACCAATATAACCGCGGCGGCAACCACCACTAACAGGCGAGTGCGTCTGCCCGGCGACCTCAACGTTGTCCTCAAAACGACCACCCTTAGGCACGGCTTGCCGCGTAGATGCTGCTCGATGCCTCTTTACCAAGGCTGTCAAGTGCCACAGCACATACCTCACAGTCGGCACGATGCCCTTCGAGTGCCTTGGCGTCGGCCTCGGCGGCGAGTATCCGGCCTGATCATCAGGTTGCCGCCACATCCACGGGGGCCACCGGCTCAGCAGTCATCAGAGCACGGTAGGTAGTGCCCGGAACGCTTGAACATGCGGGTCGCGAAGGCAACCTGCGGCCTACCGGCGGGGCCCGCGCTGTGAGCTGTCCGTTGGTTGGCTTGACCCCGGCCTTGGCCGACCACCGTCAAAGGGCAGTCCCATGGGCCTGACCTGGGTCGCCGTGGACGTTGGCGCGCCGGCGTTGGCGACCGTGACCTGCAACGCTTCCGCGGCGCGGCGGGCCGCCGCGGCCTGTGCCGACCGGTCCTGGCTTTCTCGAAGCCGAGTGACGGCGTCGGTGAATGTGGCGAGCTGGGCGAGCAGGGCGAGGAGATGTCTGTTTTCGTTGCGGCCGACGAAACGTGTAGAGGCAAGCAGCGCCGACGCGGCGCGCAGACCGTCGCCCGCCCTCGAGGGTGGGGGCACACGGCCCCACAGCTCGCGGGCGGCGCGGTCGTATTCTCCGGCGGCGGCGGTCAGCGGCCCGCCGGGACGGCCTTCGACGACTCGCGCCGTGGCGGCGAGGAAGTCAGAGGCGGCCCACGCGGCGTCGGCCGCAGCCCGCGGGTCGCCAGCGGCTTCGGCGCGGATCTGCGCACTCGCCTGCGCTGCGGCTGCGGTGGCTTGTTCCCAGATCCGAGCCCGCTCCTGCGCGGTGAGGCGGTGCCGGTCCTTGCTCACCTCTGGCGCCTCCGCCGTGGGAGACGTCGACGCTCCGGCTGACCGCCGCTGGCTGTCAGCCTTGCGGTCACCTCCTGAGCCCTGGAAAGCGAGGCCGTCGGGAGTGGCAACCTCCCACCGTCGGCGGAGCTTGGGCAGGGTGAGGTCGGCGGCGAGCTTCCCGCCGCCGTAGAAGATCGGCTGCCTGCCCGGGTCGGCCGCCTCGGGCAGGGCGACGGCGTAGCCGGTGAGCTGCCCGGGGTTGCGTTCGCTCATTCGTTCTCTGACGAGCAGCCCGTCGTCGCGGAGTCGCTCCAGGAACTCGGTCAGGCTGGCCGCACCGGCGGCCGCGGTGCGCACCTGCCGGCGTAGCGTGTCCCGGACCGGCTCTGCTTGCCCGCGGCGGGCGGCCTGCTGCGTCTCGGCGTACGTCGGCCGTTTGGCCGCGGTCCGGTCGCTGGCCGCCGTCACCGTAAGGCCGTACCTGGCCTCCACCTCCCGTGACGCTTCGCCGGCCCGCCAGAAATCATTGCGGGGGAACACCCGCCGGCCATCCTGCCGGGCCAGCGTCGCCACCACGTGCACGTGGTCGTCGGCGTGACGCACCGCGACCCACCGCACGCCCAAGTCATCCCCGCGCGGGGCCAGGCCCATCCGGTCCAGGTACGTCTCGGCGATATCCCGCCACTCGCCGTCGGACAGCAGCCGGTCGACCAGCCCTCCCGTCTCCGGATCCTTCCTGGCGGCGATGACCAGGTGGTACACCGGCCGCTTCTCCGGCCCCACCCCCGCCGCGGCCAGCGGCTGCTCGAGCAGCGACACCAGCCGGCGGAAGTCCCGCCGGCCGTCCTCCCCCACCCCCGGCTCCAGCTGGTCCGGGTCGTCGAACCCGCCGACCACCCGCGGGTCGGTGTGCGGGTTGCGCCGGCCGCGGCCTTCCTGCTGCGCCGGACCCGTCGCGTACAGGTAGCGGATCAGCCCGGCCACCCGCTTCCCCCGCGGGCACACCTTCGCGATCACCGGCCACCCCCCGCTGGAAGCCGGTCGAGGCGGCTCATGGACGGCGGCGCATCAACAGCTCAGCGGCCTCGTCGACCCGGCGCACCGCCCGGCCGGCCAGCTCCACCGCCTGCCCCCGCCACACCGGCGCCTCCCCCGTCGCGTTCAGCGCCGCCACCGCCTGGTTCACGTTCCCGCCGAAGCGGCGTACCTGCGCCCGCGCCGCCACCAGCTCCGCCAGCGCCTCCCGCATCTCCGACGGCGCCGGCCCGACCGACCCGGTCGCCGCCGCCAGCGCCACCGCCCCGACGTAGCCGGTCGGGGTCAGCCCCGCCCGCCCCGCCGCCAGCTCGATCGCCGCATGCTCGGCGTCGTCCAGGCGGACGGTGATCCGCCGCCCACGAGCCGGGAACCGGTGGTCACGGTGACGAGTACTGACCAGGCTCCGCTCGCCGCAATCGCCACCCCCGCCGGCGGCAGCGCCCGGCTCAGCGTCGCTCACCGTTTCCGCACCTCCGTCAGCCCCGCTCCTCTGGTCTCGACCGCGCCCGGTCGGGACTGTTCCTCCGCGACCCCGCCGGGTCGCTCACGCGATGCTGCCATCTCTGGCCCGCTAGGGCCAGAGATGGCAGCCAATCACATATCTTGCTTCGTCCGCTTTCGCAGTGATGGCAGCCACGGCGCTGCGATGGGGCGTGGTCGGTGAGAACGCGGACTTGGGCACCAGCTCGGCGAACGGCTTCTTCCTGGCCGTGCCCAAGTCCCTCGACGTCTCGTCCGGCTCGGCCCGCGGCACCAACAAGCTGGCGCTGGGCATCGGCGTGCGCGCCCCGGCCGGTGGCGCCCGGGTCGCGGTGTCGGTCCGCTTACCCCGGCGTCCACGTCCCGGACGTGGTCACCGTCCCGGCCGGGGACCGCGGGGTCCTCTTTCCGGTTACCGTCGACCGGTCGATCGACCCCTACCGCTACGGCACGATCACGGTGCGGTGGAACGGGCAGGACGTGACCCACCGGTTCTTCATCTTCTGAGCCGTGCACCGGTCGGCGTTAGCCGCGTCGTGGTGTCGTGCCGGTGTGACAGGGCAGCCTCGGGGTATCGGACCGCCAGCAGGCCATCACCGCGAGGGAGCGTCATGACCAATAGCGACACCGGGCAGGTCACCGGCACGCAGGACAAGGACTACAACATCATCTGTTTCACGGAGGCCTGCCTGAGCAACACGCTGCGCCTGCAGACCTACATCACCGACGCCGACCGGGACGGCGACACCGAACTGGCAGAGTTTTTTCGCAAGGCCCAGGTCGACAGCCGCAGGGGCGCCGAGCAGGGCAAGGCACTGCTCAAGTCCCGTCTCAGCGGCTGACGCTGTCGGCCGGCACACCGCTTCGGGGTCGGCTACGCGTTCGGCGAGCTCGCGGTCAACGCCGACCCCCGGCTGGTCCGCGGCTACGCCGAGCAGAGCCTGCGCGAGCTCGGCACCGACCAGATCGACCTGTACTACCCGCACTTCCCCGACCCGCAGATCCCTCTCGCCGACACCGTCGGCGCGGTCGCCGAGCTGATCGACCGCGGGGCTGGTCCGGCACCTCGGACTGTCCAACGTCACCGCCACGCAGCTGCGCGAGGCGCACGCCGTCCACCCGGTCAGCGCCGTGCAGGTCGAGTGGTCAATGTGGCGGCCCGTCGGCGCCGAGCTGCTCGCCACCGCCCGGCAGCTCAGGGTCGGCCTGGTCGCCTGGTCCCCACTCGGCGGCAGCTTCCTCACCGGCACCGTCACCAGCATCGACGCCGCGGACTTCCGCTCGAAGGCCCCCGCTTGCCAGCCGGCACCTTGCAGCGCAACCACGACCGCTAACGCACCCGTGCGCGCCCTCGCCGGACTCGACCTCACCCCTGGACAGCTCGCCCTGGCCTGGCCCCTCGCCCAGGACCCGCACGTCGTGCCGATCCCCGGCAGCCGCACCCCCGACCACATCCGCGAGAACCTCGACGCCGCCCGCGTCAGCCTGCACCCAGACCCCCTTCGCCGGCTCGACCAAGCGCTGGCCGCTGCCCAGCCCGAAGGCGGCACCCTCCTCTGAACCGCCGAGGTCCCGCGCAAGAAGCGATCTGCTCGAACCCGGGCAGGCCGCGCCGCGAGAGGACCCCTCGCGGCCGGCGCGGCCAAATAGCTCTGCGAGAACCGTGCCACCCACCGCTGCGATTCACAAACAACAAGCGACGTCCCGGGATCCCCAAGACGTCCCGTACGGGGAAGGAGCCACGGCACGGCGGTCGCCCGCGTCGGACGGCCCGTTGACCTGCTGAGACGTCCCGCCGCAGTACCGCAAGCGAATCGGCAAGCGGACCGTCGGAACTCGTTGTCCAAGGTGGGCATGATCCGGGATCTGGGGCTAGCTGGTCGAGCGGTCGGCGGGCCGTTGCTGGGCCAGTCGGTTCGACGAGCTCCGGGAGTGCGCGGCGCTGGGAATGTCGAGGTCGGTGCGCAACCGTCGATGATGGCGAGCACCTCGGCCAGGGTGGCGTGTTCCGCGAAATCGGCATACACCCGCACCGCCACCTCGACGGGCGGGTCCGCCATCACGGCCACCCCACTCCAAGGCGCTCGTGCGGGTAGTCGTCCTCGTCGTCGCCGAGCATGCAGGCGTGCTGTTCCAACCGGTCCGCCTCTTCGATCGTATCTCCGTCCGCCTGCGGGATCGCTGACAAACACCCCTTCTCGTCCCGTCAGCCCAGTGCTTCACTTCGATGGTGACCGGTAGCGACGACACCAGCGAGTGGATCGGGTTCGTA
>JAABUT010000841.1_pt1 | contig 41562 bp, 45 predicted proteins | sample 5559281 | NCBI WGS metagenome assembly JAABUT01 (sample SAMN10711880, study PRJNA513359) | rock metagenome | isolation source: Antarctica rocks | place: Antarctica: Victoria Land, Ricker Hills nord | collected 2016-01-04 | reverse complement strand
ATCGGCGAGGTCTACTTCGCCGAGGGCCGCGAGCAGTTCGCCCGGGTCGCGGGCTTGTCGAAGGTGCTGCCCGGCGCGGTGGCCGGCAGCTGGCCGAGCGCTTCTTGCCGCCCCAGCTCGGCGCCCGCTCGGCCGAGATGCTCGAACCGGCCAAGGCAAAGGACCTCGTCAACAAGGTGTCGGTCCGTTACCTCGCCGACCTGTCGCTGGCCCTGGATCCTGCCCGCTCGAAACCAGTGGTTCAGGCCATTCCGGCCCCGCGGGTAGGCGAGGTCGCGGCCGAGTTGTTCCGCCGCAAGGAGTACGCCGCGATGGCCGAGTTCGCCGGCACCGTGACGCTCGAGGCGCTGTTCGCGGCACTCGACGTCGCGAGTGGGCGCGATCTGCTCGAGGTGGTGCCGTTGCTCGTCTGGAACGACAACATCGCGAAAGTTGTGGACCAGACCTCACCGGAGAAGATCGACGAGCTGCTCGATGAGGTCATCGGCAACGAGCTCTGGGACGAGGGCAACTACGTCATCGAGCGGCTCCCGGCGCAGGCACGCGACAAAGCGATGACCCGGGTCGCCGACGTCTCCGACGAGAAGTTCGCCAAGTTCCGCGCGGCGGCCGACGCGGGGAAGGTCGGCGACATCGCGATGGACATGCTCGAGCGGGCGGAGGCGCTGCGCACCGCGGGTTGACGTGAGCGTCGGCGAGGCGGTCAGGCCGAGGCGGCCACGGTATTCGCCAAGTCGATGTCGGGTGGGTGTTGTGTGTGGTTGCTGCGCCACGTCCGCACCCGCGTGACGAGTCCGCAGACCAATCTCACTCGCCGCAAGAGGATCGACGCCCCACGAGGTGAAAGACGCGGCTGAGCTGGCGATAGGGATCTCGCACGCTCGCCTCCAATTCGAGTGTCGCGACCGCTTCCACGTCGGTGTCGTCTACCGACAAGTCCATCCAGTCGGTGAACAGCCAAACGCCGTACCAGGCTTGCGCCTCGACTCCACGGCGGCGGAGCAGTCGGGTCAGATCCGCGACGGTGTCGCCGCGGGTGGGCGTGCCCAGCACGCCGGTCTCGTGGGTGACTTCGAAACCGGCAAGTGCGTCGGCCCATCTGTGCTCGAGAGCCGGACGCACGGCCATCGTTGCGGCGTTGAGCGCCATCACCGAAACCAGCCCGTTCGGCTCGGCGCACCGGCACAGAGCGTCCAACAACGGCTCAGGATTCGATTGATACATCAGCACGCCATGGCACAGGACCGCTGAGAACCGTTGCTCGCCGGTTGCCTCTACCGCCGACTCGCCCGCGGCCTGAACGAGCCGGACGCGGTCGCGCACCTCGGCGGTCTCAGTCGACAAGCGCTGTTGCGCCTTGGCCAACATGGCCGGCGACGGGTCGAGCACTGTGACTCGATAACCGAGCCGGGCGAGCGGCAACGATTGGTGCGCCGCACCGCCACCCACGTCCAGGACCGACGCCGGCGGGGCCGCCAGATGTCTCAAGAGCTGCTGGTGAAGTACGAAGGTGCGCACCTTTCCCTTCACCGTCGCATAGGCGCCCTCGACAAACGGGTCGGCCAATGCCTGCCACGCATCCTTGGTCACCGGACCATGATCTCAGCCAGCAAGGCCACCAGGTGATCGACCGCTGCGGAGGATCGCTCGCTGCGCCCACTGCGACGGACGTAGGGTTGTCGGGTGCGCAGCGACAGCCGAGCGGTGCGACGGCCCGCGCGTCCACCGCATCCAGCGCGCCGGCGTGACCGGCGCGGCCGCGGTGTTCGCGGCCAGCTCGCGCCGGCCGAGATCCCCCTCTACCGCACCCGGGGGGAGCGCTTCGACGACCTCGTCCTGGACGCCGTCGAGGAGATCGAGGACCACTGGGCGGCCGAGCTGGCGGCACTGGAGTTCGCGGTCGAGGACGTACCGCCGTCCGAGGAGCAGCTCGATCTCGGCTCGGACGTGGTGCTCGATCGTGGCGTCGCTCTCGGCCGGCTGTTTCGCGACGGCCTGCCGGACATCGATCAGCCGGTGGTGGTGGTCTATCGCCGCCCGATCGAGGCGCGAGCGCTGGATCGGGAGGATCGCGCCGACCTGGTGTTCATGGTCGTCGTCGACCTGGCCGCGGAATTTCTCGGACGTGACGTGGACGAGGTCGACCCGCCTGAATGAGGCGACCTAGTCGACCCACTCGAGCGTGCTGACTCAGACGATCCGGCGCTTGAGGCGGCGCCGTTCGCGTTCGGACAGGCCGCCCCAGATGCCGAAGCGTTCGTCGTGCTCGAGGGCGTACTCGAGGCACTCGCCGCGTACCTCGCAGCCGGTGCAGATCTTCTTCGCTTCGCGGGTCGAGCCGCCCTTCTCCGGGAAGAACGCCTCGGGATCAGTCTGCGAGCACAGCGCGCGCTCGTGCCAGCTCGCCTCGTCCGGCAGGCCGAAGATTTCCGCGAGTTCACCGGAGTCCATCGAGGGGTCGACGGTGGTGGTTTGGTCCGTCATGACGGCCCCCAGATGGGTGTGATGCGCAGCAACCGTGTGGTGCGCGGAACGCGAACTGAATGACACGGTTCAAATTACACGCGTGTCGTTCCCGTTCGTCAAGCGGGAAGCCTGCTATTTCGGCGCGACACGCCGAAATACTTTCCGCCCGGCTCCGGTCGGCGAGCTGCTGGCGGCCGCCAGGGCGCCCAGGACCACGCTGACCACGGGCCGGGCAGCGACGCTCGGGCGCACGACGGCGAGCAGTCGACGACTCAGCGCCGGTGCTCGGACGGGATGCACATCGAGCGGCACGGCGTCGAGGTCGACGCAGCGGCGGGGCAACACCGCGACGCCGTGCCCAGCCGCAACCGCCCGAGCGAGCAGCAGCATGTCGTCGGTTTCCCAGCGCACTCGCGGCTCGAATCCCGCCGTGCGGCAAGCGGCGCGCACGGCGCGTCCGCACGCGGCGTCCTCTGGAGGCATCACCCAGTCCGCCTCGGCGAGATCGGCGAGCACCGGCGCGCGCGTGGCCGTGCCCGGCGGGCGGATCACGACGAGCGGCTCGACGCCGAGCTCGCGCACGGTGGCCGAGTCGGGCAGCGCTAGCGGGACGTAGTCGTATTCGTCCACCACGGCGATGTCGACGTCGGCACGCAGTAGCAGCCCGATGCCGCGTTCGGGTTCGGCCGCGACGACGGAGATCTCGATGCCCGGATCGGTGGGGCGCAACGCGCGGACGGCGTCGGAGACAACGGTGGCGGCAGCGCTGGCGACCGCGGCGATTCGCACCGGCCCGGCGCTCGAGCCGGCGAGGCGGTCGAGGTCGGCGTTCGCGGCGGCGAGCACGTCGAGGACCTGAGCAGCCCGCGCGGCCAGCGCGTGTCCGGCGCCGGTCAGCACCACGCCGCGCGGCGAACGGTCGAGCAGCGCCGTCCCGGTCTCGCGTTCGAGCACGCTCAGCTGCTGGGACACGGCCGACGCGCTGAGCCCGACCGAGCGGGCAGCAGCGGCGATCGAACCCCGGACGCCGACCGCGTGCAGCAACCGGAGGCGTCCGACGTCCAGCTGACTAGCCATAAGCTGACCTTACGACATACTCTGACGAGACCTAAGCCGACTTCCGAGGAGCGCACGCATGCCGCTGCCCACCCACGACGCACTCGACACCGAGGCGTCGGCGATCCTGTCCCGGCTCGGCGTCACCGGCCTGGCACATGACGGCGAGCTGGTCGCCCGCACCCCGGTCACCGGTGGCGAACTCGCCCGGTTGCACGCGCACACCGCGGCGGAGGTCGCGGAGATCGTGGGTGCCGCGCACGCGGCGTTCAGCGAATGGCGCAGCGTGCCCGGGCCGGTGCGCGGCGCGCTGGTGCGCGAACTCGGTGAGCTGCTGCGCGAGCACAAGGACGATCTCGGCGCGCTCGTGTCGCTCGAGGCGGGCAAGATCCGTTCCGAGGGCCTCGGTGAGGTGCAGGAGATGATCGACATCTGTGATCTCGCCGTCGGGCTGTCGCGCCAGCTGCACGGGCTCACGATCGCCTCCGAGCGCCCCGGCCACCGGATGATGGAGCAGTGGCACCCGCTCGGCGTGGTCGGCGTGATCAGTGCCTTCAACTTCCCGGTCGCAGTGTGGTCGTGGAACGCAACACTCGCACTCGTCTGCGGCGACCCGGTGGTGTGGAAGCCCTCGGAGAAGACCATGTTGACCGCGCTGGCCTGCCAGGCGCTGATCGCCGAGGCAGCGCGCCGAGTCGGGGCGCCCGCGGCGGTCTCGTCCGTGGTTCTCGGTGGTGCCGAGGTCGGCCAGGCGCTCGTCGACGACCCCCGGGTCGCGCTGCTCAGTGCCACCGGCTCGACCCGGATGGGCCGCACCGTCGCACCACGGGTTGCCGGCCGATTCGGCCGGCTGCTGCTGGAACTCGGCGGGAACAACGCCGCGATCGTGGCGCCGTCGGCCGACCTCGACCTCACCGTGCGCGGCATCGTGTTCTCCGCTGCCGGTACGGCTGGCCAACGCTGCACCTCGTTGCGCCGCGTCATCGCGCACTCCTCGGTCATCGACGAGCTGGCCGCGCGGCTCGCCGCGGCGTACGAGACGCTGCCGATCGGCTCACCGCTGGAGCCTGGGACGCTGGTCGGCCCTCTGGTGGACGAGGCGTCCTACGACGGCTATGTGGAGGCGATCGACAAGGCGCGCGCCAACGGTGGCGTCGTGCTCGCAGGAGGGCTGCGGGTCCACGAGGACGACGCGCCGGGTGCCTACTATGTGACACCCGCATTGGTGCGGATGCCGGCACAATCCGAGATCGTCCAGGCCGAGACGTTCGCACCCATCCTGTATCTCATGGACTACGAGTCCTTCGACGATGCGCTGCGCATGCACAACGACGTGCCGCAGGGGCTGTCATCGTCGATCTTCACGATGAACGTGCGTGAGGCCGAGCGCTTCGTCGCCCCCGACGGCTCGGACTGCGGCATCGCGAACGTCAACATCGGCCCCTCCGGCGCGGAGATCGGTGGCGCGTTCGGCGGTGAGAAGGAGACCGGCGGTGGGCGCGAATCCGGTTCGGACGCCTGGAAGTCCTACATGCGCCGCACCACCAACACCGTCAACTACTCAACGGAACTACCGCTCGCGCAGGGCGTCGAGTTCGGGTAGCCCGTCGCCTTCCCGGCCCAGGCGCCGTCATCTCATCACGTGATCAAACCGCACTCGTACCCGCCCCCGCGTGCTGCAGCGCGGATCGATCAGCACCTCGCCGACATCTGGCATCGCATCCTCGACCTGACCGACGCAATCTGGCACAACAACGGAACCGCGCGAGGTTCTCGACCCCCGAGAGAATCCGAAAGTCTTCGTTCAAACTGACCCACTACCGCCTGCGAGCACTGATCTTGGAATGGCGCTTTCTAGAGTTCGGCGAGCTTGCGGAAGTCCCAGGACGCGATCTTCCTGGGGGTCACCCGCAGCCAGCCGTGTCGGCCGTCGTGCAACATCTGCTCGTTCGGTGGCCCCTCGGGTGCGGACATGTACTTGCGCGCGAACAGCTTCTCTATCTCGACCAGCGGGGCGTGGGCGGTGTTGGTACGGGGGCTGTCGCCGATCACCTCGACCGCGCCGGTGATCTCGACGCCGTGCAGTTCGAGGTAGTCGACGCCGGCGTCCACGGTGACCCCGATCCGCGGGTCACGCATCAGGTCCGCCCACCGTTGGCTCTTGACGATCGAGTACAGCCAGAAATGCGTCCCGTCCCAGCCGAACCAGAGCGGTGTCGCGTGTGGGCCGTCCAGCCCGACTGTCGCGACGCGGCATACGCGCTGCTCGGCGAGGAATGCGTCGCGCTCCTCGTCGCTCATCGCGATCTTGCGTCCGCGTCGTTGTGGACGCAGCTCGTCGCTCAATGGGCTCCTTCCACAGTGCGGTCGTTGCGAGCCTGCCTACTTGAGCATGAGCTGGTCGATCAGCCACGTGCCATTCTTGCGCACGAGTGACATCTGCAGCCGGTTGCGATCGATGCGCGGGGTGTTCGACTGCGCGGTGGTGACCGTCTGGTCGAGGAAGATCAGTATCTCGGCCGTGGTCGTGGTCGCCGAGGACACCGCTACCCCCTGCACGGCGGCTGTTGACTTCCCCCGGTACTTGACGATCGTGGCCGCCAGCCCCTCACTACTCGCCTTGTAAGACTTCGCGAACTGCGGAGTCAAGTGGGTCGTGACCTTCGCGAAGTCGGCAGGGAGGTGGCGGTAGTCGTAGGACCCGAAGTCCTTCGCGTAGCTGGTCGCCGATGCCAGGGCGGTGTCGCGTGCGGAGTCGAGGGCGGAGGTCCGCGCGATGCGGTCGTCGCGATCGGAGATCTTCTTGACGTAGAAGATGCCACCGAGCACCAGCGTGAGTACGAGGAGGGCCGCCAAGGCGACGCTGGCGATCAGCCAACCGTTTCGTGGGCGCGCTCGAGCGGACTTCGCGCCGGCCGCGCCCGGCCGCTCGGGACCCACGCCGGCACGCTTGGCGCGTTGCCTGGCGGCCTTGCGCTCGACGGCCTCAGCGGCTGCCTGCTCCTCGCGCAGTCGCGCAGCTTCGGCTTCGAGTTCCTCGGCCCTGCTCACCCGGTCGGCGTCCGAGACCTTCTTGACCGGCACGGCCTCGAGCGACGCATCGTCGAGCGCATCCTCGACCGGAGCCCTATGCACCGCGGCTGTTTTCACCGCGGCCTGCACTACCGCGGCGTTCTCCGCCGGTGCATTCTTGACCGCGGCCTTCTTGACCGCGGCTTTCTTGACCGGAGCCTTTTTGACCGCGGCCTTCTTGACCGCGGCCTTCTCCACCGGAGCCTTCTCCACCGGAGCCTTCTTGACCGGAGCCTTTTTGACCGGAGCCTTTTTGACCGGAGCCTTCTTGACTGCGGCGTCCGTAAGCGTTTCGTTCGCAGCGGATCCCTCGGTCACCGCTTCGGCCTGCTCGACCGACGTCGACCCGGCGCCTGCGGGAACCGACCCCGTGTCTGCAGTGTCTGCAGCGTCCGCTGCGCTGTCCGCACGGCGAGGGCCATCGGATTCGTCGGTCATGAACATGCATCCTTCACGTTGCTTCGGCACTTGTCTTCAATGCGGACGAGCGCAATGGTGGCCGACACCCACGTACGGTGCCGCCGAGGCTATCTAGTTGCCGGTTACCGCCAGCAACATCGCCTGCCAGGAGTTGCCGCCGAGCAGCCGCTGCTGGCCGCCGGTCGTGCCCAGGCGCACCAACCGACCGTCGCTCGCGGACACCAGGCCGGACTGGGCGTTGTAGGTTCCCACCTGCGTCCGGCTGCCGGCCGGTTGCGCCGATGCACCGAGCTGCTGCGTATCCGCCGAGGTGGTCGATGCGCTGGTTGCGGGGCGGGGGGCATTGGCGGCCCCGCGGGCGATCCCGGCGCCGCACGACACACCGTACAGCTTCGTTCGGTGCGCGGACAGCGGGTTGGACAGCGGAAGGCCGGTGTTGCACAGCTGCTGGCTCTGGTTGATGTTTGCGACGCCGAGCAGCGAGCCGTTGTGCACGACGGTCGGGGCGAGACGGCCGAACTCCGGCACAGCCACGAGCAGGGCACGCAGGCCGGGCACTCGGACGACCTGGATGTCGGTGAAGGTCGCGCCGTTCGCGAGCAGCGTGGTGAGCGCCGCACCGTTGTCGACGACGATCTTGTTCACCAGCTGGGTCGTGGGCGATGCGTCGGCCAGCAGCCGGGTGATTGTCGGCGTCTTCGCGGCGAGAGTGGACGACACAAGGCGCAGTGAACGGGTGAAGCTGTCGAAGGCGCTCGCATGCGATGCGAGGCCGTCGAGCAGGATCGAGCCGTTGTGCAGCAGGTCCAGCATGTTGTCCTCGCTTGAGGACAGTTGATCGACGATCTCGGTCGCGTTCACCAGGATCGAGCGAAGCTGCGGCCCGGTGCCCTGGAACGCCAGCGCGCCCTCGCGACCGAGGATCTGCAGATCCTTCGGGTTGATGCTGTTGACGAATCGCTCGAGGTCGAAGATCACGCTCGCAGTCTCGATCGGCGTGCTGGTGCGCGACTGCGGGATCTCGCTGCCGGCGTGCAAGTAGCTCGTGCTCGGGATCTTCGGTGGGGTGAGGTCGACGTACTGTTCGCCGACAGCGGAGAGGTCGTAGACGTGCGCGCTGGCGTTGTCCGGCACCTTTGTGCCCTCGTAAAGGGACAGCTTGACCGTCACGCCGGACGTCTGCAGATCGACGGACTCGACCTTCCCGACCTGGACACCCCGATACGCCACCTCGGCGCCGGCGAAGATCCCACCGGCGCTCCTGAGCTGGACGCTTACCCGAAACGGCGTCGTGGTCGGGTTGAACTTCAGCAGGACGATCAGCGTGTAGCCAATGATGACCACCGAGATCACGCCGAACACGGCCAGCTGGCCGAGCACGATCCGCCGCCTCATGTGAGCCCACCGGTCATCAGCTGTCGGACCGCCGCCATCGAATTGGGTTCTGCTCCGCTGCGCACGATTCCGCCCTTCGTCGGTCGGGCGGGATCGGCGTTGAGCAGGAACTGGACCGTGCCGGAGACGTTGAGGTAGTCACCCGGCGCTGCCCGACGCAACAGTTTGCCCACCTTGATCAAGGAGCGGAAGGTCGGCACCAGGATCGATTCGCGCCGGCGCAGCGCGGCGAGCGTGGGTCGCAGATTGTCGAAATCGGTGAGCAGTGCGTTTTCGCTGCGCGCGAGCAGGCCCTCGACGGTGGTGCCGAGCCTGCCCACCTTGGTGAGCAGCGTGCGGATCCGGGAAGTGTCCGCGGCGAGCGTCCGCAAGGTGCTCGGCAAGACCGCGAGCGCCTCTTCGATCAGCGGGGTGCCGTCGTTGAGCGTCTGCGAAAGCTTCGCGACGTTGTCCAGGGTGCGGTCGATGTCGCCCTTGTGGCGATCCAGATTGACGATGACCTTATGCGTCTGGATCAGCACGTCGCGCGCGGTGCCGGCACGACCGCGCAGCGCCCTGGTGAGCTCCGAGGCGATCGTCTGCAGGTTGTCCAGGCCACCGTGATTGAGCAGCGTCGACAGCGCAGCGAACGCGTCTTCGACGCCCGGCGCATTGCTGGTGTTGCGCAACGGCAACACGGCGCCGTCTGCCAGCACGCCCTTGCGGACGTTGCCGCGAGCGATCACCGACAGGTACTGCTCGCCGAGCGGGGTGGTGAAGCGCACCTGCAGGCGGGCGTCCTTGCCCAGCGTGAACTTCTTCTCGATGGACATGTCGACCTCGGCGCGGTAGTCGTGCGTCGAGATCGACTGGACGTCGCCGATCACTACGCCGCCGATCTTCACCTTCGCACCGTCGGTGAGGTTTTGCACCTCGGTGAACATCGCCTTGAGGTCGTAGGTGGCCCCGCTAGTGCCGGCCGGGGACGGCAGGCTCTGCAGGTCGAGACCGCAGCCGGCCAGCAGGGTGGCAGCGAGGATCGCTGCCACCCCCGCGCCGCATCGTCGGCGCAGCATGCCGCTCACCGGTTCCTCAAGTAGTGCGCGAGATCGAGGTCCGGGCCCTTGGGCGAGCCAGGTGGTCCTTGCCGGTTGGACAGCAGGCCGATCTGCGCCCCGCAGGCGGTGTCGGTTGCCGATGCCTTGCCCAGGCCCAGATTTGCTTTGACGATCGGGACGAGCGGCTGCAGGATGTTCGATCCGCAGTACTGCGTCACGAACGGCCAGGCGTCGGAGGTGGTGTTGAGGCGGGCCCACAGCGCCGAGCAGTTGTGCGGCGCCCCGGTGGCGCTCGGGCACGGGGTATTCGGGTCGATGGCCCGGTTGAAGTTCTGGAAACCGAGCGGCGCGATGTCGAAGGTCTGGATCAACGACTTCTGCTGGCTCAGGATCGCGGCCATCGTGACGTTCAGCCCCTTGACGGCCGTACCGAGCCTGGACTGGTTCGCCTTGATGAAGACGGCCACTTGCGCCAGCCCGCGCTGCAGATTCGAGATCGCCGAAGAGAGGACGGCACGGTCGTCGGCGAACTGGCCGGTGGTCTTCGCGAGATCGTCGTAGAGGTGGTTGATCGTGTCGTTGCGGGAGACAAGCTTCGTGGTCAGCGAGTCCAGCCCGTCGATGAGCCGGCGCAGGTCGTCGGGATGGGCGGTGAGCGCCGGCAGCGCGGCCGCGATCTTGCCGATCGCGTCGTGCAGGTGTTGACCGTTGCCGTCGGCGAGGCCGGCGAAAGCATGCAGGGCGGCGGAGAGGGCGCCGTTCTTGTTCGCGCCGCTGGGACCGAGCTGCCGGGAAATCGTGCTGAGGCTGGCGAAGACCTGGTCGATCTCCAGCGGGACGACGGTGCGGTCCAGCCCGAGGACGGCGCCGGCCTTCAGCTTCGGCCCTTTGGTATAGGGAGGCGTGAGCTCGATGAACCGGTCGCTCACCGGGTTCGGCGCCATGACGACTGCCTTGGCATCAGCCGGGATCTTGACGTTGGACGGCAGCGTGAGAACCACCTCGACGTACTTCGCCTTCGGGGTGACCTTCACGACGTGCCCGCTGGGTACGCCGAGGATGTCCACGTCGTTGTCGTGGTAAAGGCCCGGCGTTGCGGGAAACTGCGCTGTGATCGTGTACTCGTCGCTGCTGAACAACCGGATGCCAACGACCACAGCCGCCGTGAGCGCGGTTACCACGATCAGCACGCCGACGATCGCCGTCACGCGTCCGACGCGACCGACGGACTGGGTGGCGTAGTCCTTCATCACTCGTTACACGGTTTCTGGGTGTCGGTGGCGACGTTCTTGCCGCATCCGACGATCTGGTTGTCGGGGACGACTGACGTCGGGGTGAGCAGGTCTAGCCACGGACCCGAACCGTTGACGTTGGCGATGTTCACCGAGAACTGTCCGAGATTGACGATGCCGCTCTGCAAGTCTTTGCGCTGCTTCACCAGCACCTTCGTCACGGTCGCGAGGTTCGCGAGCACCGCCCCGAGCTTGGCGCCGCTGCGGCGCATCAGGGTATCGAGCTGGGTACCGAGGAGCGCGGTGTCGCGCAGCAGCTGCGAAATAACCCGGTGCCGGTCCTCGACCATCCGGAGGAACTCGTCGCCCTGGGTGAGCAAGCCCAGCAACGCGCCCGAGTTCCTGTTCAACGTGTCGGTGATCGTGTTGACCGAGCGCAGGATGCCGGTGATCTCGTCCTGTTTGCTCGCCAGCGTCGTGGAGATCTGCGACAGGCCGTCAAGCACTGTCCGGACGTCCTTGGGCGCGATCCCGCTGACTGTCGTCGCCAGCGTCCGCAGCGACGTGCGCAGCGTCGGGATGTTCGTCTTGCGCGAAAAGCGGCCGAAGGACTGGAGGGCGGCCAGCAGCGAGAACGGCACCGTGGTCCGCGACACCGGGATAGTCCCGCCGTCGCGGAGATGCCCCGGGCCGGCGGACTCGACCTGCAGGAACAGGTTGCCGAGCACTGTCGCCAGCTCGATGGACGCCCGGCTCGAGCCGCTCAGCGCGATGTTGTCCCGGGTGGTGAAGCCCACGTGGACGTGATCACCCTGCACCGCGACCGATTGGACCTCGCCCACGCTGATGCCCTGGACGCGCACGTCGTCACCGGTCTTGATGCCGGCCGCGTTCTCGAAGTCGGCGTAGTAGGTGTTGGTCGGGTTAACGAACGGCAGGACGTCGAGGTTCATCGCCGCGAGCACCAGCGCGCCCGCGATCAACGTGCCCCAGATCGCGACCAGCACCTGGTTGCGCTCGTGCAGCGGCTTCATTGGCACACCTTCGTGTGCGCGGTCGACGCGCCGACCCGCCCGTTGGGCAGCTTGAGCGGCACCGGCATGGGCGGGAGACTGCCGAGATCGAGGCCGTTGAGCAGCTGACCGAGAAGACCGCCGATCGGCCCCGGCACGAGGAAGCCGGTCAGCGCGCCGATGACCTCATTGAGCGTGATCGTCGCGGTGCCGTAGGTCTTGACGTTCACGTTGCAGAGGTAGATGTTGATCCAGTTGCCGTTCTGCGTGATGCGGTCGAACGTCGCGAAGGCCGCGGTGAACCCGCTCATCAGTTGCGACAGGGTGTCGGTGTTCTTGGCCAGCACGCCGGTCACCGACGCGGCATCCGAGATCACCCCGGGCAGGTTGTGGTCCTGCAGGCGCTGGAACAGCCCGCCGACGGAACCGATCAGCCGGTCGACCGCGTCGAGCGAGTTGAGAATCGCCGGCCCATCGGCATGCAACTCGTTGGTGAGCGCATGCAGCGTGACGACGCCCTGCGCGAGCTGGTCGTCGTGCTTCGCGACCGTGCCCAGCAACCGGGACAGGCTGTCGAGCACGGTAGTGAAGGTGGCGCTGCGGGAGGCGAGGTTCGACGTCAGGCTTGCGGTGCGGGTGACCAGGTCGCTGATGCGATCGGTCTGGCCCTGCAGCACGTCGATGATGTCCTGGGACAGCTCGTTGACCTGCCTCGGTGTGAGCGTGCTGAACAGCGGACGGAATCCGTTGAACAGGGTGGTGAGCGACAGGGCCGGGCGGGTCCGGGTGGCCGGGATCGAGTCACCGGAGCGCAGTCCGGTGACCGGGCCCGAGCCGGACTGGCTCAGCGCGAGGAAGCGCTGGCCCAGCAGGTTCGCGTAGCGCACGAATGCCCAGGTGTGGTTGGTGATCTTCTGGTTGTGGTTGGCCTCGAAGGTGACCTTCGAGTGGCTCGCGTCGACGACCGCGACCCCGGTCACCTTGCCGACGTCGACGCCGGCGACCCGCACCGAATTGCCGTCCCGCAGCCCCGAGACGCCGTCGGGTGTGTCGAAGAGGGCTTGGTAGCTGGTGGTGGATCCGGTGTGCGGTCCGGTGAGGGTGCCGACCTCCATCACGGCCACCAGAGCCGCGACCGCGAAGAATATCGCGAGCTTCACGAGCAGCTTGATTCTCGCCTTGCGCATTACTTGATCACCGTCGCCGAGCCGCGCAGCATCGGGCCGAGCAGCAGGTCGGTGGCCGCCGCGGACAGCCTGGACTCGGGCACATTCGTGAGGGAATGCGCTACCGCGCGAACGGCGTGGATCTCGCGCGCGCTGCCGATCGACGAACTCGAGCCGCCGAATGCATTCCCGGTCGTGAGGACGTCTGCGTGGACGCTGTTGGTCCCGGCCCCCGAACCGCAATTCGGCCCCCGCGCACCGCTGCCATAGCTCGGGCAGTTGGCGGAGGTGTACTGCGGCGGGTCGACGATACTTTGGAAGACCTTGCCCTGCTGTCCGCCGGGAATCAGCGGGGCGAGTTCGGTGAAGTCCGCGCCGGTCAGCAGCACGTTCGCCTTCAGGTACGGCCCGCTGGACAGCGCGTTGTTGAAGGTGTTCGCGAACACCCGAAAACCGTCGATCGTGTCGACCAGCGCAGTCGGGTGTTCGGCCACCGCGCCGGTCACCGGCACGAGGTTGCGCAGGACCGTGACGATGTTGTCGACGGTGCGCGGGCTGAGCAGTCGCTGCGTGTTGTCCAGCGTTGTCGGGGCGACGCGAAGCAGCGCATCGAGCGACTGCTTGCTGGTGAGGATCCCCTTCGACACCACCAGCACGTCGCGCAGCGAGGCCAGCAGGGACGGCGCGTTGCGTGCGAGCAGAGCGGTGGCGTCGGCGAGGCTGGTGAGTACACCGTCGAGCTCGCCGAGGTGCGGGCTGAGCTTGCGCAGGAAGCGGTCGGTCTTGGCCACCAGCCTGTTCAGGTTCGAGCCCTGGCCCTGCAGCGCGGTTGCCAGTGCCGAGAGCGCGGCGTCGAGCTGCGCGGGGTGGACCGAGGTGAGCAGCGTGTAGACGTTGGCCAGGGCCGTCTGCAGGCTCTCGGCGGCAGGGCGTCGGTCGGCGTGCACGGTGTCGCCGTCGTGCAGCATCGGCCCGCTCGGCTTGGCCATCGGCAGCAGCTCGACCTTCGTGTTGCCGAACAGTGACGCCGGCACCGCGATCGCGGTCACCCGGGCCGGGATCTGCCCGGCGTCCTTCGGGTCGATCTTGAGCTTGGCAATCGCACCGCCGCCCGTGTCACCGGTCGAGTCGCTGACCTCGCCGACGATGACGTTGCGGTAGGTGACGATGTCGCCCTGTTCCAGCGAGTCACCGACCTTCGCGAGTTCGGCGTTGACGTTGATCTTGTCGCTGAACGAGCCGGAGAACGACTGCAGGACAAGGGTCACCCCCAGGACCAGCACTGCGGTGAGCGCGAGGCCGAGGATGCTCTCGAGCACGCGGTGTCGGATGCGCTCCATCAGCCACCACCGAGCCGGACGCCGTGCAGGCCCCAGAACAGCATCGTCAGCAACACGTCGGTAGCCGCGATGGCGACCGTCGTGGCCCGGATCGCCCGCGCGGTGGCCCGGCCGACCCCGGCTGGCCCACCCGAGGCGTTGTAGCCGTAGTACGTGTGGATGATCGTGATGAAGACGGTGAAGATGATCACCTTGAGCACGGAGTAGAACACGTCGATATTGCGCAGGAACAGGTTGAAGTAGTGCTCATAGGTGCCCGCGGATTGCCCGAAGAACAGCGTAACGGTGTACTGCGTGGCCACGTAGGAGCCGAACAGGCCCACCAGGTACAGCGGGATGATCGCCGTGAACGCGCCGATGATCCGCGTCGTCACGAGGTAGGGGATCGAGGGGATCGCCATGACCTCGAGCGCGTCGATCTCCTCGCTGATGCGCTGGGCGCCGAGCTGCGAGGTGAACTTGCAACCGATCTGCGAGGCGACTGCGACCGCCGCGATGATCGGCGCGATCTCGCGGGTGTTGCCGTACGCCGAGACGAAGCCGGTCAGCGGGGCAATGCCGATGATGTTGAGGCTCTGATAGCCCTCGACGCCGACCTCGATGCCGATGAACAGTGACTCGGCGACCACGACGCCCAAGGTGCCGGTGAAGGTGATGAACAGGCCCGTGCCCAGCGTGAGCTGGCCGATCTGCCGCCCGATCTCGGCTCGATAGTGCCTCATGGCCATGGGTATCGCTCGGATCGCGTGGAAGGCGAAGATCACCATGTCGCCGAGGAAGCGCAAGGAGTTCTCGGCGCCCCCGACGCCCTTGCCGACGCTCGCCAGCGCGTCCCGAGCTCGCCGTGGGACGACGTCGGCGACCGCTGCCATCAGCTGCTCCCCATCAGAACGTCCGCTGGGGAATGATGGCGAAGTAGATCTCGGTGATCAGCAGGTTGAACGCGAACAGCACGATGCCGGTGATCACCACCGATTGGTTGACCGCCTCACCCACGCCGGTCGGACCGCGTTTGGCGTTCAGTCCCTTGAACGACGCGATCATGATGGCGACGAGCCCGAAGATCCCTGCTTTAAACTCGGACGTGATGTAGTCGGACAGGGTGGCGAACTGGGTGAACGAGCCGAAGAACGCGCCTTTGGTGCCGCGCAGTGCCGCCAGGTCGAACACGTACGCGGCAAAGACGCTGACGAAGATCACGACGAAGTTCAGTAAGATGCTGACGATCACGCCGGCGAGCATCAGTGGAGCGACCAGCCGGCGCAGCGGGTTCAACCCCAGCACGATCATCGCGTCGATTTCCTCGCGAATGGTCCGCGCTCCGAGCTCGGCGCACACCGCGGATCCGCCGACGCCGGCGAGCAGCAACGCGGTGATGATCGGCGATGCCTCGCGAAGGATGCCGATCGCGTCGGCGGCGCCGACGAACGACGTCGCGCCGATCTGTGCGGCCAGGGCACCTACCTGCAAGGCGATGGCAACCCCGAGCGGGATGGAGACGAGGATGGCGGGCAGCAGGGTGACACTGACGAGGAACCAGGATCGCTCGATGAACTCGTTGAACTGGAACTTGCGCCGCACGAGATCCGAGCCCAGCCCGTACAGCGACGCGCCGAACATCGTGTACAGGCCACCCACGGCGTTGGCCATGTTGCGCGCCGGCTTCGGCAGCAGGCTCTCGATCCGGTCGCCGTTGGTGGTGCGCTTGCGGTAGTCCGGCGCCACCCACTTCTGCTCGACGGGAGGCGATTGCCGTGGGGTGGGGCGGGGGGTGCCCTCCGGCGCTCCCGCAGGAGCGCCGCCGGCGCTCGCCCCGAACCCGCTCATGCTCAGTGAACACTCCAACTCGCGCGTTTGCCCGGGACACAGTGTCCCGGGAAAACCTACCTCGATTCACCGGAATGTCCAGGTGGTCGGTGCTCCGGTGTAGCGAGCATCGTACGACGGCACGTGGTTGCCGTCGCGCCGGCAATTCGGGGGCCGTCCGGTGGTTCCCGGCGCAACGACGGCGACGGCCCCGGGCGGGAGCCCGGGGCCGTCGTAGCCTGTGCGCGCGGTGTCTGCGCGCTGGGTTGCGTCAGTGCTTGAACGCGTCCTTGACGTTCTCGCCGGCGTCCTTCAGGTCGGCCTTGGACTGGTCCTTCTTGCCCTCTCGCTCGGTCGACTTGTCGCCGGTGGCGCTGCCGAGTGCTTCCTTGGCCTTGCCGGCGACGTCCTCGACTGCGTTCTTGGCCTTGTCAGTTCCGCTCATGATGTGTGCACCCTCCGTGGATGTCATTAACGAACACCGACCACGTACCCGCGACCCAAGATCAAATAACCCCGGTGACAGGCGTCGCAACACGAGCGGCAGCCAGCTCGATGCGCTCGTCCGGTTGGACTGCCGCCACCCGGAAATGGCCGCGCCCGTGCGGTCCGTAGAAGTCCCCTGGCGAGACAACGATGCCCGCCTGCGCGGCGAGGTCGCGCGCAGCGGCCCATGCGTCGCCGCCCGGCGCCGCAACCCAGAGGTAGAACGCGCCGTCGGGCAGCCGAGCCGGATAGCCGGCGGCGCCGAGCAGCTGGACCAGCCGCTGCAGCCGGGCCCGGTAGCGGTCGCGTTGAGCCTGGACATGCTCATCGTCGCCAAGCGCGACGACAGCGGCGGCCTGCACGGGGCCGGGAGCCATCAGCCCCGCGTGCTTGCGGACCTCGCGCAGGTAGTGGACGAGCGCCGCGTCGCCGGCGTAAACGCCGATCCGTGCGCCGGCGAAGTTGTCACGCTTGGACAGCGAGTGCAGGGCGAGCAGGCCGGCCGTGCCATTACGTAGGACAGTGCTCGCGGCTGCGGTCCAGGTGAACTCGGCGTAGCACTCGTCCGAGGCGACGACGATGCCATGCTCGCGGCCCCACCGCGCCGCGGCGTCGAGATCATGCAGCTCGCCGGTCGGGTTGGCCGGCGAGTTCACCCACACACACAGTGCGCGGCCGGCATCGTCGTCGGCGATGTCCTCGAGGCGCAGGTAGGGCACGGCTCGGCAACCGGCAAGCGTCGCGCCCATCTCATAGGTCGGGTAGCTGATCGCCGGGTAGAGGACGGTGTCGCGCGCCGGCTCGCGCAGCCTGAGGTACAGCGGCAGGGAGGCGACGAACTCTTTCGTGCCGACGCACGCGGCGAGCTCGGTGTCCGGGTCGACGTCGGCACCGAGCCGGCGGGCGAGCCAAGCGGCGGCGGCCGCACGAAAGGCCTTGGTCCCGATCGAGGGCGGGTAGCCGCGGGCGGTGTCACCGGTGGCCAGCGCGGCAAGAACGGCCGGCGGCGTGGGGTCGCACGGCGTGCCGATCGACAGGTCGACCGCGCCGCCCTCGTGCTCGTCGGCGATCTTCGTGATCTCGCCGAGCCGGTCGTAGGGGTAGGGCGGCGGGGTGAAGGCGGCGCTCATCGGGGCCTTTCCCTCGAGTGGTCGTCGAGCAGTTGGGCGAGGTGCACGCTGTGTACCCCGGCGAGCTGCTCGAGCTGGGTACGGCAGGAGAACCCGTCGGCAAGGACCACCGCGTCGTCCGGGGCAGCACGCACGGCCGGCAGCAACGCGGTCTCGGCGACGGCCTGCGACACCTCGTAGTGCCCGCGCTCGACGCCGAAGTTGCCGGCCAGCCCGCAGCAGCCACCGACCGCCTCGACCTGCGCGCCGGACGACCGCAGCAGCGCTGCGTCGGCCTGCCAGCCCATGACTGCGTGCTGGTGGCAGTGCGGCTGCGCGACGGCGCGCACATCCGGCATCGGCGGTGGCCGCCACCCGGGTGTGCCTACCAGCAGTTCGGCCAGCGTGCGGGTGGCGCCGGCCACCTGCGCGGCACGGGGGTCCTCGGGCAGCAGCTCGACGACGTCGTGGCGCAGCACGGCGGTGCAGGAAGGCTCCAGACCGACGATCGGGATGCCCGTGCTCGCCGCCGACTCCAGTGCGTCGAGGCTGCCACGCAGGCGTTTGCGCGCGCCGTCCAGCTGTCCGGTGGAGATCCAGGTGAGCCCGCAGCACACCGGCTTGTCGGTGATCTGCACGCGGTAGCCCGCGGCCTCGAGCACCCGCACCGCTGCCTGGCCCACCTCGGGCGTGAAGTGATCGGTGAACGTGTCGACCCACAGCAGCACGGGGACGCCGGCGCCACCCGTGCGCCGCGCGAACCACGTCCGGAACGTTGTCGTCGCGAACTGCGGCAGCGGCCGGCGGGCGTCGATACCGCCGCCGCGCTTGGCGAGCGAGGCCAGCGCTTCAACCCGCAGCACAGCGTTCAGGAGCTTCGGCGCCCTCGACGCCAGCCGCGCCCATCGCGGCAGCCAGCCGAGGGCGTAGTGCGCGGGCGGTCGCGGGCGGTGCCGGTAACGCTGGTACAGCACCTCCGACTTGTACGTCGCCATGTCGACGCCGGCCGGGCAGTCGGACGAGCAGCCCTTGCACGACAGGCACAGGTCGAGCGATTCGGCGACCTCGGCCGAGCGGTAACCCTTCACCAGCGACCCGTTGGCTAGCTCCTGCAGCACCCGCGCGCGGGCGCGGGTGCTGTCCTTCTCGTCGTGCGTGGCGAGGTAGGACGGGCACATCACGCCGCCCGCGCTCGTCGTGTCCGCGCGGCACTTGCCCACGCCGACGCAGCGATGCACGGCGGTGGAAAGATCGCCGGAGTCCTTCGGATAGGCGAACCCGAGATGCGTGCGCAGCGGCTTCGCTGCCGGCACCCGCAGATCGGCATCGACCGGCGCCGGGTCGACGATGACGCCGGGGTTGAGCAGGTTCGTCGGGTCGAACACACGCTTGACGGCACGGAAGGCGGCGATGGCGTCGGGCGAGTACATGTGGGGCAGCAGCTCGCCACGGGCCCGGCCGTCGCCGTGCTCGCCGGACATCGACCCGCCGTGCCGGCCGACCAATTGCGCGGCCGCGACGACGAACTCACGAAACCGCGCAGGTTCGGTGGAGAACGGGAAGTCGATGCGCGCGTGTACGCAGCCGTCGCCGAAGTGCCCGTAGGTCAGGCCGTCGACGCCGTGCTCGCGCATGAGCGTGCCGAACTCGCGCAGGTAGGCTCCGAGGTTCTCCGGCGGGACGGCAGCGTCCTCCCACCCAGGCCAGGCGGGGGCACCGGCCGGCGTGCGGCCGCCGAGCCCGGCACCGTCCTCGCGGATGCGCCACAGCGCTGCGGCCACGGGGCCGGTGACGATCGTCGAGTCGAGGCAGCCGGCGTCCGCGACCACCTTGTCCGCGGCCGCGATCGCCTGACGTTCGGTCGCGGCGGCGGTCTCGACGAACAGCCAGCCGGCGCCGCCGGGCAGGTCGGGCACGGCATCAGGCCCGCGGCGGCTTCGCACGACCTCGACCAGCCTCGCGTCCATCCCTTCGAGCGCCACGATGTCGTGCGGCAGCAACGCGGGTACGGCGTCGGCCGCGGACGGCATGTCCGGGTAGCCGAGCACCGCGAGCGCAGTTGCGGCGGGCGATTCGACGAGGCGGACGGTGGCGCCCAGCAGCACGCCGAGGGTGCCCTCGGTACCGACCAAGAACTTCGCGACGTCGGTGCCGTTCTCGGGCAGCAGGTGCTCGAGCGAGTAGCCGGACACCTGCCGGGTGAAGCGGCCGAACTCGGTGCGGATCGTCGCGAGGTGCTCGGCCACCACCCGGTCGAGGCCGTCGAGCGCCGGATGACGGCTCGGATTCGTGCCGGACACCTCGCGTCGTCCGGCGGCGAAACGGCTGCCGTCGGCGGCGAGGACGTCGAGCGCGAGCACGTTGTCGGCGGTGCGGCCGTACTTCAGCGCCCGCGAGCCGCAGGCGTTGTTGCCGATCGAACCGCCGATCGTGGCGCGGGCGTGGGTGGACGGATCGGGTCCGTAGCGCAGGCCGTGCGGTGTCGCTGCGGCGGTGATCGAGTCGAGGATCGCGCCCGGCTCGGCCCGAGCGGTGCGAGCCACGGGGTCGACGTCGAGCACGCGATGCAGGTGGCGGGAGAAGTCGAGCACCAGGCCCGTGCCCACGGCATTGCCGGCAGTGGACGTGCCACCGCCGCGCGAGGTGATGGGCACGCCGTGCGCGCGGGCCACGGCCACCGCGGCGACGACCTCGTCCACGTGCCGCGGAAACGCGACCACGCTGGGCACGAGCCGGTAGTTCGACGCGTCGCTCGAGTACTCGGCACGCCGGCGGGTGCTGTGGTCGACGTCGGCGAGCCCCGCGCGGCCCAGCGCGGCGGCCAGCTCGCGCGGCTCGAGCGAGCCTCCAGTGGTCACCGCACCATTCTCCCGTACCGGGGTCAGCTGGTTAGCGGGTCCGTCAATCGCAGGCCCGGGAACCGCGCGAAACCGCGGTTGCGGGTCACGAAGGTGGCACCGTTCTCGATCGCCAGCGCGGCGAGGTAGGCGTCAGGAACGAGGTTCGCCGTGGCGTGGGAAGACCGAACAAGGTCGGCGAAAATCTCCCAATGCCGGGTGCCGGGCGCGATTATGCGCGTGGAAGGAGATTCACGCATTGCGGCGCAGAAACTCGAGCGCCTCCTCAGGCGTCGCCGGGCCGATATAGGTCTTGCGATTCGTGCTGATCCGCATGAACACGTCGGGGCATCAAGATGCACACCACGGCGGTGGTGGCGTGCCGTCGAGGGCGAGCGCCACGGCGGCACGCGCTGCCACCGGGCCGACGAGGTTGCCCGTGCCGCTGTAGCCACCGACCGCCACCAGCTGCTGGGCCACTGCCGTGCACAGCGGCCGCGAGTCACTGGTGAAACCCACGGACGCGGCCCACCGGTGCGTCGGCGTCACTGGCCCGCCGGCCATCCGCGCGGCGACCGTGTCGACGTGGCGCTGGACGGCTTCGGTCGGCTCGGTGTCGAGCGTCCACTCCGCGTCGAGGAACCGGTCCCGGCCGCCGCCCACGAACAACCGGCCGTCAGGCAACTGCTGCGCGTAGTCGAAGCCCCACCGGCCGTACACCGGGCAGGGCAGCCGAGGTGCGACCGGCTGTGTCGCGATCATCTGCAGCCGCGCCGTGCGCACCCGGGCCGCCAGCTCGGGGAGCAGGACGTCGAGCCGCCCGTCGACGGCGACCACGACGGCACCCGCGCTGATCGTGCCGCGCTCGGTGACCACCCGGCCGCGTTCGAGCGCCGTCACCACCGTGTGTTCGTGCAGGCTCGCCCGGGCGGCGGGGCCGGCCACGGCCAGCCCTGCGGCCAGCGCCGTCACCCGCACCGCCGGATTCGTCGCCGCGTCGTCGGGCAGGAACAGCCCGCGCCCGAGCGCACCCGCGTAGTCCTCGACGGCGAGCCCGTGCGCACGCAACGCAGCTGCCTGCCGGGCACAGTCCGCGAGCTCCGCCTCGCGATCGGTTACCTCGGCGTTCGAGGTGGGTTCGCCGGGCAACCCGGCCAGGCGGATCGAGCCGACGCGCCGCACGATGTGCGTGCCGAGCACCGCCTCGAGCCGCTCGATCTCGGCGAGAGTCGCCCGGTAGAGATCGACGGCGCACCGGCCCCAGCTCGCAAGTGCCTCGTGCAACGGCAGTGCGGGCCCGGCGATGAGGAACCCGCCGTTGCGCCCAGCGGCGCCGGCGGCTACCCGTCCGGCATCGACGCCGACGACATCGAGGCCGCGATCTGCGCACGCTTCGACGGCGGCGAGCCCGGAGGCGCCGAGCCCGACCACGCACACGTCGGCAATGCGGTCACCGGCCAGCGGCGGCAGGCCCGGCCACGAGGCAACGGCGTCATCGAGGTCCCAGCCGACCGAGCCCTTGGCGGTCACGTTTTCCTCGCTGAGCGTCGCTGGGGCATGCCGGGCAGCGGCGACAAACGAGGAAAAGGTGATCGACAGGCGATCACAGCACCTTGGACAGGAATGCCTGCGTCCGTTCGTGTTGCGGATTGGCCAGCACCGCGCGCGGGTCACCCGCCTCGACGACGACGCCGGCGTCCATGAACACCAGCTGGTCGGCCACTTCGCGCGCGAAGCCCATCTCGTGCGTCACGACGATCATCGTCATGCCTTCGCGCGCCAATTGCTTCATGACGTCGAGCACCTCGCCGACGAGCTCCGGATCGAGCGCGGACGTCGGCTCGTCGAAGAGCATCAGCTTCGGCTTCATCGCCAGCGCCCGCGCGATTGCCACGCGCTGCTGCTGGCCGCCGGACAGCTGCGCCGGATAGGCACTCTCCTTTTCCGACAGACCCACCTGGTCGAGCAGCGCGCGCGCATCCGCAAGGGCCTGCGACTTCGGCACCTTTTTGACCCGGGTGGGCGCCTCCATCAGGTTCTGCAGCACGGTCATGTGCGGGAAGAGGTTGAACTGCTGGAACACCATCCCGATGTCCTCGCGCCGTTTGGCGATCTCGGATTCCCGCATCTGGTGCAACTTCGTCCCGCTGAGCCGATAGCCGACCAGGTGGCCGTCGACCAGCAATCGTCCGCCGTCGATCTTCTCGAGGTGGTTGATGCAGCGGATCAAGGTCGACTTCCCCGAGCCGGACGGGCCGATGACGCACAACACCTGCCCCGGGTCGACGGTGAGCGTTATCCCGCAGAGCACCTCGACGGGGCCGAACGACTTGCGGACCCCCTCGGCCCGCACCAGCGGCTCAGCCACCGGACACGCCTACCGACCGGTCGCTGCGCTGCGCTGCGACCGCATCATGATCATCATCCGTTTCAGGGGACGGGCGGGAATGTTGTGATCCGTTCCCCGGCCGAAGCGCCGCTCCAGGAAGTACTGCCCGACCGAGAGGATGCTCGTCATCAGCAGGTACCAGATGCTCGCGACGACGAGCAGCGGCACCTGCAGAAACGTCGCCTGGTTGTAGATGTTCTGCGCCGCCCCGGTCAGGTCGTTGAGCGAGATCACGATCACCAGCGACGTCGTCTTCAGCATCGAGATGGTCTCGTTGCCGGTCGGCGGGATGATCACCCGCATCGCCTGGGGCAGGATGATCCGCCGCAACGCGAGGGTCCGTCCCATACCCAGCGCCGCCGCAGCCTCGCTCTGCCCGGCATTGACCGACAGCAAGCCGGCGCGGGCGATCTCGGACATGTAGGCCGCCTCGTTGAGGCCGAGCCCGAGGACGCCCGCGACAAACGGCGTGATCAGCGAGTTCGTGTCCCAGGTATGGAATGTGGGCCCGAACGGGATGCCGATCGACAGGTTCGAGAACAGATACGCGAAGGAGTACCAGAACAGCAGCTGGACGAGCACGGGTGTGCCTCGGAAGAACCACGTATAGAGCCACGCCGAGGTGGACACCACGGGGTTCGGCGACATCCGCATCACCGCGAGCACCGTGCCCAGGACGATGCCGATCAGCATCGACAGCACGGTCAGTTCCAGCGTGACGACGATGCCGTCCATGATCTGGCCGTCGAACAGGTAGCCGCGCACGTACTGCCACCGCCACGCGGGATTCACGACCAACGAGTGGACGAACATCGCAGCGAGCAGGGCAAGCACCGCCACCGTCACCCAACGCAGTGGATGGCGCAGCGAGACGACCGTCACCTGCTCAGCAGGCGGCGCTGCAACCTTTTCGAGGTCCGCCCTCTGCGCCATCGTCGGCTATTTCGCGCCGTTGATGGTGGACGCGGTGATGGCTCCGGTGGCGAGCTTCCAGGTATCGATGATCTTCGTATAGCTGCCGTCCTTCATCAACGCCGTGACGGCCTTCTGGAACACGGACGCAAGCGGGCTGCCCTTCTTGAACGCGATGCCGTACGGCGCCTCGTCGGTCGTCTTTCCCGCGAGCTCGATCTGACCGCCTTCCAGCGTGCCCTGATAGATGACGACCGGCGTGTCACCGGTGAACGCGTCGGCCCGGCCGCCGACCACCGCCGAGTTGACACCGGCCTGGTCGGGCAGCAGCACCGGGACCGGCGCCTTCTTGCCGTCCTTCAGGCAGGTGCCCTTGAGCGTGAGCGCGCCCTGGGCTTTGGTGGCGGTCAGCGAGGTGGCCTGGATCGTGCCCTTCTCGGCACCGACCTTCAGCCCGCACAGGTCGTTTTGCGACTTGATCTTCTTCGGGTTGCCCTTCTTGACGCCGATCGAGGTGCCTGCCTTGAAGTACGTGACGAAATCGTTGCCCTTCTCGCGGTCGGTGTTGTCGGTGAACGCCGACATCGCGAAGTCGAAGCGGCCTGCGTTGATGCCGGCGAGAATGCCGTCGAACTGCGCCTTGCGGATCACGATCTTGACGCCGAGCACCTTGCCGATCGCGTTGGCCAGGTCGATGTCGAAGCCCTGGAAACCACCGCCGGACTTCGTGAACTCGATGGGTGCGTAGCTGGGGTCGGTGGCCATGACGAGCTGCTTCTTCGCCTTGACCGATGCGGGCAGGAGGCCACCCAGGCCGGTATTTGCGCTGACGCTCACGCTGGCCTTCGTGCCCTTGTCATTGACCTTCTTGCCCGACCCGCATCCGGAGAGCGCGAGCGAGGCCGCAGTGGCGACGCTCGCAGCGATGATGAGGGGGCGGTGACGCGTGATCAAGGTGGACCTCCTGGCATTTTGCGGTTGTTGTCACCCTAGCCACCCCAGCGTGTAACGGACACGACCGCCGTTACGGCAGGGCGAGTTGCGACTTGCCGAGCACGACCACGCCGGCCTCGGACAGGTGGTAGCGCTGCCGGTCGAGCTCGGGCTCCAACCCGATGTGCGCGCCCTCCGGTACGACGACGTCCTTGTCCAGAATCGCCTTGCGCACCACGGCGCCGCGGCCGATCTGCACACCCGGCATCAGCACGGAACCCTCGACGTAGGCACCTGCGCCCAGCCGGACATCGGGGGCGATCACGCTGTGCCGCACGGTGGCCCCCGCGACGATCGTCCCGGCGCCGACGATGGACTCCTGGGCTATGCCGCCCTCGACGAACTTCGCCGGGGGCAGCTGTGGGTGGTGCGTGAAGATCGGCCACTGTCGGTTGTACAGGTTGAAGATCGGGTGCACGGCCACGAGATCCATGTGCGAGTCGTAGTAGGCGTCGATCGTCCCCACGTCACGCCAGTAACCATGGTCGCGTAGCTCCGCCCCGGGGACGTCGTTGTCGGCGAAGTCGTACACGTGGGCGCAGCCCTTCTTCACCATCATCGGCATGATGTTCGTGCCCATGTCGTGCACGGACTGCTCGTCGTCGGCGTCCTCGCGGAGTGCCTCGAGCAGCGCCGCGGTAGTGAAGACGTAATTGCCCATCGATGCGTAGCTCTCCTCCGGACTGTCCGGTAAACCTGGCGGCTCCGCTGGCTTTTCCAGGAAGTCGATGACGCGGTGGTCGGGATCGGAGTCGATGACGCCGAATTCGGTGGCCTCGGCACGCGGTACCCGGATGCCGGCGACGGTCGCTCCCGCGCCGGACTCGACATGCTGACTGACCATCTGACGGGGGTCCATCCGGTACACGTGGTCTGCGCCGAACACGATGATGTAGTCGGGCTTGTCGTCGTAGATCAGGTTCGCCGACTGGAGGATCGCGTCTGCGCTGCCGGTGTACCAGCGCGGCCCGAGCCGCTGCTGTGCCGGTACCGGCGTGACGTAGTTACCGAGCACCGACGACATCCGCCACGTCTGGGTGATGTGCCGGTCCAGGGAGTGCGACTTGTACTGCGTCAGCACGCAGATGCGCAGGTAACCGGCATTGACGAGGTTCGACAGGACGAAATCGATCAGCCGGTAGCTGCCGCCGAACGGCACCGCCGGTTTCGCGCGGTCTGCCGTGAGCGGCCAGAGGCGTTTACCTTCACCGCCGGCGAGGACGATGCCGAGGACGCGCGGCTCCCGGGCCATACCGTCACCTAATCACGTCTGGATCAGCTCTGGGGGCTCGTTGCCGCACACCGTTAGCGTGCACGCATGCGAGTGGCAGTGCTGTCGCGCGAATATCCTCCCGAGGTCTACGGCGGCGCGGGCGTGCACGTCGAGTTCCTGGTGCGCGAACTGCGCAAGCTGGTCGAGGTCGACGTCCATTGTTTCGGCGCCACGCGGGACGAGCCCGGGGTGCGTTCGTACGCGACTCACCCGGGCATCGCCGAGGCGAACAGCGCGTTGCGCACGCTGGGGGTGGACATCGAGATCGCCGCGGCGCTCGGCGATGCGCACGTGTTGCACTCGCACACCTGGTACGCGAACCTCGCCGGTGTGCTCGGCGGCCAGCTGCACGGGGTGCCGCACGTGCTCACCGCCCACTCCCTGGAACCGCAGCGCCCGTGGAAGGCCGAGCAGCTCGGCGGCGGTTACCGGATCTCGTCCTGGGCGGAGCGGCAGGCCTACGAGAGTGCGGATGCGATCGTGGCGGTGTCCTACGGCATGCGCGCCGACGTCCTCGGCGCGTACCCGTTCGTCGACCCGGCGAAGGTGCACGTGATCCACAACGGCATCGACGCCGCGCTCTACGCCCCCGCTCGCGGCGCCGACGTACTGGAGCGGCTGGGCATCGACCCCGGCCGCCCGTCGGCGATCTTCGTCGGGCGCATCACCCGGCAGAAAGGGCTCGCGCACCTGCTGCGCGCAGCCGAGCAGTTCGATCCGGCCGTCCAACTGATCCTGTGTGCTGGCGCGGCGGACACCCCGCGGCTCGCGATGGAGACCGAGGCCGCGGTGGCGCACCTCGCGTCGACGCGCTCCGGGGTCGTGTGGGTGCGCGAGATGCTGCCCCGCGACCAGCTGGCGCAGTTGCTCACCCACGCGACGGTGTTCGTGTGCCCGTCGGTCTACGAGCCGCTGGGCATCGTGAACCTCGAGGCGATGGCGTGCGAGACGGCGGTGGTGGCCAGCGCGGTGGGGGGCATTCCGGAGGTTGTCGCGGACGGGTTGACCGGCGTGCTCGTGCCGTTCCATGCAGTGCCGGCCGACGAGTTCGAGCGCGGCCTCGCAACCGCGGTCAACGAGTTGTGCACTGACCCGGCCCGCGCGGCGACGATGGGGCTGGCCGGCCGGGAGCGTGCGATCCACGACTTCGGCTGGGACACCGTCGCGCACCGCACCGTCGAGCTTTACGAGTCGCTGCTGCGCTGAGGCCGGGGGCGATCGAGGGCCGGCAGCACGTCACGGACGATGGCGAGCAGGGCCTGGCTGAGCAGCAGCTGCACCTGGGCGCGGGTGAGCGTCTCGTCGCGGATCCATTCGCGCACCGCGGCCTTGACCAGCCCGCTGTACGCGCGGATCGTCGCCTGCTGCGCGGGGTCGCCCGCGTCGACGTCGAGCGTCTCAAGCACTCTGCGCGCCGCGAGGTCGTCGGCATCGGCGATGATCCGCGCGATGTCGGGATCGTTGGCCACCCCTTCCGCACCGGTGATCGCGACGAAGGTGCTGCCGTGTTCGCTGATCGTGTCGAGGAACCATGCGACGCTCAGCTCGACCCGCTCGGTCAGCGGGCCGGTGGCCGCCACCGCCGCGTCGAGCTGAGGCAGCTGCACCATCCGCCGCACCACCTCGACGTACAGGTCCCGCTTGGTGCCGAAGTAGTGGTTGAGCAGGCTGCGGGTCACGCCGGCCTCGCCCGCAAGGTCACTCGTGGAGACCGCGACGTACGGACGCTGTCCGAACAGGCGCACCGCGCACGTCAGGATCTGTTCCCGCCGCTCGTCGGCGTCCAGCCTGCGCCAGCGAGGCTGCGATGAGTGCGCGGTCATCGCACCATCATCGCCGTAGGTTCCCACGCGCACCGTCGCACAAGGGTCAGCCCAGCGATTCGGCCCACGCGTGCAGCAGGCGCGCGCCGTTACCGGTCGCCCCCTTTGCGAACATGCCGTCGTCCTTGCCCGCCCGCGCCGGGCCGGCGATATCGAGATGGGCCCAGGGGACATCGCCCACGAACGCACGCAGGAACAGCGCGGCGGTGATCGCGCCCGGATTGCCGGGAGCGTTCGTGGCGTCGGCGACCGGCGAGTCGAGCGCCGCCTCGTACTCGACGGGCATCGGCAGGCGCCACAGGGGCTCGTCGGTGCGCTGCCCGGCGGCGATCAGCTCGCCGGCAAGCTCGTCGGACGTCGCGAAGATCCCGCCGGTGCGCAGCCCGAGTGCGATCTTCATCGCACCGGTGAGCGTGGCGATGTCGATCATTGCCGTGGGTCGCAGCCGCGCTGCGGCGTACGCGAGCGCGTCGGCGAGTACGAGGCGGCCCTCTGCATCGGTGTTGTCGATCTCGCTGGTGCGCCCGCCGAAATGCCGAACGACGTCGCCGGGCCGGTAGGCCGAACCCGACAGCGAGTTCTCGGCGGCCGGCACGAGCGCCGTCACCCGCACCGGCACACACTGCGTCGCGACGGCCTGCAGCGCACCGAGCACCGCGGCACCACCGGCCATGTCGGTGTACATCGTGTTCATGCCGGTTCCGGTCTTGCGGTTGATCCCGCCGGTGTCGAACGTGATGCCCTTGCCGACGAGCACGAGGTGCGTGCCGGCGCGCGCCCCCCGCGGGCGCCAGGCCGCCTCGATCATCCGCGGAGCGGACGCCGAGCCGCCCCCCACGGCAAGTACACCGCCGAAACCCTGTTCGGCCAGCCACGCCGCGTCGTGCTCGACGACGTCCACGCCGAGCGGCGCCAGCGTGCACGCGGCCTGTGCGGCCAGCCACGCCGGCGTCTTGTCCCCCGAGCGGGTGTTGGTGAGATCGCGTGCCCAGGTGGCCGCGGCGGCGGTACGCAGGCCGCGTCGCACCGCGTCGCCATCGGTGGCCCCGCACAGTTCGATGACCTCGGCGCGCTCGTGCGGCGTGGACGCGCGGGTAAAGCGGTAACAGCCGAGCGCGAGGCCTTCGACCAGCGCACTGAGCCGCTCGCCGGAGAGCCCGCGCGCGTCGAGCGCGCTGGTCCCGGCCGGCAGAGTGCGCGCCAGCCTGCCCGCAGCCACCCGTACCTCGTTCGGTTCCGCGCCGACGTCCAGCCCGCTGGCGGCGTCGCTCGGCGCTGCGAGGCGGATCTCGACCATGTCTGCGATCCTTCCCCGGCCGGCGGGCCGGACAGCACTCGGCCCCGGAATCCGCCAGACGAATCCCGGGGCCGATGAGTGGGTGCTAGGTGACGACCGTCTTCAACGCATCGCCCAACGCGCTCGCCTCGTCCGCGGACAGCTCGACGACGAGACGCCCGCCGCCTTCGAGGGGAACGCGCATGACGATGCCGCGGCCCTCTTTGGTGACCTCGAGCGGACCGTCACCCGTCCGCGGCTTCATGGCCGCCATGCCTACCTCCTAGGTGAGCTGTGCCCACGTACCCGATGCTCGGGTGCTGACGCGAGTCCGGCGCGCGCATCAGTGCGGACGCCGGGTTGGCATCATTCTCCCGCATGGGCGACCCGTACCCCAAGTCAGGGTCTGCGGCGGTAGCGTCGGATCACCGACGGACAAGGGGTGCGCACGTGGCTGAGGTGTTGGTGGTCGAGCGCGACGCAGGCGTTGCGACGCTGATGATGAACCGGCCGGAGTCGATGAACTCGCTGTCGGTCGAGTTGAAGGAGGCGCTGCTCGACGCCGCCCGCGACGTCTCCGGTGACCCCACCGTCCGCGCGGTCGTGCTCGCCGGAAGTGGCCGCGGATTCTGCGTGGGGCAGGACCTTCGCGAGCACATCGCACTGCTCGAGGCCGACGACCCCTCGCCGCTGTCGACGGTCACCGAGCACTACAACCCGCTCGTGCTAACCCTGGCCCGCATGCCCAAGCCGGTGATCGCGGCGGTGAACGGGATGGCCGCCGGGGCCGGGGCTGGCTTGAGCTTCGCCTGTGACTTCCGGATCGCCGCCAAGACCGCCGGATTCCTGATCGCGTTCGCCAACGTGGGACTGACGCTCGACAGCGGGGTGTCGTGGACGCTGCCGCGCATCGTCGGCGCGGCGCGCGCAACGGCGCTGTCGCTGCTCGCCGAGCCCATCACCGCCGAGGCGGCGCTGGAGATGGGCCTGGTCAACGCGGTGGTCGAACCCGAACGAGTCCTGCCGGCGGCGCAGGAGCTCGCCGGCCGCCTCGCCGCCGGGCCCACCGCTGCGTATGCCGCGATCAAGCAGTCGATCGCGTATGCGGCGAATGTGGACCTCGAATCCGCGCTGGCCATGGAGGGTGAGCTGCAGGTCGCGATGGGCCGCACCACCGATCACCGCGACGCCACGGCAGCCTTCGTCGCCAAGCAGAAGCCGACCTTCACCGGTCGGTAGCACGCCAGCAGGTGGCGACGTGGTCGTCGACCATGCCGGTCGCCTGCATGAGGGCATACGCCGTCGTCGGACCGACGAAGCGAAACCCGCGGCGCTTCAGTTCCTTCGCCATTGCCACCGACTCGGGCGCCGTGGCGCGCGCGTCCGAAGGCGTTTGCGGGCGGCGGTGGCTGGCCGGCGCGAACGACCACAGCAGCGCGTCCAGTCCTTCGGGCACCGCCTCGCGCACGCAGCGCGCATTCGTCACGGTGGCCTCTATTTTCGCTCGGTTGCGCACGATGCCGGCGTCCGCCAGCAATCGCGCGATCTCTGCGTCGTCGAACGCAGCCACGGTGTCGACGTCGAAGCCGGCGAACGCGGTCCGGAACGCCGGGCGCTTGCGCAGGATGATCAGCCAGGACAAGCCGGACTGGAACGCCTCGAGGGACAACCGCTCGAACAGCGCCGACGCACCGTGCAGCGGCCGGCCCCACTCGTCGTCGTGGTAGGCGAGGTACTCCGGCGCCGAGGTGGCCCAGCCGCAACGTGGCCGGTCAGGATCGCTCATCGGGTCCGACATCGGGCGGCGGTGGGGCGTACGGGTTCTCGGCAGGAACCCCGTCGGTGACGGTCGCCTGCGCGGGCGCCGGAGCCTGCGCGGGCGCCGGAGCCTGCGCGGGCGGCGGAGCCTGCGCGGGCTGCGCTCGCGGGGTTTCGGTGGACTCGGGGACCGTCGGCGCCGGGTCCCGAGGATCTGCGCCGCCACGCAGCCGCGCAATCTCGTCGTCGCGGGCGCGCAGTTCGCCGGCCAGCCGGTCAAGCAGCAGGTCGGTCTCGGCGAAGCGGTAACCGCGCAGCGCAACCGGCAGCCGTACCGCATCGACGTCTGTCGGTTGCAGATTGCGACCGGCCGGGAGGTCCCACGGCGGCTCGTCACGCATCGGTGGCGCTATCTGCTCGCCGGCGGGCAGGAAGCGTGCCGCGACCGCGAACAATCCACCGGCGACGAGGATCGCCAGCAGCCCGTAGAGCACCAGTTGCAGCACGTCTCGATCGTGCCATGCCGCGGTGGACGGGCCGGGTTCAGTCTGCGATGCCGCGCAGGGCCACGATGTTGTCCGGGACGAGGCGGACGAGCAGTTCTCCCGGCACCGCGTTGCGCTTGCCGAATTCCTCGGCGCGTTCCTGACCCATGAATCGGGCGCCGAGCGCAACAGACCACGGCAGCATCGCCTCGACGTCGTCAGAGATCTCCACACGTCCGCTCACCGTGACGAACGAGAACGGCGGGGCCGGGTCGTCGACGGTCAGCGCCGCGTAGCGGGTTCGTCGCAGCGTCCGGCCCTTGAGCGTGTCGTGGCCGGTGGTGAACACGACATCGTCGGTGTCGAGCACGAACCAGATGGGCGCTGCGTGCGGACGGCCATCCTTGCGCACCGTGGACAGCACCGCGGTCCGGCCGCCGGCCGTCAAGAATGCACGGCGTTCGTCGTCGCTCATCTGTGTCGCCATCGCCACAGCGTACGAGCGGCGCGCTGTGGTGGACTGCGTGGCATGAGCGACCTACCTGTGCTGCTGGAGCGCCTCGACGACGGCATCGAGGTCGTGCGGCTCAATCGTCGCGCCAAACGCAACGCGCTCGACTCGCCCAGCCTCGCCCTGCTCAACGACGCGCTGGATCTCCTCGCGGTCGACGAGACGTTGCGCGTGCTGGTGCTGTCTACGACGAGTGCGGCGGCGTTGTGCGCGGGGGCGGACGTCGGCGAGCCGCTCGACCACGACGGCGGCGTCGCGCGGATGGCTGCGTTCGCCCGCATGTACGCAGCGATCGACGCCTTCCCGGTGCCGGTGATCGCGGTGTGCGTGGGCAATTGCGTCGGCGCCGGTGCCGAGCTCGTGGCCGGCAGCGACCTGCGGGTCGGCGGTGACAACCTGCAGCTCGCCTGGGCCGGGGCGCGCCTCGGCGTCCCGGTGGGGCCGGCCCGGCTCACGCCGCTGATCGGGATGTCGCGCGCGAAGGATCTCATCTACACCGGACGGATCGTCGACCAGACCGAGGCGTTGGCGATCGGGCTGCTGCACCGCACCGCGCCTGCCGACGACGCCGAGAAGGTCGCGGTCGAGCTTGCGCGGGCGATCGCCGCCCAGTCGGCCGGCGGCGTGCGCGTCCTCAAGCAGATGTTCCGCGAGCTTGAGCACACCGGCGACCGGGTGGCGCACGAGAACGCGCAGCTCATGCAGTTCCAGCACCACGGTGCCGGCCTGCCCCGCACGTCCGGTTGATTGCCGGACTACCTCGCCATCGCTGTCTCGTCGAGTTGACTCGTGCGTTTCCGGCTGACTGGTGCGTCGTAGCGCACCAGTGAACGTGAACGCACCAGTCAACGGAAGAAACGGAAGGCGGCGTCGACGGTGGACACCCGGTGCAACGCGTCGAACGCGGCGGCCCGCAGGAAACCGCCGTCGCGCAGGCCCTCCAGGTACAGCCACAGCGGCGCGTAGAAGCCCTCCGGGTCGAGCACCACCACCGGCTTCGCGTGCATGCCGAGCGTGTGCGCCGTCCAGACCTCGAACAGCTCCTCCAGCGTGCCGATGCCACCGGGCAGCGCCAGGAACGCGTCAGCGCGCTCGTCCATCGCGCGCTTGCGTTCACGCATCGTGTCGACGACGACCAGCTCGTCCGCATCGGTGTCCGCGACCTCCAGCGGAACGAGATGCTGCGGGATGACGCCGGTCGTGTGTGCTCCCCCGGCGCGTGCAGCCTGCGCGACGGCGCCCATCATCGACACCCGGCCGCCACCGGACACCAGGGCGTGCCCTTCGTCGGCGATCCGCTCACCGACCGCGCTGGCCAGCCCGAGGTAGCGGGCTTCGATCTCCTCCGACGACGAGCAGTAGACGCAGATGTTCACTGGCCGTCGTGTGTCCGGATGTCCGGCGTGTGGAGCTTGCTCGACGCGACGATCAGCGCCACCGCGTCGTCGACGTCGTCGGTGACGTGGACCAGGTCGAGATCTGGTGCGTTGATCTTGCCGGCAGGCAGGACCGTCTCTCGCAGCCACTGCAGCAGCCCACCCCAGTACTGCGAGCCGAGCAGGATGACTGGGAACTGCGTCACCTTCTGCGTCTGCACGAGCGTCAGCGCCTCGAAGGTCTCGTCCAGCGTGCCGAAGCCGCCGGGCATGATCACGAAGGCCTGCGAGTACTTGACGAACATGGTCTTGCGGGCGAAGAAGTAACGGAAGTTGATGCCGATGTCGACCCAGTCGTTGAGCCGCTGCTCGAAGGGCAGCTCGATGCCGAGGCCGATGGACACCCCACCGGCCTCGGACGCACCGCGGTTGGTCGCCTCCATGGCGCCCGGCCCGCCGCCGGTGATCACCGCACGACCGGCCCGGGCAAGCGCCGCGCCGAGCGCCCGAGCCTGCGAGTACTCGGGATGATCGACTGGTGTGCGCGCCGAGCCGAAAACCGCGACCGCCGCAGGCAGCTCGGCGAGCAGTCCGAACCCCTCGACGAACTCGCTCTGGATGCGCAGCACCCGCCACGGATCGGTGTGCACCCAATCCGACGAACCGCGGGAATCAAGCAGCCGCTGATCGGTCGTGCCGCCGCCCCGGATCTGTGCCCGGCGCAGCACGACCGGCCCGCGGTGGCGCTCGCCGCGCCGCTCCGGCATGTCAGTCATGCCCCGGACGCTAGTACGGCTCGACCACCGGCGGACCGGACGGGGGCTCAGGCGTTGGCGCCGTAGCGGTGCACCGTGAACGGCACCTTCGCCGGGTGCGCCCGCGTGTAGCCGAGGTTGACCCGATCGGCGGCGAGGTTGCTGCTGCCGACGTGCAGGCGCGACACGTACAGCGCCTTGGCGCAGTCGGTGTGGAAGTTGACGCCGTCGATGTAGCCGTGGTTGGCGAAGACGAACACCAGCGTCCTGCGGTTCGCCGAGAGCGTCAGCGTGTCACGCGGCGAGCACGCCGAGTCCGGTTGCGCCCACGGCCGCGGCGGCTACCACGGTCGCGAGCTTCGTGCGTCGAGATGTCATCTGAGATCCCTTCGACTGGCCACCGGAAGTGGTGGCGATCTAGTTGTAGGGACCGGCCGTGCGCCGCCAATTCGGGTGAGGTTCGGGTTGCGTCAGGCGCCGAAGCGCGCTCAGCTGAGGAAGCGCACAAGGGCTTGCTCGGCAGCGAGGATGCGCGAGAGCGCGACGTGCTCCTCGGGTTTGTGCGCCAGGTTGGGATCGCCGGGGCCGAAGTTCACCGCGGGCACGCCCACCTGGCCGAAGCGCGCCACGTCCGTCCACCCGAGCTTCCCCCGCGCCTCGCCACCTACCGCGGCGACGAACGCGGCGGCGACCGGGGTGTCCAGGCCCGGTCGAGCCGCCGGTGCGCTGTCGGTGACCTCCAGCTCGAAACCGTCGAACACGTCGCGGACGTGGGCGAGCGCGTCCGCCTCGCAGCGGTCCGGCGCGAAGCGGTAGTTGACGGTGACTGCGCACTCGTCGGGGATCACGTTGCCCGCGACGCCACCGGCGATCGCCACGGCATTGAGCCCCTCGCGATACGTCAGCCCGTCGACCTCCACGACGCGTGCATGGTACGCGGCCAGCCGGGACAGCACCGGCGCCACCGCGTGGATGGCGTTGGCGCCGAGCCACGACCGCGCGCTGTGCGCCCGGACACCGCGTCCGTGCACGACCACGCGCAACGTGCCCTGGCAGCCGCCCTCGACCGCCCCGTCGGTGGGCTCGAGCAGGATCGCGAGCTCGCCGTGCAACACCTCGGGACGGGTAGCGGCGAGCAGGCCAAGCCCGTTGCGCGCGGCCTCGATCTCCTCGCAGTCGTAGCAGATCCAGCTCAGGTCGACCCGCGGATCCACCGCACCCGTCCCCACCAAGTAGGCGACCCGCAGCATGACCGCCAGGCCGGACTTCATGTCGGCGGTGCCGCAGCCGTGCAGCACGCCGTCGACGAGCCGGGAGGGGACGTTGCCCGCGAGCGGCACGGTGTCGAGGTGTCCGGCGAGCACGACGCGCTGGTCACGACCGAGCTCGGTTCGCGCCAGCACGACGTTCCCGGCCCGCTCGACCTGCAGCGCCGGCAGGGCGCGCAGCGCCTGCTCGACCAGCCCGGCCAGCTCTGCCTCGGAACCGGACACAGACTCGACGTCCACCAGAGCCGCGGTCAGGGCGGCAGCGTCTGCGGCGAGATCCAACACGTCCGCGAGGCTAGCGCGGGCCCGCTCAGGTGGCTTGTCTACGCTGGGGCCGGTGAGTGAGCGCAGCGCATGGGGCTACGGCCTCACGACCACGGTGGCGGCAGGTCCAGCCGCCGGTCGGGTGCTCGACACCTGGTTTCCCGAGCCCGCGATCGGTGCACAGCCGCCGGCCGCAGCAGCTCCGCACGAGCTCGCTTCGCTCACCGGCAGCCAGGAGCACGCTGCCGATCGCAACGTCCGCATCGACGTCACCGTGTGCCAGATCGACCTCGATACCGCACCGGACACCGCTGCTGACGTATACCTGCGCCTGCATCTGCTCTCGCACCGGCTCGTCCAGCCGCACGGGGTGAACCTCGACGGCATGTTCGGCCTGCTCGCGAACGTGGTGTGGACGAACCTCGGCCCGTGCGCCGTGGACGATTTCGAGCGCACCCGGCTGGCGCTGCGGCGCAAGGGCCCGGTGCAGGTCTTCGGCGTGGACAAGTTCCCCCGGATGACCGACTATGTGCTGCCCAGCGGGGTGCGTATCGCCGACGCCGACCGGGTACGGCTGGGGGCGCATCTGGCCGAGGGCACCACCGTGATGCACGAGGGTTTCGTGAACTTCAACGCCGGCACGCTCGGCACGTCGATGGTCGAGGGACGGATCTCGGCCGGCGTCGTGGTGGGCGACGGATCCGACGTCGGCGGCGGCGCGTCGATCATGGGCACGCTGTCCGGAGGCGGCACGACGCGGATCTCGGTCGGCGAACGCTGCCTGGTCGGCGCCAATGCCGGCATCGGGATCTCTCTCGGCGACGACTGCGTCGTCGAGGCAGGCACGTACGTCACCGCCGGTTCCAAGCTCAGCCTGCCCGACGGCCGGGTGGTAAAGGGGGCGGCACTGTCCGGGCAATCCGGCCTGCAGTTCTGGCGCAACAGCGTCACCGGCGCGCTGGAGGCGCGGCCACGAACCGGTGGCGGGGTCGCGCTCAACGACATGCTGCACGCGAATATCTGAGCTGGCATGGCGACACGTAATGCCCGGCTTATCACGGCCGCCGTCGTGGTGCTCGCCGTCGCCGTCGCCGGCTTCTTCGGCATACGGGCACTGTGGACGACGGCGAAGGACCACTTCTCGTCCGACAGCTGCACGGTCGGGCAGTTCGAGATCGGCACGGACCAGGCGGCTGTCGCCTCGACCATGGTCGGCGCCGTAAGCAAATACCGAGGCACGCTGCCCACCCGGGCGTCCGTGCTGGTGCTCGCGGCGGGACTGCAGGAGAGCAAGCTGGCGAACCTCGCGCCGGGTGACGGTGATCGCGACTCGGTCGGCGTGCTTCAGCAGCGCCCGTCCCAGGGCTGGGGCAAGGTCACCGGTCAATCCGACTCGATCAGCGATCGCACCCGGCGGCTGACCGACGTCGGCGAGGCGACCAAGGAGTTCCTCGACCATCTCGTCAAGATCGCCAACTGGCCGCGGTTGCCGCTGGCGAAGGCGATCCAGGAGGTCCAGATCTCCGCCGACGGCACGGCCTACGCCAGGCATGAGTCCGAGGCGCAGGCGCTGGCCGACGCGCTGGGCGGCCCGCGGGCCGCGGGCATCTCCTGCGACTTCGCCAAGCCGAGCAAGGTGGCCGCGACGACCGTGGTGGCCGAGCAGGTCGGCATGCAGCTCGGGATCGATACCCCGGTGGCCAGCCAAAACAGTGTGCGGGTGGTGGGTGCGCGCTGGCAGACCGCAGCGTGGTTCGTCGCCAACGCCGACCGGCTCGGCATCGAGCGGGTGGACTACGCCGGCCAGCGGTGGGCCAGGTCGACAAAGTGGCGTAAGGACTCGAGCGTCTCGTCGGCAGCGGTGGTCGCGACGATGGCGAAGGCCTGACCTACTCGTCGTGCTCCTGGGGTGGCAGTTCCTTGATGAACGCCGGATCGTTGTCGGTCTTGCCGACCTTCGAGGCGCCACCCGGTGAGCCGAGCGTGTCGAAGAAGTCGACGTTGGCTGCGGTGTAGTCGTTCCACTGGGACGGAAGATCGTCCTCGTAGAAGATCGCCTCGACTGGACAGACCGGTTCGCATGCGCCGCAGTCGACGCACTCGTCCGGATGGATGTAGAGCATCCGGCCGCCCTCGTAGATGCAATCGACCGGACATTCCTCGATGCAGGCCTTGTCCAGCAGATCGACACACGGTTCGGCGATCACGTAGGTCACTTGCGGTCCTCCGGGCCATCACGACGGCGGCATCTCTTAGTATGCCGATCGTGCTGCAGCCTAGCTGGGTCGGTCGTCGGGTCAGCGTCCGGCGGGTCGTCGATCGCGCGCCGGACGGCAGGCTCCTGCACGCCGATGTCGTGGGTGAACTCGCCGGGCTCGACGAGCAGACCGCGGTCATCGACTCCCGCAAGGGCCTGGTCGAGGTGCCTGTCGCATTCGTCACCGTCGCGCGGCTCGTCCCGCCCTCGACCGGCGACGAGCTCGCGCTCCAGTCGGTGGGCGCGCGAGGCCTGCGCGCCGCCGACACCCACCAGCTCGGCGGCTGGTTGCTGCGCGCCGACGGTGGCTTCACGCACCGGGTGAACTCGGTGCTCCCGCTGCGCCAGCTGGGCGTTCCGTTCGAGGAAGCACTGCGCGCCGCGCACGACTGGTACGCGGCACGGGGCCTGCCGTTGCAGTTCCAGCTGCCGGTCGAGGCGCGCCGCCTGCTCGACGCCGAGCTCGCCGAGCGGGGCTGGTTACCCGACGCGCCGACGCACGTCATGGCCGGTCACGTCCGCCTGTCTGCCGGTCAGCCTGATCCGCGCATGGACCTTGACGCCGAACCGGACGAGCAGTGGCTGTCGCTGTATCGGGGCGGCGCCGGCGCGGGTTCCCGCGCCCGCGCGTTGCTGACCCGGCACGACACGGTCGCGTTCGCGGCGATGCGGGTGGACGGGCGCACCGTCGCGGTGGGCAGGGGGGCCGTCGACGACGGCTGGCTCGGGGTGATGGCTGTGGAGGTCGAGCCCGCCTACCGCAGGCAGGGGTTGGCGCGGGCGGTCACGTCGGCGCTGCACCGGTGGGGCGCGGCGCACGGCGCCGAGCGCAGCTACCTGCAGGTGTCCTTCGACAACTCCGCTGCGATCGCGCTCTACGAACGGCTCGGTTACTGGCGCCATCACGACTACCACTACCGGATCGAACCCGCGCCCGAGGGTTCCTAGAATCGGGCACATGTCGCAGCCACCGGACAACCACAAGCTCCTGGTCATCTCCTTCGACGATCCGCTGCGTGCGCAAGAATTCTTGATCGCAGCCGCCCGCCTGCAGCGTGATCACGGCCTGCAGCTGCACGACGCCGTGATCATCCGCCGAGACGCCGACGGCACGTCGCACGTCACCGAGACCACCGACGTCACACCCACGCAGGCCAGCGTCGGCGCCGGCGTGTGGGGCTTGCTACTAGGCACGCTGTTCGGCGGCCCGATCGGCGGCCTGGTGGTCGGCGCCGCCACCGCCGGCGGTGGCGCACTGTACGCGAAGCTGCGAGACACCGGCGTGCAGGACGCGACGATCCAGAAGCTGCGCGAGGCGGTGCCGGCCGGGCGTACCGCTGTCGCGCTGCTGGTCAGCCACGTCTCGGTGGGCGACCTGCAGCGCGAGCTGACCCGCTTCCCCCATGCCGAGCTCGTCGAGACCGACATGCCGCCCGCTGCGGTGCATGCCGTCGCGGAGGCACTGCGCGAAGCCAACCGCGAGCCCTTCACCGGCTGACGCCGCACGCCAGCACGAGCGTCAGCTGCCCCGGCCGCCCCGGGTGCCCCGCGCAGGTGCGCCGAGAGCGACCGCCACGGTGCCGGCCAGCGCGCCGCCCAACACAAGCCCGTACGTCACCCATTGCAGATCCCCGCCGGGCAGGATCACGTCACCCTCCGGGCGCACGGTGATTCCGAAGCCGACCACGACGATCAACCACGCCAGCACCGGCGCGGCGGCTGCGGGTGTCGTCGCAACCAGCGAACGAGCCATCCGCGGCAGCAGCAAGTTGCTCGCCACACCCAGCGCGACCACGACCGGGATCACCACCGAGCCCGCGTACAGCGGCACCAGCAACGACTCGAGCAACCCGGCCAGCGCACCGACGAGCGCGATCAGCGTGACGCCGAACCAGTCCATCGGGCCAGGCCCCTCGCGCCGGCTCATGCCACGAGCCCGGCGAACAAGTCACGCTCGCGGCCGTCGGCGTCGCGGTCGTCACCGAGATCGCCGCGGACGAGGCGGAAGTGCTCGATCGCCGACATCTTGCGGCCCAGCATGTTGGACAGCGCGAAGAACGGTCCGTCGACGACGATCTGAGTACGGTGCGCGGCCAGCGCGGCCAGCTTCGCCTCGCCGAAGCCGGTCGCGTCCAGTGCGGTGGTGACGAGGTCGTCGTCCACTCCGAAGGGCAGGTCGTCGACGCTCGCGACACCGAACGGCACGTCGGGCCGCCTGCTGATCGCCTCGAATCCCCTACGCAGCACGGATTTCGGGGTCGCGGTCCAGTAGAACTTCGAGATCTGCCACGGCTTGCCTGCCCCGTAAGAGGGATCGGCCGCCTTGGCCGCAGCCTCAGTGGCTACCCGGTGCGCCATGACGTGGTCGGGATGCCCGTAGTCGCCGTTGTCGTCGTAGGTGACGATCACTTGCGGGCGCACCTCGCGGACGACCTCGACCGCTGCGGCGAGCGCCGCCTCGAAGACCTCGACCTGTGAAGCGGCCCGCCACAACGCCCTCGGGTGGCCGTTGGCCGGGCTGCCCATCATCCCGCTGTCGCGATACCGCCCGGCGCCGCCGAGGAAGCGGTGGTCGGTGACCCCGAGGGCGGCCATCGCGTCCTTGAGCTCACCGATGCGTAGCCCCCCGAGCTGATCGGCCTGCGTGGCCTCGAGCTGAGCCAATTCCGGGACGAGGATCTCGCCCTCCTCGCCGAGCGTGCAGGTCAGCAGGGTCACCGAAACGCCAGTGGCGGCGTAGTAGGCCATCGTCGCGCCGGTGGTGATCGACTCGTCGTCAGGATGCGCGTGCACCAGCAGCAACCGCTTCGGGCCAGCGGACGTCGTCATGGCCGCCACCGTAGTCACGCGCTCAGGCGAGAACCGCGTCAGTGCCCGGCCGCACCCGTCCCGTGCGATCCCGCGCCGTCGGGCGTCTTGTCGAAGCTCGTCGTGTCGAAGGCCAGCGCGCCCGCGTGCGTCTGTTCGTCGACGGTGTCGATGATGCCCGCGTCCTCCGCGGCCGCGATGTCCGCGCGCGCGATCGGGAAGTGGCAGTGGACGAAGTGCGCGGGCGCCTTCTCTTCGAGCGCGGGCACGTCGACGCGGCAGCGCTCCTTCTGGCCGTCGTCGAGAACTTCGCGGTACAGCGGGCAGCGGGTGTGGAACACGCAGCCCGACGGTGGGTTGATCGGGCTGGGCAGGTCGCCGGTGAGCAGTATGCGCTTGCGCGCCTGCTCCTTGTGCGGGTCGGGGACGGGCGCCGCGGACATCAGCGCGTGCGTGTAGGGGTGGCGTGGTTCGGCATAGAGATCGTCGCGGTTGGCCAGTTCCATGATCTTGCCGAGGTACATGACGGCAACGCGGTCGGAGATGTGCCGCACTATCGACAGGTCGTGGGCGATGAACACGTATCCCAGATGGAACTCGTTCTGCAGGTCCTCGAGGAGGTTGACGACCTGCGCCTGGATCGACACGTCGAGCGCGGATACCGGTTCGTCGCAGATGATGAGCTTGGGGCGCAGCGCGACCGCGCGGGCGATGCCGATGCGCTGGCGCTGCCCGCCGGAGAATTCGTGCGGGTACCGGTTGTAGTGCTCGGGGTTGAGGCCCACGCGCTCGAGCAGCGCCTGGACTTCGGCCTTGATGCCGTGCTCGGTCTTGGTGCCCTGGATTCGGAACGGAGCGCCGACGATGGTCCCGATGGTGTGCCGCGGGTTCAGTGACGAGTACGGGTCCTGAAAGATGATCTGGACGTCGCGCCGCAACGGCCGCATGCGGCCGGTGGTGAGGCCGCCGATCGACCTGC